>Ga0183097_10259_pt1 | contig 149657 bp, 121 predicted proteins | sample BioMet8_FD_128883 | JGI IMG/M metagenome (GOLD analysis project Ga0183097, IMG submission 128883) | Microbial communities from bioreactor (seeded with sewage sludge) at Lawrence Berkeley National Lab, California, USA - Biofuel... | ecosystem: Engineered > Bioreactor > Anaerobic > Unclassified ... | reverse complement strand
TCTCATTTGTTTCTCCGTATTCTAAAAAATCGAGTTACATCGGAAATGAGTGTATATATATTCCTCTCATTTGTTTCTCCGTATTCTAAAAAATCGAGTTACATCGGAAATGAGTGTATATATATTCCTCTCATTTGTTTCTCCGTATTCTAAAAAATCGAGTTACATCGGAAATGAGTGTATATATATTCATCTTTAACTAGGGAGGGAATAGTTCATACTTCAAAATTTGCAATAAACGAATCCGATGGTCTTCTTTGTAATTCTTCAAATCTTGGGTCTTGTAGTATGGTCTGCTCGATGATGTAAGTATCAGTAATGGGTTTTACGAAATTAACTACTCCCCTTTTTCTTCCTCTTGATATCTTATTTATAGAAAGGATGCCAATTGAAGCGAGTTCGCTTATGTAATCTCCTACTCTCCTAAGTGTTACAGTATCGAGAGAAATTATTTCAGCTATTTTGAGATATGAGTTGTATATCTCAGTGGTTTCCAGGTTGCTTCCTGTAATCTCGTACCGAGAGGTGCAAGCAAAAAGGACAGCTTTTGTCTGTGTTGGAAGCTTCCGGATAATTTCTGCCTGTCTGTTAATCTCTACTTTTCCTTTCGCAGCTTTTACGTCTTGTTCACAGATTTTTAAACTGCCTCTAAGCTCTGCATTTTCTCCAGAGAGCCTTAAAAGATCCATTGCCTTTCTTGCGTCTCCGTTCTCCTGAGCGCCAAAAGCAGCACATAGTGGAATAACAATATTTTCACATACATTGTCTTTAAATGCTAGATTAGCTCTTGCTGTTAGGATATCAGCAAGTTCTTCTGCATTATATGGTGGGATAAATAATTCATTTTGTCCAATGATACTTTTTGTTCTTCCATCCAAGTTGTCATAAAAGATGGTATCATTTGTGATTCCTATGATGCAAATATTTCTTTGAGTGAACTCACACTCTTTGATTCTGGATAGTTGGTTAATGATATCTGGATTATTAAGCTTATCAATTTCATCAAAAATGAGTATAATAGGTATTGAAATCAGATTCACGAGTTCACAGAAATACTCGAAATTTCGGGAAATGGATGTACCAACCATCTTGTTTTCAAGATTTGGAATTGAATTTACCAGCTCTTGGTTAATGTGCCTTAAAAGAGGACTCGGAGAACTGTAAGATTCACAGAAGATGTAAATTACTAGAATATTATATCCTTCAATTTCTGCAGCAAGAGCTATTTCCGATGTAATTAATTTTGTAAGCATGGTTTTACCTGTTCCGTAAGTTCCGTATACAAAAATGTTATCAGGAACACTGCCATGCATAACGTCCCGAAGGCAATTTGTATAAATATCGATAACATGGTCTCTATGTAAAACCTCATCTAATGAGCGTGGATGATGCCCTTTTTTTAAGTAATCTTTATCTCTAAAAATAGTCTGCTTGGAATACAACTTACTAAGCTTTCTCGAGATTACCAACTTATCACCGGAAATAAAACGCTGTAATCTTATTTCCGATGAACATATTTAACTTTTCCTATTTTTATTTTACATTGGAAACAGAGCATTCTTCACCAAAACATATACCAGGTTTCTTAGAGCTTATCTGAAAAGTCAATAAGGGGTTGTAAAAATTGCCAAATCTGTAATATCAAGTTATTTGCTTATTAGAGTAGGAGTGTAAGGAAGAAGCTTGTTGTCATGCTTGATTCCGCATATCTTTCCAGTTGAATTGCGTCTAGAATCCTTCCGTTTTTCATAACTACAATACTATGGTTATATGTGTAAGTCGGCCTGCATTCAGGAAGTTTCAATCTTTATTTTGTTGGACCTTGAGCATTTTTGTATGTATACTTTCTCAATTAGATATCTGTATACCTGTATACAGGCTTTATTATCTACTTATATACAAGTATACATCAACAGAAAAGATCAGGAGGATTTATTTTTTCAGTTACCAGCTACGTAACTTAATTTGTGTTATACCAAGTACAAAAATAGTTAAAAAAATGCAGCCAGACAGATAAATGGTTAAAATCTGCCCGGAGTTAAGAGTTTTATCCCACAATTAAAGTGAAGGGAGTTAGCCCTTTCTTATCATAAGATGCAGTAGGTCTCAAAACGAAAGGCAGCTCTTTCTTTAGAATTCAGTATAATAGCAGAGTCGCCCCTCAAGAAATTCTAGCTTATTCTCGCCCCCGACTGCTTTTACAGGAAACCAGCCTATTTCAATATGCCTGTTTTCATAAATGCGGGTTCCTAGAATGTCGGCAAGCAATAAGCTGCAAGAGACTGAAAACTAATAAACAAAATATGAGCTAATCCCAAAACTCAAAATGACTTCTCAGAATTCCGGATCCGCAATAAGTAATAGCTTTTCTGATCACGAAAATAATTTTGAAATTTTACGAATTTGAGGATAAAATTAGTTTTGGGATGGGCTCTATATCAGATTATGCAGTTAAAATTAATGGAGATTGGTTATTTAAGAGGGTTTCTACAGTTGTCTTACCTTCTAAATAATCTTTATTATCAATAAACACTTTGAACCATAATTCTACGCAAAGTAATTTCCAAATAAATTTCTTATGTAATCCATTTGATCCTTTAACATTTTTTAATATCTTTTCGACATATTCTGTGTTGTATATTCCTCTTTCTACTGCAACGGGGTCTAAAAGAATATCTCTGATTTCTTGGTTGAATTTCTTAAACCATTCGTTTGTGGGTGTTGGGAAGCCTTTTTTATCCTTTCTGTTATATATTTCGGTTGGGATCCATTTCTTCACGGTCTCTTTGAATATGTATTTTAATGTATAATTTTTAATTTTTAATTCTTGTGGTATAGTAGCAGAAAATTCAACAATTCTATGATCTAACAGTGGAACACGAGATTCTACGGAATTCATCATGCTTGTTCTATCTTCTACTTGAAGTAGCCCTGGAAGATAATTTTTTATGTCACAGTAAAATGGAATATATTTGTAGTTTTTACGATCAATATTTTCTAATGTCTCACAAAACGATTCAAAGCAGTCATATTCCCCTAATTCTTTGTAAAACTTTTCCGTGAATAATTTGTTTAATTCTCGTTTTGTAATAAAACTTTCACTGACAATCTGAAAGTACCTGTTACGTGGTTCAAATGATGTTCCATTGAGGAAAAATAAGGCAGAAAATAAGGTAAGCCCCTTTAAACCTCCAAAACGTGTTATGCTAAATAAAGATCTGCAAGGATGTTCCAGCATTTCCATCTCATACGAAAATTGTAAGTGTCTTAAATAACCTGCAAATATTTCGTCTCCGCCTTGGCCACCTAAAACGACTTTTACGTTCTCACTTACTAACTTGGAAACAAAATACTGTGGAACAACACCGGGTCCTACAACTGGTTCATCTAAATACCACGTCAATTTTCGTAACAATTCTCCAAAGTCTTCTACTTCAGGATAAATCTCAAAATATTCTGCATTGACGTAACTAGCAACACATTTTGCATAATTTGTTTCATCATATTTTGGACCTTCCGAAAAAGCACCTGTAAATGTTTTTATTGGATGATTTAATATTGATGAAGCTAAACAACAGACTGTACTTGAATCTAAACCGCCGCTTAGATGGCAGCCAAGTGGTACATCGCTTCTCAATGTAATCTTTACTGAATCACGTAATAAATACTCCAATTTATCTATGAAATACTGTTCTTCATGTTCATAATCTGGCTTTAATTCTAAATCCCAATATTTTTTTACTTCTATGCGGCTGTTTTCTACCACCAGAATATGACCTGGCATCAATCTATTGATTCCTTTGAAAAATGTTTTTTCTCCAGTAACATAAGTAAGAGTCATGTAATCCATTATTGCAGGATAATTTGGCTCTGCAGTTATGTACTCACTCTGGAGAATTGCTTTTATTTCTGAAGCAAATATTATTTTTTCTTCTTTATATGCATAATATAATGGCTTGACTCCTAATCGGTCTCTTGCGAGGAATAGTTTCTCTCTGTTGCTGTCCCATATTGCAAAAGAAAACATTCCATTGAGATATTCCACACATTTTTCATCATATTCTTCATACAAGTGAATAATTACTTCTGTATCACTTGAGGTATAAAATATGTGACCATTTTCTTTTAGTTCGGTTATTAGTTCCAAATAATTGTAAATCTCTCCATTAAATACGATAGATATACTTTTATCCTCATTGTAAACTGGTTGTTTTCCTCTACTAAGGTCAATTATACTAAGTCTTTTGTGACCTAAGCCTATATTACCATTAAAATAATAACCTGTATCATCTGGGCCCCGGTGATGCATGACATCACACATTTTCTTTATTTTATTAGCGGAAACTTGTTCATTTTTCAGGTCAAGTATTCCTGCTATTCCACACATATAATTCACCTCTTAATCGGAACTTCATTTGTTACTTCAACCTTATATACTTTTGTATTTTTTTTCTAATGTATGGCAATTTTTATACTGAAAGGAAGATAGGCTTGTCACATATTCATATCGGGTTGCCCATAATGATAAGAAAGTCAAATGGATCAAGATCCAGAGGGCTTTTTATTTCGTAAAAACGGGTTGATTCAAGCCTGTAGTTTTTAGTTTTTGCGTATTCCTCAATTGTGCCGAGGTTTCAGTATACAATAAACCAATGTATGGAATCAACAACAGAAAAACCGTTTTTTGTGATATCAGATGCAGGATCTGATAGTTATCCTTCTAATGAGACTGTAATTGAAAAGGGGATTATTCTAATCATAGCAGCGAGAGCAAATAATGTTGGAAATATTTTATAAACAGAAAAGGGAATCCATTTCAGAGCTCAATGCATCCCAAGAATTTACATAAATTGCTTAAAAATTATACAATATCAGAACCACTGTTGAAAGGAAAAATTCAGGTGATGTTGTTGGATACAACAGATTAAAGATTTTGTTAAGATATTTTACAATCCGATTCTCTGGAATACTTCTAATTGATTTCTCCAGATCTGCATTAATATCAAGGGTCTTTTTTATATTAATATAGTACCATCGATTGAAATTCCATCTTCTACAATAAGTATATATGTAAACAAGTGAACAATAAGTCTTGTATATATGTATATAAATATTCAACTAGGAAAATATACAAAAATATAACTGGGCAGATATTCAAGTATACATACAAAAAAGCAGATCACAAAACTGTTCCTAAATCTAGTGCATCGATTCTCAAATACATACATAATAAGAAAAATAATTACAGCTTATGACGTAAATATTATTTTAAAGTCACATGGAATTCTGTAACACGGAAAACGCAGCCGGTCGCAGAGCGATTCGATCTGGATATTACAACCACGAAAACCACTGAAAGCACGGAAGAACCACGTCTTTACTACTTATTTCCGTGTCTTCCGTGCTTTCAGTGGTTTTCAAAAAATTTATTTTTGACAAATTCATTTCTGACATACTTTGGAATCGATACACTAGATATCATAAGAAACGAAGACAATAGATATTATTATTATAAAGAAGATTCAAAAGCAAGGAAAAATTAGTAAGTGGTAATCTTAACAAATTACAGTCTCAAAAAACTGTATTTTGAGAAAGTTAAATTTTGAAGATTGATACATTATGAAAAGAGTATAATGTAAAAAATCTGAAGAAAAACTTATATATTATGTATATGTTTGCTTTCCCACAAATTGAGCACATGTGCTTAACGAGTAGCTGAGGTGCGTATATATGTACGGCACTGAACGGATAATTCCCGGGACAATTATTGCAGGCCCTGAACTGGAACCTATTGAAGGGTATATCTGCGTAAAGAGAGGAATAATTACGGAGATTGGGGAAGAGCGTACACTCTCTAAAAACATAATTGCTCCCTGTTTTGTCAATGCACATACTCACCTTGGAGACTCGGTATTCAAAGACCCACCTCTAGGAAAAGTTTCCGGATTTCGGACTCAAAGAGACCTGGATGCTCTTGTAAAGCCTCCTGACGGGTTAAAACACAGGATATTAAGAGACACGCCATACAAAGCCTTGATCGAGGGCATGAGAAAATCCTTGCTGGACATGATAGAAACCGGAACCTGTGCTTTTGCGGATTTCAGGGAAGGGGGTGTTGTAGGGGTTGCAGCCCTGAATAAAGCTCTTGAAGGACTTAAACTTCATTCCATGATACTGGGCAGACCTGCAGAGCCTGAACTACCTCTTCAGGTTGTACTGGCAGAAGTAAAAAGAATTCTTCTACATACTACCGGAATTGGAATGAGTGGGACAAATGACCTTGATCTCGAACTATTGGAGAATATTGCTACCTGCACACGACAACATAGAAAATTCTTTGCGATCCACGCCGGAGAAAAAGATACGAGTGACATAGAAAAAGCATTGTCACTTGAACCAGATCTCCTGATTCATTTGACAAATGCCACAAAAAAAGATCTTGAAGACGTGGCTGATGCAAAGATTCCAGTTGTTGTCTGTCCCAGGTCTAACCTAATTACAGGAGCCGGAATTGCACCTGTTGCCGAGATGCTGGAAGCTGGGATAAAAGTAGCTGCAGGAACAGATAATGTAATGTTAAATTCTGTAAATATGTTTGCTGAAATGGAATTTATGTCTAAGATTTTGTCCATTGATGACAGGCAAGTATTTAAAATTTGCACACTTAATGGTTCCTTTGTAATGGGATCTGATTCTACGGGTTCGATACAAAAGGGGAATAAAGCTAATCTCATGATCCTGAATGGAAACTCCAATAATCTTGCAGGGATAAAGAACCCCATAAGTGGAATCACAAGGCGGGCAAGACCCGATGACATACTATCAGTGCTTCATTCGTAAAGCAAATGGAGAACAGACATGATGAGCGAATTTTACCGGAATATAGTGATTGCAACAGACGGATCCGAGAACAGCCTTAGGGCTATTTCTTACGGTATTGAGATTGCAAAACTCAGCGGGGCCACGGTTCACGCTCTCTACGTAATAGATATAACTTCTTTTTCTTCGATACCTATGGATGCGGGATGGGAAGCAATGTATGATACCCTGAGAGGAGAAGGGGAAAAAGCGATATCCATGGTAAAGGAACGCGGAAAGGTCTCAGGGGTTGAGGTAAGAGAAGTATTGTTGGAAGGTCACCCGAGTAATGAGATTATAGATTTTGCAGAAAACAATAATGCTGACCTGATAGTTGTGGGCACCCTCGGAAAAACCGGGCTCGACAGGTTTCTGATGGGAAGCGTTGCAGAAAAAGTAGTAAGAGGCTCAAAAGTCCCGGTCCTGGTCGTCCGGAGTGAAAAACAAAGTTAAGACTTTCTGCCAACTGGAAGCCTTTTGAGAAAATAGACATAGGAGAAAGAAAACCAGGATTCAGAGTACAAAGGTGTAGATTACATGCCAAAAAACATCTTCATTGAAGATATCATGGTAAGGGATGTAGCAAGCGCAACCCTTCCAGGTTCAAGGGACGAAGTTCTTAAAATTCTTAAGAACAAGCACATTTCAGGAGTTCCAGTACTTAAAGACTCTAAAGTTGTGGGAGTTGTAACAAGAACAAACCTTTTACAAAACCCTGAAGAAGAACAACTGGCCCTTCTTATGACACGGGATCCAATAACCATCTCCTCCGGATCGGATCTGCAAACTGCAGCACGCTTACTTTTGGAACACCGCATAAGAAGGCTTCCGGTGGTAGATGACGGGAAACTTGTAGGGCTTGTTACCGTGGCAGATGTTATAGGCACAATTGCAGACATGAACATCGATATCCCGATAAAGGACTATGTGGAAAAGGAAGTCGTTGCTATCTACAGTGAAACGCCTCTGCCCGTTGCTGCCAGGATTATGGAACTCGCAGGTGTTAAGGCTGTCCCGGTGCTTGATTCAAACTTGGAGCTCATAGGAATAATCTCGGATCGTGATGTTATTGCTGCTAGCATAATTGAAGACAGTGTAGAGATGTCAGATATGTCTGCAGGCCAGGACGACGACGCCTGGACCTGGGAATCGATGCGAGACACCATGAGCATTTACTACAGCGTCTCAAGGATAAAGGTTCCCAACCTGATCGGAAGCGATATAATGATAAGGGAGCCTATCACAGCTACATATATTACGTCTGTCAGCGACTGTGCACGGAAAATGAAACGGAACAGGATTGACCAGGTTCCGATTATCAATTCAAACCGGAAACTTCAGGGACTTTTGAGAGACCACGATCTCCTAAAGCCTCTGATAGAAATCGAATAAGTTAAGATTAAATCTCGCTTCTAAGAACCGTTAAACGTTTTTAACGTGAAGCGAAGAATAATAAAGCTATTTAAGAAAAATAAGGCTATTAATGCCTATTCAAAATTTTTTCCAGTAAAGAGGCATTCTCCCTGAGACACCTCCGAAAATTACTTTTTTCAGGAGCAAGAAAAATGGACAAGCCTTTTGTTTTTATTAATTCTGCTATGTCAGCCGACGGCAAACTTTCAACAAAGGAAAGGAAACAGGTCCGAATTTCCGGAAAACTTGATTTTGAACGGGTAGACGAACTTCGAGCCCAGGCAGACGCAGTTATGGTAGGTATAGGAACTGTCCTTTCGGACGATCCAAGCTTAACCGTAAAATCTCCAGAGAGAAGGGCAGCCAGAAAAGCCGCAGGAAAAAGTGAAAATCCAGTAAGGGTTATCGTGGACAGTTCAGCAAGGACTCCGATTGATGCCGACATATTCAAAAAAGGAGACGGGCTCAGGATAATTGCCGTTTCAACTTCTGCTCCTGCCGAAAAAATAGAAAAACTGGAAGAAAAGGCTCTCGTCATTAAAACAGGAACCTTTAAAGTTGACCTTGCCGAGCTTGCAGCAAAATTAAAGGAAATGGGAATAAACACCCTCATGGTTGAGGGAGGTGCAACCCTGAACTGGGGTATGCTCTCTGCTGGTCTTGTTGATGAAGTCTATACTTTCGTTGGAAACCTTATAATAGGAGGAAAAACAGCCCCGACTTTTACGGACGGGGAAGGATTTTCAGAAGCCGAACTTCCTGAGTTAGAATTGCTTTCAGCCGAAAAAATCGAAGAAGGAATACTCCTTAAGTGGAAGGTCAAAGGAAAAACAAATTATATTGTTTCTTAATTTTTTGCCTTCACAACTTTTCTAATTTTTACCTGATATTTATTTTTTAAATTAAACCTTGTATCATCAAATAATGAAAGGCTACGTGGGGTTTGATGAAATCTACATTTTGTAGTATTCAGTATATGCCACTGTGGTGGGAAAAAAGTCAATTACTGTTACTAAAACTGATAACAAGCTCACAAACGTTATCGCCACAACTTCTTCTTTTGGTATATGTATGTTCCGAAGAAGATAGTATACCTTCAATCAATCCTGCTTCATAATTATCGATGGATAAACATGTTCTGGCATTCCATTTTTTTAAATGTCCTCCCCAACGGCATTTCCTGGCATGAATTACTATTTTGTTGCTATCTTTCTGTATTATTTTACTTTTGATTCCAAAAATTCGATGCATTGACAGCAGTACATATGCACATCCTTCCATATCTTTGTTTAAATCAAGCATCTTCAGAATTTCGGTTGATTGCCCAAGGCCAATATTATACATAATCTCATTTAAGTTGTCTACACCATCTTTTCCATATTTTTCCTGCATCATTTCCAGAGTGCCCACATATATCATCCCAATCCCACTTACGGATTTTTTCCATCTCAAAGAATATGGAATAAAATCCCATACAATCAGTCTTTTCAACAGAAAACTTTTAAAAGACATGCTACTCCTCTCAGTTTGAAATATGAATTTTCCAACAATGAATAGTAAATAACTTTTGAGACAGTCTGATCAGATCGTTTCAACCTGCGTTCAGTAAGTCAATATTAGATTTTGATAATTGACAATGATTGCGTTTTGAAAATATTGTGTAATTTATTCAGGTTGAAAATGTACTGGAACCCAGATCTCACATAATGCAGATCTCACGACATATAAGCAATGAACACTTAAACAATGAATACTTAAGCGACGAAAACTTTCTTCAATAATATTTAGTTTATAGAAATAATGTGTTTTCCAGCAAAAGAGCTAACATTATCGTTTAAAATATCGAAAAACGAGTTGCTACCAAAAGTAGATCTCAAACTCTCTTTTGACGCAAATAGCTTTTTGAATTTTTACTATTCCTGACTTTTGTTTGTTTTACTTAGCCTTTACTTAGTTTTCATTCACTGAAGCTAGATCGTTATTTCTCTATAAAATATATAGCTAAGTAAAAATAGAAGATGAACTTCCATTATTTAATTAGGTTGACAATAGAGTTCTACCGCACTGTTAATCGACATTTGGTTTAAGATCACATTTTTCAAACTCGCCGTTATAATATATAAAGACCTCAAGTTCACACTTGCCTTTAAGAAAATCCCGTATTCTGCGGTCATATACGCTTTGAACGTGTTTCAGGCCATTTTTTTGGAAGTGAGCCTTCACAGCTTCAAAAAAACCGATCATCTGTCTCAGGTAAGCCTCTTCATAAGCCCTTGTCTCCCTCGCAATTGCTTCACACTCGGAATCATCGAGTTCGGAATAATAGCTTCCATGCTCGTTTAAACCGCTTATCTGGCGCCAGTCCACATTGCCTGAGTCATCAGCTTCCCTGTGAAGCATGTATGGATAGACCCTGCAGATTGAAGGGCGCCTGTCATAAATTTTGCATCGCTTATTCTCAAGGAAGATACAGGAACCGTCAGGTTTTGTTTTCAAGGCGTAACCTGAGACATAAAACCTGCCCTTCTGGTCACAAAACTCAGGATATGGAGCAGGAGTAACTGAATCCGGATTAATCTGCCTTATAACGGCCAGGTCTGAATCGAGCAGGAAAACGTGGTCGTTAAACTCTTTGGTGCAGCAGCGCGCACAGAGTTCACATCTGAACCCCAGTTCTTTGATAATGCCTACAAATTCAGGGTCAGGAAATTTTTTTACGCCTGTAAGTTCTTCTTGTGCGTCTGCAAGCCTTGTTTCAATGTTATTATTTTTTACGCTAATCACCTTTTTAAAGTCGAAGGCTAAATCCCACATGCTTTAGCGGTGGGATACAGCCGCCATCTGTACCAATTATATTTATCTGAAAATTTACTTATGTCATCCCACAAATATTATATCTGCTATACTGTCAATGCAAGGCGATTCGAGAACCAGGAAAGCTGGTCAGAAACAGGGTATGGCATACCCAAATGGATTGGGAACGTCAAGCCGGAGAAAGCCAAAAGCGTAATAGCATCTCAAGTATAATCACGCATATAGATTTTATACTGTGTTTTTACACCTGCGGAACGCGTGGAAGGGCTCGTATGACTGATTTTCATTAGGAAGCGGGATAATTCAAGAAGCAAACGTGCTTTAGCCGTTGGGAGTTCACTTCCATGTCCGTAACATTTAATTACTAGCATTTCTTTTTATCATAAACTCAAGGCTTGATGACATTTATAATTTCGCACTTTCAGGCTTCAAGGAATATTGATATTTTTCAATTATCATTGAGAATTATCGATTTAACACTATAGAACCAGGGAATACCTGTTTAAATACCTGTTTATTGAGACTCTGCCGAGGAGAAAAAAATCCGCGGCAACCGGCAGTGTCCAGCAATAAGCGAATACCTGGATATATTACGTGATAAATTACAAATAAATTCAGAGAAAATTAAAATTAACGAGGAATGATAATGGGCAAAACCGGCAGCATTGATTGGGTAAAAGTAAAAGGCAGAAAAGGCAGAGTAATTAAGGTCCAGAAGTCACAGGCTCAAAAAGCACATCCAGGACCTGCACAGCGCTTCACTTCTTCAGGTCATAAGAGGCGCTTCATTAGAAGATCTGCAAAGGCTCTTGTAAAGTAATCTTAAGAGCTTTTAAATTTACTTTTTTGAATTTACTTTTTTGAATTTACTTTTTTGAATTTACTTTTTGAATTTACTTTTTGAATTTACTTTTTGAATTTACTTTTTGAATTTACTTTTTGAATTTACTTTTTGAATTTACTTTTTGAATTTACTTTTTTAGATTTTGCAGTTAGATCGTCAAAAATATTTTCTTCATAGAATAATAGTTTCTAGAATAATACTTTCCAGAGAACGTATTTCTACCCAGCTTTCTGTATTAAACTCACAAGCCCAGGGCCAGGTATGCAATGCTTACCCCTGCAAGGCAGAGTGCAACGTTAAGAAATATATTCAGGAAAAAGGAGAAATTTTGCCCTTCTTCAAGCAATTTGAAAGTTTCATATGCGAAAGTAGAAAACGTGGTAAAGGAACCTAAAATTCCTATATTTACGAGATAGACCATAGATTGGGGCTCAGAAGAAAAAGTGAGAAAAGCGAGTACAATGGTCCCTAAGAGGTTCACGGTAAGTGTGCCTGCAGGGATGTTCCTAATCCTGGGGACCTGGCTTGAAACCGTATATCTAAGGCATGCCCCAATAAAACCTCCTGCACCTATTAAAAAGAGTTTTTCCATGCCTGGAAAGGAGAGCATCTCTTTATTCCTCCCTGCCTGAAAGAGTTTTTATTGTACTCCTGCCCATGAACACGCCGACCAGGGCAAGAAACAGGTTAACACTGATATTTTCCAGAGCAGGGAAAAAGGGCATGGTAAAAGACTGGACTGCAAACGTCGAAAATGTTGTGAATGCTCCCATAAACCCGGTCCCGAAAGCAAGCTTTCCTTTTGGGCCTATAAACCCAATATACTCAGTGTCGTACATTATCAGGCCGAGCATAAAACTTCCGAGTACATTTACCGAAAGGATACCGAAATGCGATTCCATGAGCTCACAGAGTGAAAACCGGCATATTGCTCCAAGGAACCCGCCAGCTCCTATGAGAAAAATCTTATCCAGGTCTTTATGCATGGAAGACATTATTTTTCACTCAGGGAATCACTTAAAAGTTTAGATTTTAGCTCTGAACGTTTTAGATCAGAAAGTTCTAGATCAGAAAGTTTTAGATCAGAAAGTTCTAGATCAGAAAGTTTTAGATCAGAAAGTTCTAGATCAGAAAGTTTTAGATCAGAAAGTTTTAGATCAGAAAGTTTTAGATCAGAAAGTTTTAGATCAGAAAGTTTTAGCTCTGAACATTTTAGCTCTGGCTGTCTCCGTTTGATTAGCCCTTGAAGTATAAAACTTTATCTCAGAAGGGGGGAAAATTCCTTCCGGAGCTTTAAGGGAGAAAAGAAGGATAATTCGTTCATTATTTTTGAGCCTGCTTATATAAAGTAGGCGAAATAAAATGTGAGACGCCTTTCCATTAATCCAATTTGAAGAAAATACAACAAAAAGGGTAAAGAAAGCCAAAAAGGGTATTTTTGAGAGAGCACAGAAATATCATTCGATTAAGAAGACATCCACCTCTTCTCCTTCATCATACCCTTCAATGTTTTCTGGCACCAGCACATACCCGTCAGCCTTTGCAACTGAACTCAGTGCCCCGGCTCCAGCTCCGGTAAGAGGGCGCACCTTATCTCCTTCAAATACAACACGGATGAAACTAACGTATCCTATTTTTGAACTGACTTTTGCAGCCAGGCGCCTTTTAAGAATAGGCTTGGGGGTCTCCGGAATTGCTGCCAGTTTCCTGATCCCAGGACGGACAAAGAAATTGAGGGCAACGAGCCCGGCAACCGGATAACCGGGCAGGCAAACGATAGGAACGTTATTAATAACCCCAAGAGCTGCAGGTTTACCGGGACTTACTCCTATGCCGTGTACGAGCAGTTCTCCAAGAGCTGCCACAACCTCAGGACCATGATCTCTTTTTCCTACTGATGTTCCGCCAGAAAGAAGAATCATATCGGCATCCATGTTTGCTTCTATGGCCATTTTTATACTGTCCGGGTTATCAGGCACTACATCGAGATATCGAGGAATTCCACCCCATTTTTTCACATAAAGGGCCGACATCAGCCCATTAGTCTCAAGCACCATGCCCGGAGGAGGTACATCCATGCCCTTTTTACGACTTACGAGCTCGTCCCCTGTCGGAATAACCGCAACAACAGGCTTTTTGAAAACCTTTGCCCTGTCAAGTCCAAGCGATGCAAGTACAGCAGCATCACATGGACGAAGAAGATGCCCTTCCTCAAAAACAACATCTCCTTTTTTGATGTCCTCTCCAATCGGCCCCACATTTCGATTCGGGTAGACCTGAGCCCTGACCTCAACAAGGTTTCCTGCGGCGATGGTATCTTCAACCATTACGACAGCATCAGCTCCTTCAGGCACTGCAGCCCCAGTATGGGCCCAGGTTAAACTTCCTTCCTCTACTCGGTCAGAAAGCTGCAGCATTACCGGATTTGTAGGGGAAGCTCCCATAGTGTCGGAAGCCTTTACCGCGTATCCGTCCATAGCTGCACGCCGGTAGTGTGGCACATTCCTTTCCGAGATCACGGCTTCTGCCAGTACCCTGCCTGTGCAGGTTTCGAGTGAGATTTCTTCTGTTTTCTTTGTAGTAGAAATACGCTCAAGAAAAAGTCTCAAAGCTTCATCAACCGAGGTTCGTTCTTTGAATATCTTGCCCATGATCGTCCTTCCTGAAGAAATCAGCCCCCCGATACCGGAGGCAGGACTGCAAGCTCATCGGCATCCGAAAGAAGAGTATCAAGCCCATCGAGATGCCGGGCATTGTTTCCATTTATAAGGACATTAATTGAACCGCACATAACTGGAGCTTCACTTTCTCCTTCGGGCTCCTCAAAAATAAGGTCCTTCAACTCGGGATATTTTTCAGTAAGGGATAAAAGGACATCAATAACCTTTTCTCCCGATAGCTGCAGTTCCGAGGTACCTGCTTTTTCACGCAAATTTGCAAATAACTTGATTTTAACCTCAGCCATGAGAGAGACTATTTCATCCTATCCCTTAAATATATCTATGCCCATAAAGAAGCAGCTATGCTGGGGAGTTTGGGGAATAATGCAGCAAGGTCAGGATTACAATACTGAAAACTCGCCAGAGCTTTCTGAAAAAAAATACAGAATACTCGGATTTCTGATCATCTTTTTTGCTCTGTTGATAAGATTGTTTGACCTGGGAGAGCGAGTGTTCCATCACGATGAAAGCGTACATGCCAGTTTTACCCTTAGACTTCTTGAAACCGGACAATACAGATATGATCCTGCTTATCACGGCCCTTTTCTTTTTCATTCTACTGCTGTTGTCTTTCACTCTCTGGGAATAAACGACACAACAGCACGCTTGATCCCTGTCTTCTTCGGAGTAGCGGCAATTCTTCTGCTCTTTTTACTTAAAAAGGAACTTGGAGAAAGTGGTGTACTCTGGTCGGCTTTCTTGCTCTCTTTTTCTCCAAGTATGGTGTACTTTTCAAGGTTCTTCAGGAATGACCCAATCATTGTTTTCTGTACTCTTGCCACTGTTATAGGGGGAATTCGCTACCTTGAGAACCTTCACAGCCCAAAGAGATACCCTTATCTTATCCTTACCGCGTCCTCTCTTGCAATCGCCGTATCTTCAAAAGAGAACGCCTATCTTATTATTCTCATGTTTGGAGCCTATGCAGGGATTTATTCTTTGTACAGGTTTTATTCCGACTGGAAAAAAGAAAAACTGAGCCTTAAAAGAACTCTTGTTCTTAAAATTTCAGCTATTTCCCCATTCATACCGGAAGTTCTGATTTCAGGTACTCTCTTTATTTTTATAGTAATGTTATTCTACACAAGCCTTTTCAGAACCCCGGAAACCCTCTTTTCAATTGTGGAAAGGGCTTTTTCTCACTGGATGGAGATGCACAGAATTGAACGCATAGGAGGCCCTTTTTACTTTTATATTCCAATCCTTTTTGTATACGAAAGCCCGATTCTGATTTTTGGGACTGCAGGTATTGTTCATTTTCTTAAAAAGAAAGGAAAAAACGCCTCCTTTTTCATGTTTCTTTCCTACTGGGCAGTTGCGAGTTTGCTGCTTTATTCCTATCTTCAGGAAAAAGTCCCCTGGCTTGTTGTGCACATTGTCCTGCCCTTCGGGATTTTAGCAGGGGCTTATCTGGGAGACTTTTTCTCCGGGACGCCTGAACGAAGACAGAAGAACTTACTCGGAACAGAAAACACGAATTCCGGAACAGACAAAAAACCCGCTTCCGAGACAAAACGTTCCAGAGCTCATATTTTTGTTGCAGGAATTCTGGCACTTACACTAATAATATCCCTGGCTCAGTGTATTTCTGTAAATTTTTATAGAAGTATGGAGCCTGATGAACTGATGACGTACTCACAGGCATCTCCGGATATCCAACAAGTTATGGAGAAAATCGCAGGCTTCAATCGGGGGCCAGAAACTCTAAGGATATCTGTAGTGGATCCTGATAACCTTTACTGGCCGCTGCCGTGGTACTTAAGGGATTATGAAAAAACAGCATATTATACAGAACCTCCGGCTAAGGTAAAATACGATGCAATAATCGTGCCTGCAAAATATCGGATGTATGAGGTAATTCCGGAAGAAAAATATGCCTCATATAATTTCTCCTTACGCCCTGGAAAGGAGTTTACCCTTTATTATAATAAAGAACTAGAAGAAAGTGTGCAATAAGGCCGGGAAAAGGAAATTTGTGTTTTTAATAAAGGGGAATGTTTGCGTTTTAATACAAGGGGAAATATTTGCGTTTTAATACAAGGGGGAATAATACAACCTAGATTCGGCAGGTAAACATATATGTTAATATAATTAATTTTCATATTTTTTCTTATCTTCCATGGCAGATAAAAACAACAGTAGAAGAGTTGAATCTTCAATAAAACGTACAAGATTCTTAGGTCACCTTGGTCTCATTGCTAGAGTTTTCCGAGAGCTTGAAGTTGACAAACTGATCGATGAGAAACTTCCTAAAGAACGAGATCACAAGATCCCTCACTCAGTCTGCATCCTTGCCATGGTACTCAATGGTCTTGGTTTCATCGATCAACGTCTGTACCTCTTTCCTGATTTTTTCAGGAATATTTCTATAGGAAGACTTTTTGGAGAAGGTGTCACACGAGAAGACTTGAATCAATATGCTATTGGAGAGACTCTTGACAGAATCGTAAAATATGACCATACAAAACTGTTTACGGAAATTGTTCTTCACATTATGAACCGTCTACCTATTCCTGTTCATTGTTTACACGCTGACACTACAAGTGTCAGCGTTTATGGCGATTATAAAGACGAAGAAACTGAGTCTATTGATATTACTTTTGGAATTCCAAAAAACGGAAGATGGGACCTCAAACAATTTGTTTTGAGCTTGATTGTTAATCAGCATGGGATACCACTTTTCATGAACACACATTCAGGGAACGCTTCAGACAAAAGCACAATTCTGGAAGCAATCAAGTCTCTCAAATCAGCTTTAAGACCTGAAAGAAACGGTTCCAGATCAAAAAGGGAAACCAACAAAAAGACCAACAATGAGATGGATATTTTTCAAGTTTCAGGGAATTAAAGAACTTATAACGCAGAAAAAAGGAAAAACAAAGTCAGAAATACTGAATATGGAAGAAATTCACTGGAAAATATGGCTCTTCGCTGTTTCGAGTGGGCAACTACCATTTATCTCTTAAATGTTAAAGTAACATCTATAAAATATAGAAACATTTGTTGTTGAAAATCACATCCAAGCTTGATGTTTCTCTTTTTGGCCTAGCTACTTTTTAACTGAGCAATTATTTTCAGCCCACGCAAAACAGCGAAGAGCCGATCTTTTTAATTTTAATCTCTTATGAAATCAAAACGTTCTCGTTTCTGTAAACCTATAAATGTAAATCGAGATGAATAGTTGATTGCAGTAGTCATTTTAACGTTAACAGATTTCTTAACCGAATGCAAATGAAAGGATACTATTAATTTTACTATTAATTTTACTAGCAATTGACTGCCAGTAAAACAGTAAATATTTTTTTATTTGTTTTATCATTTTATTCACCCATTTTCTTGCTCGTGAATTATTGTTATGTGAATTACTGATTTTAGATAATATGGATGAAATAGGCTTCTTGCAAATCTTCTCCAAAGAAACCGCTTACTTTATTTTTTTACGCTTACTTCTGAGGTTTTTGTTGGCTCGACTTTTTCTTTTGCATCTTCCTTTGTAGGCTCTACTTTCTTATTGTCTATCATATATTACACTCCTTTGTTTGTTTACCTGCATCGTTATTAAAATGCTGGCCAGTTTCACTTCCAATCATATTACTATTCCATTAAACGGCAAGTCGAGTTATGCTCGATCACCGAAATACTAGACTCAACAATCTATATTGTATTTCAGCAATCTATTCTATATACAGTGAGGTCTATATATGTATATGTATTCACTAAATATATTACTATTTGAATATATAGTATTGATTAATACTACAAACATTTGAACATGTATTTTGATGTATTTGTTCAAGGAAAATAAATTTGTTTTTAATGTTAACGTTCTCAACATAGACATCGAAGAGAGAACATATAAGGAAATTGCATAATGTTTTGGAGTGTCAAAAAAGATACATGTTTTTATTTTTGTGGATAGCGACATTTACCCTAAACACACATGAAATTCATCGAATAACAGGCACAAATAAATGAAAGTACTCTACCCTCTCTTTTTTGGGCTCTCCGTCATTCCCTGTGGATAAGATGATTTTCAATTCAAAACCGCATTGGTTTTTATGAGAATATTATGAGGATATCCACACAAAACAACGAAGAGCCCTTTTTTGACTATTAAGCCCTCATTACCTTGGGCAGTAAGGTTGTCAACATTTTGGTTTTTCAAAACCGTCCCTAAACTAATCAGTAAATTGCCATCGAAGGCTTAAATTTAAGAAGGAGCAGAAAATCAAAAGGAGCATTGAGAGCCAGTTTTGTTCTGTACTTTCATGCTAATGTTGCTATCATAAAGGTTTATAGTCTCTTTTGTATTGTCTCTTTTGTATTGTCTCTTTTGTATTGATCCTGTAGCGGTTCCCAAAGATTCGGATTAGAAGCTACATTTTTCGCTACAGCTTTTATATTTTGCATTATAACTTTCATATTTTTCGCTATAGTTTTTATATTTTGCATTACAAATTTCATATTTTGCATTACAACTTCAGCACTAAATTTTAATTATGTGCCTCAGTTAAAATAAAGTTAAAATATACATGGATATTTATAGGTTTAAATATTGTTATATCATGCAGGATATCCAGGGATTTAAGATTTATTACTTTTCTGCATAAAAGGCTCATATGGAATATTTGAGAAAGCTAAAATTGGAATATTTGGGGAGCTAAATTCATAAACCACTTGCATAAAAAATATGCAAAAGTAAAGACCATGAGTGAAACAGACAAAAATATTGTGCCGGGAGTTGTAGGCAAAACTAATGCAGCAATAAAAGACGAGAAAGTATCAAATCCAGATGTCAAAGTAGAGACATCTAGATAATAGATCTTGTCCGTGAGTTATTGATTAAGACTTACGCAGTTAAGAAACCATAAACTTGAGGCCCTGGGTTGTTAAAGTACAATGCTTTTTCAAAAACTCAGGTGTATCCGTTTCTTTAAGTTGCATTGATTAAATCTGAAAAACCAGGCACAATTTTCATCACATAAACAAGCCCGCATTTGGAAAAATATAGAGATGGTATTGTGTTTTTGTTTTTCAATAACTCACCCTAACGATCCTAGGAATAATAACTGATGGGAAAGCAAATGTTTGACAGAATCAAAAAGATACTGAGTATTAAAAAGATACTGTGTGTTTTCGTGGTACCCTTTTTTGTAGTGTCAGTAACAGCTGTGGTAGTACTCTTATTGGCATATGACGGAGGGATAAAATTTGCCAAGAATATATTCTTTCATAAAATTAATATGGCCGATTAATTGGTAAAATAATTCCTACATTTAAGTTTTTTATATACCTTAACAGTTTCTATGTTCAACTATTTAAGGACAACAACGTTTATACCTGAAATGTTGCTATCATAACAGTTTATAGTCTCTTTTGTATTGACCCTGTAGCGGTTTCCAAAGATTCGGATTAGAAGCCACATTTTCTCTACAGTTTTCATATTTTGCATTACAGCTTAGGAACTAAATTTTGATCGTTTTCTTCATTTAAAATAAATTTAAAGAATCAATGGTTATTTATATATCCAACTACTATTATAGCTCACTAGTTATTTAGGGTCTTTAAATTTATATCTTTAATGCATAAAAAGCTCATATGGAATATTTAAGAAAGCTTAAATGGGATATTTGGAGCTCTAAATTTAAAACCCGTCTACGTAAAAAATGTAGATGTGTAATGAGCGAAACAGACAAAATTATTGCACCATAAGCAGCAGGCAAAATTAATGCATCACTAAAAGACGAGAAAATATCAAATCAAGACGTCAAAAAAGAAACACCTAAATAATAGGTTTTGGCCGTGAGTATTGATTAAATCTGAAAAATCGGGCACATTTTACATGTTGGGAAAAAATGTAAAGAGATTCTTGTGTTTAAGTTTTTCAATAAATCCTCCACTAAAAGTTTGCACTAAAAGTTTGAGTATTAATCCTATAAAATAATCCTATAAAATTGACAAGTGCCGTTATTTTAGTTTGGAGCTCATCCCAAAACTTGATTAATCGTTTAAAATTCAAGATTCAGGGAACCAATTTTGAGTCTTGGAATGAGCTCAAAATTAAAATAGAAATTCAAGGAGTTTTATTCATGAGAAATCTAAAAATGTGTCCAAAATGCCACGCTAACTTGAAATTGTGCTCAGATGGCGAGACTCAGTATTGTAGTATTTGCAAGTACTGGACAAAAGTAGGTACTGCAAGACTCGATTCAATAATGATTTACGGATGAGGAGTCTGCATGAAGAATACTGAGATTTTTAATATATGGGACTATAAAATTTTATATTTTTTAAAAATTCATTGACTGAAATTTCTTATGTATGAGCTCATCCCAAAACCAATTTTCTTAAATCAATAAAAGTTTCAAAACTATATCCCATGAGAAGAAACTCGATCGATCGTTCAAAATTCGAGATTAAGGGAATCAATTTTGAGTTTTGGGATGAGCTCTTGATCTGGAATTTCATCTTAATCTAGATCTTGGTAGTGTCCGTGAGTTATTGATCTATTTTGAAAAAAGAGTACTTCCCCTGCATTTGAGGAAAATGAAGAGAGATTATTATGCTCACTATTTGGAACTACTCAGCCTGCAAGAATAAGTTGATTGATATCGATTTTAATGAAATCGATATGTCTGATTTTAGCCAAGGAGAATTGAAAAGACGCAATCAATAGCTAACAATCAAATATAATCAATTTCCCAAAATTTGCCTATTGAACCATAATAAAGATGGCTATTGATGTTGTTTTCCTCGAGATGAATAGTTTTCACTATTTTAAGTAACTCGCGGGCACGACCAAATATCAAAACGTCTATAAATGATGTAAGTTTGGAGGGATTATTTGAATAAGCAATTAAAAGTATTATTTATAGGAACTTATGTTCCAAAAGAATGTGGGATTGCTACATTCACATCTGATCTTTTAAATTCAGTTTTGGGAGAAAACAACGACGTTCATTGTGAAGTTATTGTTTTGAGTGATCCTTCTGAAACTTATAATTATCCGGAAGAAGTCGTTTTTCAAATTCAGAGGGACAGGATCGAGGATTATTACTCGGCTGCGGATTATATAAATCAATCTGGTGCTGATATCGTATGTCTTCAGCACGAATTCGGGCTTTTTGGTGGGGATGCAGGAGATTACATTTTTGCTCTTCTATCTGGAATAAATAAGCCTGTAATAACCACAATGCACACTGTAATCCGGGAACCCGACCCTGAGTACCGGGCGTCCACAGAAAAACTCATCAGGTATTCCGAAAAGCTGGTTGTAATGAGCCAGTCTGCAGTCAATATGTTAAAAGAAGTTTATAAAGCTCCTGAGGACAAGATAGAATTAATATTTCATGGAGTACCTGACTACCCATTTAACAATTGCAGTAAGTACAAAAAGATGCTGAATCTGAAAGGGGCTCCTCTTATCCTTACTTTCGGCCTGCTGAGCCAGAATAAAGGTATTGAAAGTGTGCTCGAGGCTCTTCCTGGAGTTGTAAGCCAGTATCCTGACCTTATTTACCTTGTACTGGGTGCCACACACCCAATGGTCAAAAAGATTAATGGAGAATCATACAGGCATTATCTTGAGAACAAGGTTTCCGAACTCGGGCTTGAAAACAATGTAGTATTCCACGACAAATTTGTCGAAAAAGAAGAACTCTGCAATTATATCCTTGCCAGTGATATTTACGCATCCCCTTACCTTTCCAGAGAACAGGTAGTAAGTGGCGCTCTGACCTATGCAATGGGTATGGGAAAAGCAATAGTATCCACTCCTTACTGGTACGCCCAGGAAATGCTTTCCGAAAATCGTGGGTTGCTTGTAGATTTTGGAGACACTGATGGCTTTAAAAAATCCCTGCTATACTTAATTGAAAATCCAGAAGAGTGTAATGGTATGCGCAAAAAGGCATACGATTTTGGCAGAAAAATGACATGGAAAAATGTAGGTAAAGAATATAATACTGTTTTTGATAAGGCTTTAAAGAATTACAATACCCATCCCGGAATACAAAACAGATTTAATTTCCTTCCGATTCAGCTTCCTGAAATTAAACTTGATCATCTTAAGTTGTTGACCGATGATGTGGGCATTATCCAGCATACCAACCTTGGTGTACCGGCTCGCCGTTATGGATACAGTACTGATGACGTAGGCCGAGCTCTTGTTGCACTGACACAGCTGATAGACAGCCAGAAAAAAGCCGAAGAGTTTAGGAGGTTAATTACCACATACATGAGCTTTCTTGAACATGCCCAGACCGACACGGGTCACTTTCATAACTTCATGAGTTATAAAAGGGAATTTTTGGATGAAAAGGGCAGTGAAGACACTTTAGGGCGTGCAATTTACGGACTCGGACATGTGGTGAGCTGCCCTTACCTGTCAAAAAATATACGTACCCTTGCAAATACCCTGATCAGTAAATCCAGGCAGGAAATCAAAAATTTGGGTTCTCCGAGAGCAAAAGCCTATACGATGTGCGGTTTGTATGAGATGCTCAGGGCAGGCGTGGATGCAGATGAATTTGAATCTGTATTCAACTCACGCAGGGATACAGTCAAATCCATAGATTCTCTTGTAGACAAGGATAACTTTGAATCCATATTTATCACCCATGCGGATTCCCTGGTTGATTTATATGAGGCTAACCATAAAGAAGACTGGAACTGGTTTGAGCCCACAGTTACTTACAGTAATGCAAAACTAAGCGAATCCCTTTTACTGGCGTATAATTACACTAAAGACAGAACTTACAGAAAAATTGGCCTTGCTACCCTGGATTTTCTTACTGAGATTCAATGGAGAGGCGACTTTTTTGATCTAGTTGGAAATCACGGTTGGTATTCCTATAATGGAGAAATACCGCTTTTTGACCAGCAGCCTATAGAGGCAGGTTACCTGACTCAGGCTTATATTTCAGCCTATGAGATTGTGCATGAAAGGAAATATCTGGAACTCGCAAAATATTCTTTTGAATATTTTCTAGGCAGAAACCGCTTGCGAACTGTTATGTACGATTACTCAACAGGTGGGGTCTTTGACGGACTTGGCAGCGATGGCATGAACTGTAACCAGGGGGCAGAATCCGTAATTTGCTTCCTTATGGCTTTGAGCTCTTTAAATAAACACACAAATGAACCCATCATTGTGGCGTTCCAGCCCAAAGTAAGTGATGGGGTTCTACAAAAGAAAAAGAGCCTGCTATCAATAAATCAGGAAGAATGAGGGAGATTATTATGTGGAAAGACAAAGGAGAACTATTCCAAAGGTATAAGAAAAATCCTATACTTAATGTTGAAGATTGGCCGTATCAGGCCCATTCAGTGTTTAACCCTGCAGCGGCTATAGTTAATGGTATAACTCTATTAATGGTGCGTGTCGAAGACCATCGAGGCTTTTCTCACCTTACAGTAGCAAGGAGTAAGAATGGAATTGATGGCTGGGAAATTGACCGCGAACCAACTTTGTCTCCGGATCCTGTAAACTATCCTGAAGAAATATACGGCATTGAAGACCCGCGCATAACTTACATAGATGAGATAGGAAAATGGGCTGTAGCATATACTGCTTATTCAGATTCAGGCCCCTTACCATCTCTTGCCCTTACTGAAGATTTCCGAAATTTTGAACGAATGGGAGCTATCCTGCCGCCTGAAAATAAAGATGCTGCTCTTTTTCCTGTAAGGTTTAAAGACAGATGGGCAATGCTACACAGACCAGTATCTGGTATGGCGGGTGCGAAGGCAAATATCTGGATATCCTTTTCCCCGGATATGAAATACTGGGGAGAACACGAGGTTCTTCTGTATGCTCGGGAAGGTGGATGGTGGGATGCCAACAAGATAGGTCTATCCCCGCAGCCACTCCTCACATCTGATGGATGGTTAATAATGTACCATGGGGTACGCCAGACAACATCTAAAGCAAGTTATCGGCTTGGACTGGCTCTTCTTGATCTCGAAGACCCCAGAAAAGTGCTCCACAGGTCCGAAGGATGGGTTTTCGGACCTCGTGAAATGTATGAACGCAGTGGAGACGTTAATGATGTTGTTTTCCCTTGCGGATGGGTCTTAGTGAATAATGAAATCCGTATTTATTATGGAAGTGCGGATGTATCAGTATCAATGGCCAGTGCAAAATTATGTGATATACTGGAGTATATACATGGGTGCCCTGAGACACAATGCCCTGACGAATACTGCAGATGGTTTGAAGAAAACAGGGGAATTTCAAATGATCCAAAAAAAGGTGATTGTAAATTAAAAATAAATTTGGGGATCTGAGTATTTTGGGGGTATTATTATAAGAATTTCAATGTTATCTCCTCTCTTTTTATCCCGCCTGCACAAAGGCAAAGGTGCGAAAGACGCAATAGAAGTTGCAAAAAGACATGAATAAAACTTAGAATGACCGGTCATATTGTGGATCAGGCCTATTTTGAAAAAGAAGTCTAGCCCTATATGAAAATAAACATATTATTTATGGGGGACACGCTGACCCTGAATTTAAGAAGGAACCCCTATCAAATGCATACGCTTTGCTGCACATGATCAATTATGATGAAGCCTTCGGACTTGATGTGGTTGAAGCCATGGAAAGCGGTATTCAGGTAATTGCAATGAATAGGGTCTCGATGCCTGAGCTGATTCTGGATGGAGAGACTAAATTATGGTCAACGGTGTTGATGAACTGCAGAGGCTGTGCAGAGGGTTGTTTTCATATTCCGCAAAAAATGTAGATAATGTGTGGAAAAACGTTCCTCTGTTGACAGGATAATAGATGATTACATCAATGTGTACGAAACAATTCTGGAGAAATGCAAACGTGAGTCCAAAATGCAAAAATGAGTCAGAAAGGCCCTGGGGGCACTATGAGGTGCTTATGCAGAGGCCAGGATATAAAGTCAAAATCCTTACTGTTTTACCTCATAGTGAAATATCACTTCAACGTCATTCCCACAGAAGCGAGCACTGGCACATAGTCAGTGGAAAGGGAATTGTAACTAAAAATGAAAGTGAAATCAAGGTTCTTGCAGGAGATTCTGTCGATTTTCCGGTAAACGAGGTACATCGTGTAAAAAATATAGACAATGAAAATCTCGTTTTAGTTGAGATAGCGCAGGGAAATTACCTTGGAGAGGATGACATCGTAAGACTTGAGGATAAATACGGGAGGATCTGAAAAAATTTGTATTTATGGGATTGTATTTTGGAAAACCTATATCACAAACTCCATATACATTTCTCTAATTCTATGTTACATTTTCTTAACTGACTCTGGTCCAAAATCTAGTGATTTTTGGACTGAAACACTGAATTTGTAGGAGAAAAACGTTCTTCAATCAAATATATTATTTGTTATCTAAAGACTTCAATCAGGAAGATATGTTCAAAGGATTGTAACCAATTTTAAAAATCTAGTGATTTTAATTTTACGTTCATCACTAGATTTTGGAACTGAGTCAGGATTGTGGAAAGCTGCTATGCGAAAACAAAAACGGCTGTACTTGATCTCGGCACCTGAAAAATCTCCTTGAATAATTCTTTTTCCTGTGTATCTCAAGCCACTTTTATTCTTTTTATCAATATCCTCAATAGGTCCAGCGGCTTCTATGTTTATTCCTTTTTTCTTTAACCTCTACTATCTTAAGTTATTCTAACAGGCCACAGTTAACTTCAATCTTCTTGTCACGCGTCCTGCATCCCTTACAATTTTATCTTCCGATTGACTTTAATACTCATACGTGAATTTAAACATAAACTACAACTGAATGGCAAAAGGCCCTGGGGGATTAAAATTTGGGAAAACATTTTGTCATAATTGCCGGAGAAGAAGCAGGCCCTAAATCAAATAAAATGGGCGGGATCTGGAATGTTATTCATGAAGAAGCACAAACCCTTGCTTCTCTTTTCGATTCAGGACAATTGGATACAAAAGAAGATAAAGAGATACTCGTTGTGGGCCCTTATTATGCACACAGAGGCGCGGACTGGAATCGGGGGCTAAACCGGATTACGGAGATGGAGGAATTTGACTCCCTCAACCCTGGCGAAGAACTCCGGAAAAGTCTTGAATCCCTTGAAAAATCAGGTATCAAGGTGTTTACAGGAAGCAAGTTCGTGGGGAGAACAAAGATAGGCTATTTGCAGTTTCAAACCTCGGATTTTGGGAAAATACGCTCAATGTATCTGGGAAAAGAGATGAACCTTGAAAGCAGGATCAAAGCTGAAGCCTACGAGCATCTTGGGCTTGATTCCCTTAGATATGAAAACATGCCAAACGGGCCTGAATATACCCATTACCTCTGCCTGTCCTATGCGGTTTCCGAGCTTGTCCGGCTCCTTATAAGCACGGCTCCGGAAAATTCCGAAACTCCTGGTGCAGCTTCAACTCATAGTTCTATTCCCTGTCCAGGCGTCTCTCTACACTGTCACGAATTTGGAGTATTTTATGCACCAGCCAGGCTTAAGAAACTTGGAATTCCAGTAAACACTGTTGCAACTCTGCACGCAACTCTGCCTGGAAGGACTGCAGGATACAACTCTATTCAGAAAAGAAGGAATAATGACAGCACATGGCCTTCAGGCGTGCCTGAAAACCTGGCTGCCCTTGAAGCGCTGGCTGCATATGCCGATACGGTTACTGCAGTAGGAGAATCGACCCGACAGGAAGCCAGGCTCTTTTACGGGATTAATGGAATTGTGATCCGAAACGGAATAACCATAGAATCCGACAAGATAAACTGGGACCTGAAAGAAAGCTCCCTTGAACGAATCAGAAAATTCCTTTCCGAAAACCTGTATAAGTACCACGGAGGGGAAAGGATAGAACCTGAAAAGATAATCCCGATTTTCACAATCTCTCGCCTGGAGGTAGAAAATAAAGGATATCCGGATCTTCTCGATTCCCTTGTTGCGCTTGAGCACATAATAAAAAATAACATTCTCGAAGGGCATATGCAGGAGGAAATCAGGGTAATCTGTTTCCTTGTTACGGCTGAAGGGTCCAAAACAAACCTTCCGTCAGGATTTCCTGTAAACCTGCCAAAAGAAGTGCTTGTAGGAAACGAACTGAGAATCCAGCAGATGATTGAGGAAAGAGGGCTGGATTTTTCGAAAATGGTACGGGGAAAACGCTCGGTTGCAGCACTTTTATACCCCCAGATTCTTTCAAGCTCGGATGGAGGGCTGGGTATGGAAGTTGAGGAATTTATGGCAGGCTGCTGTGCAGGTATCTTTCCCTCACGTTATGATCCCTTCCTGCTCACAGGGCTTGAAGCCGGAAAAGAAGGAACCCCAAGTGTGGTCAGTCGGGTATGCGGCTTCAGTGATGCCATAAAGACAATTGAGTCCCTTAAAGAAGCGCTTGGAGGAGTGATAGTAGTAGACAATATCGGTCTTTCCTATTACGAAACAGTCCTTGACTACGCCCTGGCAGTCAGTTATTTTACACGGAATTTCATAGAAGATAGGGTAAAGTATAAACTCCTCTGCAGGGAAGCCTTCCTCCTTGCAAAAGATATGGACTGGAAAGCTCCTACTGAACAGTATTATGAACTGATAAGCGGAGCTCGGTTCTGCAAACAGGAAAATACTGCTGGCAGGAGATAAAAAGAAGTTAAAATATCAGGAAAAAACGAATATCAGGAAAAAACGAATATCAGGAAAAACGAAATGAAATATGGCGAGGTTTTCCTGAAATGTCAGAAATCAGAAAGCATTACTTTCTTTCCGAGTACTGTATAATTGCCGAAGAAAGAGCTAAAAGGCCTTCGGATTTTGCAGTTGCGGACAAAGACCGCGGGAAAAATGGATCTGAAAACTGCCTTTTTTGCGGAGGAGCCGAGGAAAATACTCCTCTTGCCACTGCTGTCTATAAAAATGGAAAAATCTATTCAGATACCCCTGAAAAAAGGGTACGCAACTGGGATTTCCGCTGCTTTCCTAACCTTTATCCTGCCCTTTCACCTGTGCCTGGGTCCCCAAAACAGGAGGAAAACGAGCTGCAGGCTGAACCTGGATATGGGTTTCATGAAGTTATCGTAGAGTCACCTTTGCATGGGAGAAGGCTTGAGGACTTTTCTAATTCTGAAATTTCAGAACTTATGCAGGTCTATAGAGACCGTACATGCAATTACGCAACCCGTGAAAATATACGCTACGTTTCCCTGTTTAAAAATTTCGGGGAGAAAGCAGGGGCTTCGATTAACCACCTTCACAGCCAGCTTCTTGCCCTGCCTTTTTGTCCTCCTCCTCTGTTAAGGGAATTGAAGGTTATCAGGAAAATAGAGAAATGCCCTTACTGTGCCATTTATGACCTGGAAAAAGCGTCTCCCCGTTTAATATATAAAAACAGTGAATGGATAGCTTTTACTCCTTATTCCTCAATGGGACCATTTGAAGTGTGGTTCCTCCCCCGAAAACATATCAGTTCTCTTTGTAATTGCAGTGACAACCTTCTTTTTGCTCTGGCGGAGATTCTGAAAGCCATTCTCAAAAGTTATGGACGAATTCTTGGAAAACCGCCCTTTAATTATATGTTTTACCAGCTTTCCGAATCTCCTGAATATCACCTGAACCTCCGTTTGCTCCCCAGAATTTCTGTTCATGCGGGTTTTGAACTCGGTACAGGAACTTATATTAATACGGTTTCTCCGGAAAGGGCAGCCTCTTATTTGAGGGAAGACCTTACGCATGGAGAATGAGGCTTGTAAAACAAACTGAAAAAGAAGAGTTTAAAAAACTCTTTTAATTTTTAGCTTGAGATATAACCAAAATTTACAGATATGTTTATCTACCATTAAAAAGGAATAAAGTGAGTAAAATATAAAAAATCAGATTCTTAATGCAAAAATTATCTTCATGTCACGTAAATCAAAGTCATACTCCTTTTGCTTTATACGACCAGTTGAAAGCTTAAGGGACATGGAATTATAGACAGATTATGGTGAGCTGGATTCAGTAAAATTGAGATTAGTATAACTGAATAAAATACACTTTTAATGAAACAGATTAATACAACTAATTAATATAAAATGTTAACTATATATTATTAATATGGATTATTAATATGGATTATTAATATGGATTATTAATATGGATTATTAATATGGATTATTAATATGGATTATTAATATAACAAATCAGTAATATGACTGAATTCAGCAAACTAAAAAATGTAATTGTTAGAAAGGCAAGGGGGAGCCTGTATTCTTCGTTACTCCTTAACTCCCATTTTGATAATAAGGGATAAGTGAGCTTATGAAAAAGATTCGAATAGGAATGTTTACCTGGGAAAGTTTGTATTCGATACGTGTAGGGGGGATTTCACCCCATGTATCCGAGCTCTCTGATGCTCTTGCGGCAGAGGGGCATGAGGTCCACCTGTTTACACGAGACCGTGAAGATAAAGATGAGATAATAAATGGGGTTTATTATCACAAAATTGCCTGTGATCAAAATGGAGGAATCGTTGAGCAGATGAACCATATGTGTGATGGTATGTACTGCCGGTTCCTCGAGGTGAGAGAAAGTGCAGGAGAATTTGATGTTCTACATGGCCACGACTGGCACCCCGTAAATGTGCTTTGCAGGATAAAAGCCCAGTTTGGACTGCCCTTTGTACTGACCTTCCACAGTACGGAATGGGGGCGTAATGGAAATCGTCATGGAGACTGGTGGGAGGCAAAGGAAATTTCACACATGGAGTGGCTTGGAGGTTATGAATCTTCGGAGATTATCATAACCTCGACCATATTGAAGGAAGAAATCAAGCAAATTTACAAAATTCCCGATTACAAGCTCTGGGAAATTCCTAACGGCATAAACGTGGGAAAAATAAGGAGACAGATCGACCCCGGAGATGTGAAAAGGCACTATGGTATCCATCCCTGTCTTCCAGTGGTGCTTTTCACGGGAAGGATGTCCTATCAGAAAGGACCTGACCTGCTGGTGGAAGCTGCTGCTAAAGTCCTGAAGAAAAGGAATGCACAGTTTGTGCTTATAGGAGAAGGGGAAATGCGCTCTCAGTGTGAAAATCAGGCTCATAGGCTTGGCATTGGAAATTCCTGTAATTTCCTCGGGTACGCTCCGGATAATACTGTAATAGACTGGTTCAACGCCTGCGACCTTGTGTGCGTGCCCAGCCGGAACGAGCCTTTTGGAATTGTGGTGCTTGAAGCCTGGGATGCAAAAAAACCTGTAGTTGCAAGCGATGCAGTTGCCCTCGTGGAAAATTTCAGAACAGGCGTTATTGCACATAAAGAGCCCTCTTCTATCGCCTGGGGCCTTAATTATGTCCTTGAAGGGCTTGGCCACAACCGAATGGGAGAGAAAGGTTACGACCTTATTAAAAAACGGTATAACTGGAAAACCATAGCTGAAAAAACTTTCGAGGTATACAAAAAAGTAATCGAAAAACATGAGGTTGCGGCAGGAAAAGTCAGCTGAAACTCAGGAATTCGAAATGGAAGTACCCTTAAATTTTAATTTTTAACCACTTTTTTTCAATAACATCAAATTATTTTAACTGATTTTTGAGCTATGAGCTAATATTTGGTTTTCGGGCAGAGTATTGAATATTTTAAGTATATTTATTTCAAGATTTATTTTTTATAAATATTCAAAGGACTTCCGCATTCCTAAAAACTGGAAACGGAATCCTTTGTTTGTAGGATAGTTTATATATCCTCTTCATCCTCTTCGTCAAATTCCTTGTAGCTGTCGCTTCCTACCATTGCAGCCGAGATGGAATCAATTCCGTCAAGCCATTCTGCGACAATGCCGTAGGGAAGATCGGCCATAACCTCTTCAGTCAGGCTTTTTCCTTTCAGCACGAGCGCACCGCATTGTGCAGTATAGTCAAGAGCAAGCTCAAGGTCGTCCGAGGATTCTGCCTCAATGGCTAATTTTACAAGCTCTGCAATATCTGTTCCTTCATCATAGTCGCCCATAACATAGCACTCGAAGGCGATAAAAGCCCCCATAAGAGAGGTCTGGACAGAGTCGATCATAAGGTTGATATCTTCAGAAATTGGCTCGACCTCGGAAAGTACAATGTCCCGGATCTCAGCCAGGATCTCCAGAGCTTTTTCTCTGGAGAGCATACCCTTATCAAAGCGTGCAACCACTTTCAGGCAGGCCAGAATCACATCATCAACCATATTTACGAATATTGCACTTTCTTTTCCAGCTTCGTCTTCCGACTCCTTAATCTGGAAACCGCTCTCTCTTGCCCGGCCGAGCCAGTTTTCCCAGCGCTTTTGGGTATAAAATTCATAGGGGGGGACCTGGTTCATTTCTTGTTCAGGCACTTATAACACCGCTTCTTACCTTTTTTATTAATTGATAATCAATCTTACTATTACTAAAATGTGTTTGTTTACATTCACCAGGACAATTTTACCTTTTTAAGGGAGTAGTTGGCTTCGCACCTGGAATCAAGGTTTTCGAGGACCTCTACAATTTTGCATTTATCGCCTTTTGAGAGCCCCTCAGGGTGACAGGTATCATAAATCTCGCATCCTCTCTTGCCACATTTTGGAGGCTCATACATAATTCTTGCCCCGTCGATTGCTTTTCTTGACTCCAACGTAGTCAGGATAGGAGCCTTGCTCACATCTACGGCAAGCACGCCGCTATCATGCAGGAAACATTCGTGGATGTCTTTGTTCCTTATTTTTTCGACTCTGTACCTGCGTCCAGGTTCAAGGTTAAGGCAGGTATTTTTTAGCCGGCATTTCTTACATTCGGGCATCTCACCTTTAAATATGAATTCCAGTCCTTCCCTTGCAAGCCGTGATCCGATAAGTGTTATTTTGGTATCGCTTTCTGTCATAATAACTCTTCCTTTTAATTGTTTTTGGGCCTGTGCCCCATTTCTCGGGGTCACCTGGAGCCTATTCCGAGATAATTTGAAGTTCAATATCGGGTTTGATTTGAGATAATTCTTTAATTGGAAAGTTAAGTGATTCTTTAATTGGAAAGCTAAGTGATTCTTTAATTGGAAAGCTAAGTGATTCTTTAATTGGAAAGCTAAGTGATTACTTGATTGGAAATTAAGTAATTACTTGATTGGAAGTTAAGTAATTACTTGATTGGAAAGTTAAGTAATTACTTGATTGGAAAGTTAAGTAATTACTTGATTGGAAAGTTAAATGATTACTTAATTGGAAGTTAAGTGGTTGTCTACTAGAAATTAAATGATTGACTGATTAGAAATTAATTGACTCCATATTCGGATTCTTTTTAACAGGAAATGTGATGTTAGATTCCTGAGTTGAATCCTGCCTTAAACTCCAGTATCTTGAGGAGGCATTCATTCTTGGCTTTAGCCTGAATAAGAATAACTTTTCAATTTATGACCTTTGTGATTCTTGCAACTTTCTCAGCCGCGGAAGGATTAAGGCCACTACCGAGAATTGTATAACGCTCCGGACGAATGCTGTGTGCATGTAACAGGGCTTCGATTATATACTTATCTTCTATACCCAGTTCCTCGGCGGTTACAGGAGCCCCTATCTTTTTTAAGGCTTCCCTGATTTCCTGCCAGTTTCCCCCGTGGAGGTACATCATCATAATCGTCCCTACTCCACATTGTTCTCCGTGGAGCGCGGGTTTTGGAGCTATCTTATCAAGGGCATGGCTGAACATATGTTCCGAACCCGAAGCCGGTCTTGAAGATCCTGCGATACTCATCGCAACACCATTCGATACAAGAGCCTTTACTACAAGCCTTGCCGAGGTCTCGTGTTCAGGCTTAATCGAATCCGCACACTCAATAATAACTCGGGCAGCCATACGGGAAAGAGCCGCAGCATATGCCCCAAAATATTCATTCCTGAGCCTGCTTGCAAGTTCCCAGTCCAGTACTGCCGTATAATTGGAAATTATGTCTCCACAGCCAGCCGCAAGAAAGCGGAAAGGGGCTGCTGAAATAATCTCCGTATCTGCAATAACGGCAATAGGAGCCTGAGCCTGCGCAGACGTACTTCTCCCATTATCCACAATTGAGGCACGGGAAGATGCGATGCCATCGTGGGAAGCTGCCGTCGGCACGCTAATAAAAGGAAGTTCAAGTCGGGTCGAAGCAAGTTTTGCAAGGTCAATAGACCTGCCGCTTCCAACCCCAAGGAGAAAATTAGCCTCTACTTCAAGGGCCTTTTCCATAACCTTTTCGACCTCTTCCTTAGTAGCTTTGCACGTCAAAACCATTTCCGCACTACAACCTGCACTCTCAAGGAGGTTACTGACTCTCTTGCCTGCAATATCCTTTGTAGTACTTCCGGTTACGATCAGCGCATTTCCTTTCATTTTCAGGTCCCTGCAGACATCTCCAATTTCCTCAAGCACGCCATGCCCAACAAGCACATCTCTGGGAAGCTGCATCCATTTTGCGCTGTTTTTGTTAATAGTCAATTTCATACCTGCATCAGTATTCAATTACGATAGATTGTAAATTGGCTCTTATAAACCCGAATATACGTATGAAGTCATAAGTTTAGATTATCAGCAGACTGCGGCATATCAGGTATATTCAATACGTTAACTCATTAACTTAATTCTTTATAATTCTAGTCTGGAATATGTCCCAAGTCAGAGATCTTATTAATATTTTGAAATGTTTTCAGGTCTAATATATCGTTTCAAGTATTTTTATGGTTTAATATATTATTTCAAGTGTTTTTAGGGTTCGATATGTAGTTTTAAGGATTTTTAGAGTTTTAAATATTGTATTAAGTATTTTTCAGGTTTAATATATTGTTTCAAGTGTATTTGAGATCTGAGATCTTATTTAAAGTGTCTTTGAGGTCTGAGATATCAAAATTCATAATTTATAATTCTTTACTCAGAACTTATTTAAGACTATTTCCATGTTTATATTAGAATAATCTTTATGTTTACATCGTTATAAATTCTCTATTCTTACCACTATATTATGTATGACAATTATACTATTAGAATATTATAAATAATTATAAAAATACCGTAATACATTAAAGTTTATATAATATTGCTAACGCTTATTGGGTGGGACCCTTCGGAAAGAAATATCTTACATTAGAACGAACATCGCGCACTGGAAAAGAATACTACCCTCTTGATTAAGGAAGTAAGTTCGGCGTATACATTTTAAGTATTGATTGTATTAGGATATTGCCATTTTGAATGAGTGATAAGATGAGTTTTTCAATAGATAATGTCTCACAGTTTATTAATACCTATTATCTTGACCCCATAAGGGGCGATGAAGGGTATAATCCAGTAAACACCATTACCTGGGCAATAATATTGGGCATTTGCATATTTGGGGTTTTCAGGCTGCTCGAAAAGCTTGAGGTAAAAATAACTCCCCGCTTTATTGCGTCGGTCCTGCCTTTCGTACTTGCAGGATCTTCCCTGCGTGTAATTGAAGATTCTCCTGCAGGTATCTTTCACCCGCCATTTAGCTATCTTCTCATAACTCCCAATATTTACTTCCTGGTTTTTGCGATAACCGTAGGCTGCCTCTGGATTTCAATCCGGATGCAGAAAGCAGGGCTTGTAAAGGATTTTCATTTCACCTTTGCAGGCTTCGGACTCGCATGGTTTTTCATAAATCTCGCTGTCCTCCTCCATTTTGATAATATAGTATACCCTTACGTTCCCGTATTCGTAATCGTGGCAGGAACAGGTCTAACCTTTATCTTTTATCTGATTGCCCGCCATTTTAAGTCCTCAATATTCACCAATCCTCTGAACCTTTCTATCCTGATGGCTCACTTGATGGATGCTTCTTCGACATACATAGGAGTAGATCATCTTGGATACTTTGAAAAGCATGTAGTGCCTACCTATCTTATCAACCTGACTGGCACCGCATTGGTTATGTATCCATTAAAGCTTATTATCTTCGTAGGGGTTCTTTACATACTTGACACTCAGTTTGAGGATGACGAGCGTTCCTTGAACTTGAAAGTACTAATAAAAATGGTCATTTTGATCCTTGGGCTCTCTCCTGCAACCCGGAACACGATCCGGATGATGATGGGAATTTGAGATAAAAAGATATTTGGCAGGCGTCATATATATTTAGAACAGGATTAAGTGAACTGAGAATTATTGGTGGGGATAGGTATGGAAAGAGAGGACGATTATAATTCAGATGAGAGAAAAGCAGGAGTACAGACTGCAGGAACTCCTGAAGGGGAGATGGAAAACAGGGAATATGTTGCAGAAGAGAAAGATTTCTTTCCCGGAAGCAGCGCGGCAGAAACCTGGCACGATAGCAGAAAAGACCCAAAAAAAGGGTTTACAGGATATCTGCAATTTATCTGGCCTTATGCCCTTCTTATGGCCTTTATATTTTTTGTATTTTTAGTTGTAGGCTATTATTCAGCTGCAAGTTTCCCTTCTATGGCTGAGACTCTCAGAGAAAGCTTTAGCTCCCGTTTTTCATCAATTATGACAATGAGCCCTCTTTTCATAATGTTCGCAATTTTTCTTAATAATGCCTTTTTAAGCCTGCTTTTTCTAGTACTCGGGCTGGCTCTGGGAATTCTTCCGGTACTTTTTATCGCCTTTAATGGATATGTTGTGGGAGTTATCGTTTATCTCATAGCTCAGGAAAGAGGAATGATTTTTATTTTGCTTGGTCTTCTCCCCCACGGGATACTGGAACTGCCTATGGTTTTCCTTTCTGCAGGCATAGGTCTTCGGCTCGGATACCAGGTATTTTCTGCCCTTATAGGGAGACCTACCCAGATAAAAAAAGAATTTAAAGAGGGGCTTACGTTTTATTTCCGCTGGATCCTGCCTCTCCTTCTGGTTGCAGCTATTATTGAGACTTTTATTACTCCTATTATCCTTAGTTCGGTTTAAGAGTGGGGGTAAGTTACTGAAAAACATAATCCGAGAAAAGGTTCCCAAATTTTGATAATGATGGCAGTTGTGCCCGTTATATCAGAATTAATCAGCCAGAATTAATCAATAACTCACGGACACTACCCATTTTTGAGACTTTTATTATTATAGGATGACCCAATATTCGAGATCTACGATATTATCCCTTGGTAATGTTCAAACTCATATTACAAAGATCGTGAAAAAACGACAACAATCGGCTGCATAGTTAATGTTGTAGACGAAAAATAGTCTGCCTGATAACGATTTTGCCCAAATTCAATAATTTTTTGTTTTTTAAACTCGCTATGCATCGAGCCCGTAAACTTCATACTATTTTGGGATTATATTTACATACCAGTATTGCAGCTACTAATTTTCGTGATCAATAAGACAATTTTTAGACAATTTTTGGATTTATTTTCGTTAGGCACTACGGATTTTCATTATCTAACGATGCATTCTTCGTATATATGTGAAAGTCCAGTCAAAAGTTATTCCGAGATATATTTATCAGGTCACTGAAATGCATTTTGTATATTTTTATGCCGATTAAATATAAATCAATTACTAATATATTAATAATGGGCGAAAGGTCCGGGATTAGAAAAGAAGAGGTGAAATGATATGGTAAAATGTGGAATTTGTGGAGGAGAGGCTCCCAAGCAGCCCTGTATTACTGAAGAAGGAAAATGCGATATTTGTGGGAAGAAGGTCACTCTCGCAGAAGAAAAGAAGCAGAAGTAATGGAAATGTATTTTAATTAACTATGTATATTTTAACTATGTATTTTAATTAACTAACACACCACATCGAAAAAATGGAAATGTATTTTAATTAACTAACACACCACATCGAAAAGAGAAATTTACAGTAATTCTTACCTTTGAACAGGGGGTAATGATTGCTTTCTCTTTTCAGATTCTTTTGAGCTTGTTTCAAAATTCCGATGATTCATGTTTTTGGCCATAAACAGGTATTTCATTCATTTGTATTTGGTAAAGGAATTTGGTAGTGGGTGTAGTTATTGAAAATCATAAGCACAAGAATATTTCTACATTTTCCTCAAATGATGGAGTTGTACTTGCTTTTTCTGAAGTCGTCAATAACTTACGGACATGACCGGTTTAAGAAAGTGTCAAAAACTATGGAAACTCAGAACCTGGAGACTGACTGGGAAAGTGTCAAAAACTGAAGGAAAATCAGAATCTGGAAACCAACGGGAAAGTATCAAAAACTGAAGGAAAATCAGAACCCGGAAATCAACGGGAAAGTTTCAGATGTCTGTTATAGCCTAATTTTTTCTGGCTTTAGAGCTTTCTTGCTTTCTTTCATTATATAAATGATTACTTATATCAGAAAGGGATTTAATAGGTAAAGCCGTTAATGGGGAAAACCTATCAGGATTTTTACTTCATAATACCTGGCAACTAGTCGCGAGACCTGCGTTTCGAGGAATCTCCATCGATTAGCAGGTTTGAAAGCCATACCTATTACCATTTTATTGAAAGAAATTATTTCCAAAGCCAAGGAACATCAAATATGATTAACAGGAACGAAATTAAGGAAATCGTTGAAGGCTACTATACCCACGCTAATGAGATAAAAGTCGGAACTATAGGCTCTCACTCAGGACTCGACATCTGTGACGGGGCAGTTGAAGAGGAATTCAGGACTCTTGCTGTATGCCAGGCTGGCAGGGAAAAAACATACAGCGAATACTTCAGGACTCAGAGAGACCTTTCTGGAAAAGTAAAGAGGGGGGTTGTTGACGAGACCATTGTTTTCAAAAAGTACAACGAAATTCTCCTGCCTGAAAACCAGCAGAAACTGGTTGATGAAAATGTGCTTTTTGTCCCGAACAGATCCTTTACTTCCTACTGCAGTATAGATGAGATCGAAGAGAACTTCAGAGTGCCTCTTGTGGGAAGCAGGAACCTTCTCCGGAGTGAGGAACGCAGTGAACAGCAGAGCTATTACTGGATTCTGGAAAAAGCAGGACTTCCTTTTCCGGAAAAAATCGAATCTCCAAAGGATATCAATGAGCTTGTAATGGTCAAGCTCCCGCATGCAGTAAAAAAACTCGAACGGGGATTTTTTACCGCTTCAAGTTACAGAGAATATATGGAGAAATCCGAGGCTCTAGTTAAGCAGGGAGTTATCACACATGAGGCCCTTGAGAATGCAAGGATAGAGCGCTATATCATAGGTCCTGTATTCAACTTTGATATGTTTTATTCCCCAATCGAGCCGAAAATGAGCAAGCTGGAACTTCTTGGGATTGACTGGCGCTTTGAGACAAGCCTTGATGGGCATGTAAGGCTTCCTGCCCCGCAGCAAATGTCCCTGGCCGAAAGCCAGTTAACTCCTGAATACACGGTATGCGGGCATAACTCTGCAACTCTGCGCGAGTCTCTTCTTGAGAAAGTCTTCCAAATGGGAGAAAAATATGTAAAAGCTACACAGGAACATTATTCTCCTGGAATTATAGGGCCTTTCTGCCTGCAGACCTGCGTTGATAAGGATCTTAACTTCTATATTTATGATGTGGCCCCAAGAGTAGGCGGCGGGACCAATGTTCATATGTCAGTAGGTCATTCTTACGGCAACTCGCTCTGGAGAAGACCAATGAGTACAGGAAGAAGGCTGGCCTTTGAGATCAGGCGCGCCCTTGAACTGGAGAAGCTTGACGCTATCGTCACATAAATTTATTAAGGCTTTCCGGCATTAGTAGATATTAACTATGCAGAATACCGTAAACTTTAAAAGTATCACCTGAATCTGCAAGCTTTAAACCGTGATACGAAAACATAATAATAGAATTGACCCAGACTCCCAATTCAGGAAATCCAGACTAAGAACTGAGCCGGGGAATATTTTCGTTCCCCCAAACCCGCTTTAATTCATAATTGCATTTTAAATTACAGACCAGATGAGTTACGGGTTGGAATCTGCGGACCTACTGGAAAAATAATTTCAAATTTTATAGTTAAGGTTTAGGATTATAGACCTGCCTTATATCGGATCACTTCACTTTACTGGAGGAAATTACAACTTGAGTCAGCCTTGTGTTAATATCGGCATGGTAGGACATGTCGACCATGGAAAAACCACACTTGTTAAAGCCTTATCAGGCGTTTGGACAGATACACATAGTGAGGAAGTAAAAAGAGGGATTTCTATCAGACTGGGGTATGCAGACTCCCTATTCATGAAATGTCCCAAATGCCCTTCCCCCCAATGTTACACTGTAGAGAAGACCTGCCCTAACTGTGGAGAAAAGACGGAAGAACATAGGACAGTGTCCTTTGTAGACGCTCCTGGACACGAAACCTTGATGGCTACTATGCTCTCAGGTGCTGCTATTATGGATGGGGCAGTACTGGTAATTGCAGCAAACGAAGACTGCCCGCAGCCCCAGACAAAAGAGCACCTTATGGCCCTGGATATTATAGGGATTAAGAATATTGTAATAGTACAGAATAAGATTGACCTTGTATCCAGAGAACGCCTTGTCGAGAATTATCGCCAGATAAAGGAATTTGTTAAAGGCACGGTAGCAGAAAATGCCCCTGTAATCCCTATCTCGGCTCAGCAGAATATTAATATCGATGTCCTTATCGATACTCTGGAAACCGTGATTCCTGCTCCTGTCCACAAAGTAGACAAGCCTGCCAGCATGTTGATTGCCCGTTCTTTTGATATTAACAGGCCAGGAGCTTCAATTGATGAAATGCGTGGAGGAGTTATCGGAGGAACTCTGACCGAAGGAGTCCTTCATCCCGGAGACGAGCTGGAAATAAGGCCAGGAATCAAGGTTACAACCGAAGGTGTTACGCGATGGGTTCCAATTTTGACAACGATTTCGTCTATCTTTGCAGGTGAGACAAAGGTAGAAGAAGCAACTCCCGGAGGCCTTCTGGCTGTTGGAACTTATCTTGACCCTACCCTGACAAAAGGTGACTCTTTAACAGGACAGATTGCAGGCGCACCTGGTACCCTTCCTGAGACCAGACATCAGTTCGTCATGGAATTACACCTGCTCGAGAGGGTAGTGGGAGTTACAAGAGAAGAAAAAATCAATGAAATCAAAACCAGCGAACCCCTTATGCTCAACATCGGAACTGCAACCACAGTTGGAGTGGTTACAAGTGCCAGGAAAAATGAAGCGCAGGTGGCCCTTAAACGCCCGATTAGCGCAGCCATAGGGTCAAGGGTTGCTATCAGCAGGAGAATCGACTCTCGCTGGCGGCTTATTGGAGTAGGAGTAATTAAGAGTTGAAAGTTATAATTGATACTAATGGGTTCATGATCCCGGTCCAGTTCGGAGTGGATATTTTCGAAGAACTGAAAAGGCTGGGATTTGACGAATTTTTTGTTCCTGAGGCTGTAGTATTCGAGATAGAAAAACTCATAAAGCGGGAAAGAGGTTCGGACAGAACAGCTGCAAAGGTTGCCAGGTCCATGATGGACAGGTGCGAGCGTATAACTCCTGCTGTAGGCCCTGCAGATGATGTAATTCTCAGGCTGGCAAAGGAAATGGAAGCAGCTGTTCTGACAAATGATATCGGGTTAAAGCGCAGGCTTGCCGAAAAAGGAATCCAGACCATATCCCTGAGACAGAAAAATAAACTGGACTTTGTCTGAACTATGTTATTTTACCGGGCAGCATTAAATTGATTGTTTTTACGGGTGATTAGCAGATGTATAAAATGATGAAGCTCGTTGATACGGTCCGTATCCCTCCTACTCTTTTAGGGGAAGAGGTGACGCAAACTGTTAAAAACGCGTTAAGAGAAAAACTCGAGGGCCAGGTTGACAAAAAACTTGGTTCTCTCGTCGCAATTTGCAAGATCGTCGAGATAGGGGAAGGGCATATCCTCGTAGGAGACGGGGCAGTATATTACGATGTTACATTCGAAGCAATAATGTTCGTGCCTGAGCTTCAGGAGATTATTGAGGGCGAAGTTGTTGAAGCCGTTGGTTTCGGAGTTTTCGTAGGGATGGGACCAATGGATGGCTTGCTTCACGTCAGCCAGATTACGGACGATTTTATTTCATACGACGCCAAGAATGCAAGGCTTGTGACAAAGAACGGAGGCAAATCCATTGCTGAAGGTGATCATGTAAGGGCCAGGGTTGTCGCTGTAAGCATCAACGAGAGAGAGCCTAAAGAAAGTAAAATAGGCCTTACTATGCGCCAGACTGCTCTTGGAAAGTTGCAGTGGCTTGAGGAAGCCCGTAAAAAGAAACAGTCCCATGAAGCTGTTCCTGAAGGAGCTGCCTGAAAAGGAAGAGGATTTGTATGGCAGAAAAAGTATGTCGACATTGCATGAGAGTTCTGGAAGGACAAAACTGCCCTATCTGTGGGACTTCGGACCTTGCAGAGGAATGGAGTGGGCTTGTAATTATCCTGGACCCTGAACGCTCAGAAATAGCAAAAAAGCTTGGGGTTGACATTCCGGATAAATTTGCATTGAAGGTGCGCTGATTTGAGTGTTCATATTGAGCTTCCAAGAGAGCTTCGTCCACTGATGAAGAAACCCCTGGGTACGCTTTACAGGGGCAAGGGCAGGGATACTATAGAGAAGTTTTCAGGAGAGCTTGGAAGCCCCACAAAACTTATATCCGTAGGGGATGTTACTACCTTCCACCTGCTTGAGGTCGGAATTATTCCGGATATCTGTATTGTGGACAACCGTACCAAAAGAAAGCCGGTTTCCAGTGATGTCTCAGCTCGGAATATGGACAAGGTTTATAGCGAAGTATCTGTGGACAACCCTGCAGGAATTATTACCGATGAGTTAATTAAAACCCTTTGTGAAGCGTTTGCTTCCGAAAAGCCTCTCAGGATCTTTGTAAGGGGAGAAGAGGATCTGGCAACCCTTCCTGTAATCCTTCTGGCTCCTCTGGACTCTGTAGTCCTGTACGGACAACCCGATGAGGGTGTGGTCTTTGTAAAGATCACTGAAGAGAAAAAAGGGGAGATAAGAACTCTCTTTGAGAAACTCATCAGCAAAAATCAGAATTACGAATTGGATAAGCTACGGAGAATTTTAGATGGACATAAGAATTCTTAAAGACAAGAATAATGCACTTTTAAATCGAAGGGAACTGGATTTCATTGTGAAATATGAAGGTTCGACTCCTTCCAGAAATGACGTCAGGAATAAACTCGCTGCAATGCTGAACGCCCCTCTTGAACTGATGGTAGTCCAGAGAATTAAAACTGAATACGGAATGCAGGAAGGCAAGGGCTATGCCAAACTCTACGAAAATGCTGACCGCATGAAGGAAGTAGAACTGGAATACGTCCTGAAGAGAAACACTGCCCCGGGAACGGAAACTGAGGGAGAAGAGGCTTAAGCGAGGTGTATATACATGGCAGTAAAAGATTACTATAAAGTTCAGGGTGACTCCGTAACCAGAATCAAACAGTTCTGTCCCAGATGCGGACCAGGTACATTCCTCGCCGACCACAAGAACCGCCTCGCCTGCGGAAAGTGCGGCTATACCGAATTCAAGAAGTAATCTACTTCAAGAATTGATCTGACTCTTTTTCAATCTGAGCCGCAGGAAAATTGCCTGCGGTTCATTTCACTCCCGAGTTCCGTCACCCGAGTCCCGTCTCGGGAGGACGGGGCCCTTTTCGCTCACTTCGTTCGCTCAAGAGAGCTGAATTATAATGAAGATATTTTTAGCTGAGCCAAGAGGGTTTTAGCTGAGCCAAGAGGGCTAATTTTCCATTGAATATCTTTTTATTATAAACTGTCCAGGCTTAACTGCCCAGGCTTAAGTTTAAAGGAGCCGGCAAATTATTGAAAATCAAATCAGTAACTATCTTCTGCGCCCGTATTTATAATAGGCATCGTATATAATTACATGAATTTTAAATTAGCCAAATTTTACTAAAAGATTCCGAGGGCTTATGAATTCTCTTTATGCCAGAGCCTGGTACAGTAAAGCTCTTGCTCTTTTGAACTTGAAAAACCAGATCGGCGCAGAGAAAAATTTTGAGAAGGCGCTTGAGGCTTTTGATGCCGTACTTGAGGTCAATCCTGAGGATAGCGTCGCCTGGCAGTACAGGGGAAATATACTTCGCTATCTAGACCGACCTGAAGAAGCCCTGCAGGCTTTTGAAGTGGCACTTGATTATGATCCGGAAAACACTCCTGCCCAATACCTCAAAGGGCTCACCTTTGGATACCTGAACCTGCCAGAGCAGGCGCTTGAGGTTTTTAACGGCGTACTTGGAAAAGATGAAAAGCACATTGGTGCTCTGTACTACAGCGGGCTTGCTTTAAAACAGCTCTCACGAGACGAAGAAGCACTTGAGGCTTTCACCAGAGCAGCCGAGTTAAATCCAGAAAACCTGAAGGCCTGGTACTATAAAGGAATAACCCTGTCCATGCTTGGGAGAAATGAAGAAGCACTTGAGGCTTATGGAAAAACCCTGAAACTGGAACCTTCGCATTCAGGAGCATGGGAAGGCGAGGCAAAAGCATACCTTGCCCTGGGCAGAAGGAGAGAAGCTTTGAGAACCTGTGAAAAGGCTCTGGAACTTGAACCCGCGTCTGCCGTGGCCTGGGAAACCCAGGGAAGAATTCTCGAAGGCATAGGAAGAAAAGAGGAAGCCCTTTCAGCTTTCGAAAAAAGCCTTATCCTTGAGCCAGGAAACGCAAAAAACAGGCTAGAAAGAGGCAGGCTTCTCGGACAGCTTGGCAGGCCACAGAAAGCTCTTGACGTGTTTGAAAGTGTGCTTGAACTGGACAACTCTATTATAGAGGCAAAAGCCGGCAAAGGAAAAGCCCTGCTGGCACTTGGAAGATACCAGGAATCTCTCGATGCTTTCAAGAAAGTTCTTGAGACCGAGCCTTTAAGTCCAGAAGGATGGAGAGGAACAGGCAACTGCTTTCTAGCCATGCGGATGCCTTATGAAACTTTGCAGGCTTATGAAAAAGCCCTCTCCTCTGAAACTGAAAATTGCGGCATTTTGTGCGGCCTTGGAGAGGTATATTATACGCTTGGGGATTATTCAAGAGCTGTTGAGAGTTTCGAAGAGGCACTCAGACTTGATTCCGAAAACCTTTTTGCGTGGAACGGAAGGGGAAATGCACTCTATAAGCTTGGAAGATACGGTGAAGCTCTTGAGACCTATGAGACCCTCCTCGAACTTGACTATGAAAGTCTGCCTGCACGATATAACCGTGGTATCACTTTCTCCAGAATTAAGCATCAAGATAAAGACTTTGATGAGGTTCGTGAAAGTCAGCTTCAGACAGCTTTTAAGAAATATTTGGAATTGTCTGGAGGGCTTCCTGAAGGAGAAATTGGAGGTGAGAGCTGGAAGTACCGGGGTTTTGCTTTTGCCGAGTTGGGAGAGTATAGGGAAGCTCTTAAAGCCTTTGAAAATGCCACAAAAAATGGATCTGAAAGCTCTTTTCCCCGGGTTTGCAAAGGAATCACTCTCCTCTGCCTGAAAAAATATAGAGAAGCCCTGGAAACGCTTGAAGATGCCGAAGAGGCTATTTATGCAGTCGCAGAAGCAGAGAAAGCCATCAAAAGTGGGAAGTACAAAGAACCTCGGAGTTTGAGCCCTGATGAACTAAATTTCAGGATGAAAGTTCTCTGGAATGCTAAAGGGCTTGCTTTAGATGCCCTTGGCAGGTATCAGGATGCTTTAACAGCTTTTGAAAGCGCCAGGAAACTTTCCGAAGCTGAGAATATTGCATATTCTGGAAAAGGCCTGGTTTTTGCGCACTGTGGAGAGTGGGGAAAAGCCCTGAAAGTGTTTGATAGAATTCTTACCCTCAACCCTCAAAACACCCAGGCTTCAGTCATGAAAGCTTTTGCCCTCATAAAGCTGCAGGAGTTTAAGAAAGCCATTTCAGTCCTTAAGGAACTGACAACTGGCGAGATTAACTCGGATTTGCCTTCCTGCCTGCTGGGCTTTGCCTATTTCAGGCTGGAAGATTTCGAAAGAGCTCTCAAGGCATACAGGAAAGCAATCGATATAAATCCAAAAAATTCTCACGCAAGAAACGGGCTTGCAGAGCTTTACTTCAGGCTTGGAAACAGCAGGGGCGCATTAAAAGAACTCGAATATTCAATTGCAGAAGACCCTGAAAATGCATTTTCAAGAAACCTGAAAGGCCGGATAGAACTTGAAGAGCAGGCGTGTGAGGAAGCACTTGAGTCTTTCAGGCGAGCTCTTGCCCTGGATTCGGAAGACCAGAGACTGTTGCTCTGGGATGTGTACGCAAGGTATATGTATGCAGAAGCTTCTTTTGAAGAAAATAGCGCACGTTTCAGGCATATGATCCTTGCAGCTGCAGGAAAACTTGAAAAAGCAGCCATCCGGCAAAGGTCCGAAGATAATGAACTGAAAGCTTATGCTCTTTATTTTCTGGGGCTTTTTTACTGCCGGGCGCGTTACTTCCAAAAAGCCGCCGATAGGCTTGATGAATGCCTGAGATTGGACCCCACAGCCGAAGTAAAAAAGCCTGCAGACTTGCTCCTGAAAAATCTCCGTACAGGCCCTCTGAAACCTGCCTGGTGGGAATGGTGGCTTGATGCAAGGACAAAACGCCTGCTTAAAAAGCTTAGTTTCGGGTTAATTTTCCTTTTTATATTCGGTCTTCTGCTGTCCCATCCGGCAGCTTCATCCCTTCCAATTATCTCCTGGCCCGCGTCCTATATAAATCACCTTTTTTCTCTCACAGGGAATGTTTCATGGCCGGTTTACAGTAGAGAATACATGGTCTTTATCCTGTTTTTAGTTTTCATCCTGCTCCTGCCCGGTTTCAGGCAAGGCAGGCCGAGTGAAGAAGAGCTTGAACCTCTTATGCCTCCATACCCTGATCTCGATATTCCTGAATCCATACTTGAGGAGTTTGGTGAAAAGCTCGAGAAAAGCCTGTTCTCTCCCGAACCTATGGAAGAAAGCGTGAGTAAACTCGGAGATTTTTGGAGCTCTGGAAAAAAGTAAAATTTGATATTTCAACTAATAATTCAGAAGTAGTCATGGAGTGAATCAAAAGTATAATCTAACATATATAAATAGCTCGCCGAGCTCAAATACCTCTTTTTACCTTTTTAAGTAAAGACTCTAAAGTTAACTGATAAGCATATTCTGAACTATTATTACTAATATTTTATATCATAATTATTATAATAATTGATGCATTACACAATAGAGTGGGGTTATCAATGGATTTTTCTTATAACCCGAATTCCCAAATTTTAAGCGCATAACTCGATATCATAAGAAGCTTATGCGTCTAAAAAAGTGGAACTTAGGTACAAAAATTAACAAAATAATTGTTGATCAACTTGATCAGTGTTAATGGAGGTAGTCTATGGAAAGCCAGAGAGCTTTATGTGTTGGAATAAACAAATTTCAGAACTATCCTCAAGCAGCTTTGAATGGATGTGTAAATGATGTAGCTGACATTGTTTCTGTCCTGAAAAGATATATGGGCTTCACAGATGGAGATATCATCAGTCTCACAGATGATCAGGCCACGAAGGCAAATATCATGGCGACTCTAACCGAAATGGTAGATGGGGCAAAAAAAGGCAGGTATAACTATCTGTTTTTTAGCATCTCCAGCCATGGTACCCAGGTCCCAGACCTAGACGAGGATGAGCTAGATAAGGCAGATGAGGCCTTCTGTCCCACCGACCTTGTTCAGAAGGGGGATGTATGGGATCCTGCTCATATCATAACTGATGATGAGCTAAATGATCTTTTTCTTCAGCTACCCTCGTCAGTGATTATGGAGTGCATCTTCGATACTTGCCACAGCGGCACTGGGCTGAAAGCTATCGATTTCTTGCTGGACCGTAAGCCCAGATTCATGCCGCCCCCTTCTCTAGAGGCTTTCAAGCAAATAAAAGATTACATGCCCAGAGGTATGGCCGAATCACTGAAAGCTAAAGGGATTGGTTTGCAGCATACATTATGGTCTGGATGTCGGTCTGACCAGACCAGCGCAGATGCCAGAATAGGCGGAGCTTGGCATGGAGCCTTCACCTATTATTTGTGCCAGAACATAAATAAGAGCCAGAATAAGCTGACCCGCCAGGAGTTGCTTGAGATGGTGAGGGCAGATCTTGAGAAGGAGATGTATACTCAGATACCCCAGTTGGAGACTGAAGCTACCAAAAGGAAGATTTCCCCTGGATTAAGTAGAGATGTGATCTCATCACTTGCATGAATACAAAGTATGCTAGAAGTGAAAGAATCCGGGGTTCAGCAGAGATAAGATATAAAGCAGGCTTTAAAGAACAAAATATTTATTTTTGGCTCTTCGCTGTTTTGTATGGGTCGAAAATAATTAATCAGTTTTAAAGTAGCCAGGACAAAAAGAGAAACATCAAGATTGAATGTGATTTTCAACAACAGATGTTTCTAAACTTTATTTTTTATGCTTCAACACTTCGGAAATGAATGTAAGTTACCCGCTCAAAACAGGGAAGAGCCATTTTTATAGAATGCAGAGGGTTTCGATTTTCCTCGGATTTTTGGTCGTGTCTCATGTTATTATGCCAGGAATCTTAAATACCGAATATTCCCCAGGCTTCTCAAATATAATACTTCTAAGAGAATCTACTCATTTTTCTATAGCCACGGAAAGACACGATAATTTCTGTCCCACGAATTAGTCCGCTTGAGCGAGCTAAATGAAATCCTCTAAGTTCTATAAATTAGCCCTCTTGAGCGCAACCGTTGCGCCGGTTGATCACGCCGACCACGTCGTTGCTTGAGTGCTTGGGTTTTCGGTCAAGCCTTTTTTGAAAAGGGTTGTGATCACGCTGATAAGGTTTGGAGATAAGATTTCCAAATTCAAACATTTAGCAGTTTTCGATCAAACCTTTTTTGAAAAGGTTTGCGGTCAAGCCTTTTTTGAAAAGGGTTGTGATCACGCTGATAAGGTTTGGAGATAAGATTCCCAAATTCAAACATTTAGCAGTTTTCGATCAAACCTTTTTTGAAAAGGTTTGCGGTCAAGCCTTTTTAAAAAGGCTTGCAGGTAAATCAACCCCTTTCATCGAATTGAAAAAGCAATTATCTTGTCCATAGTTCAGCCCTCTTGAGCGAAGCGAAAAGGGCTTCTTGCTGTTGCGATTACATCGCAACTCCCAGAAACTCTACGATTTTCTGTGATCCCGAAACGAAACTCGGGCAGAGAAAAGGGTTCCGTCCTCCCGAGACGGGACTCGGGAAATGCAAACGTATATAAGTTTTCTCCGGTATTATCGAAGGCAGTGACAGCAAAAAGGACTTGAAGGAGACCGTAAGCCTTGAAAAACACGTTCATCCTTGGAATCGAGGGCACTGCCTGGAACCTGAGTGCCGCGATCGTGACCGAGACCGAGATTATTGCCGAGGTCACAGAGACCTACAAACCCACAGCCGGAGGAATTCACCCCAGGGAAGCAGCTCAGCATCATGCAAAGTACGCAGCCAGCGTTATAAAGAGGCTTCTTGCAGAGGCAAAAGAAAAAGGAGTCAAGCCTTCAGATATTGACGGGATAGCTTTTTCCCAGGGACCTGGGCTTGGGCCGTGCCTGAGGACAGTTGCAACGGCAGCCAGAATGCTTTCCATATCTCTTGGCGTTCCCCTGATAGGGGTCAACCACTGCATCGCCCATATCGAAATCGGGATATGGAGAACTCCTGCAACGGACCCTGTCGTTCTTTACGTAAGTGGGGCCAATTCTCAGGTTATTTCCTATATGGGAGGGCGGTATAGAGTCTTTGGGGAAACCCTGGATATAGGGCTTGGAAATGCCCTTGATAAGTTTGCTCGGGGGGCTGGACTGCCGCATCCCGGAGGGCCAAAGATTGAAGCATATGCAAAAAACGCAAAGAAATATATCCATCTCCCTTATGTGATAAAAGGCATGGACCTTTCCTTTTCCGGGCTTTCCACGGCTTCCAGCGAAGCCCTGAAAAAAGCTCCTCTTGAAGATGTCTGCTATTCTTACCAGGAAACAGCTTTTGCAATGGTTGTTGAGGTTGCAGAACGAGCCCTTGCTCACACCGGAAAAAAAGAAGTCTTGCTGGCAGGAGGAGTTGGGGCAAACACAAGGCTTCGGGAAATGTTAAACGATATGTGCGAGGCCAGAGGCGCGAAGTTCTATGTGCCCGAAAAACGCTTCATGGGAGATAACGGGACAATGATTGCATATACCGGGCTTCTGATGTATAAGTCTGGAAACACTCTTTCCCTTGAAGACTCTCGCGTAAACCCCAGTTACCGGACTGATGACGTGAAAGTGACCTGGATCCAGGAAGAAAAGATGAAAAGGGTTCCTGAAATTTCTCCCGGAACTTCCCTCAAGCTTGGGGAAATGCTGGATAATGGAGCCGAAGCTATTGTTTACCTGGAAGAAGGGCCTGAAGGGAAGAAAGTACTTGTTAAGGAAAGAGTCCCGAAAGCTTACAGGCTTAAAGAAATTGATGAAAGGATCAGGACCGAAAGAAACCGGACAGAAGCCCGCCTGATGTCTGAAGCCCGGCGCCATGGGGTTTCTACGCCGATTATCTATGACATGGAAGATTTCAAGCTCAAGATGCAGTATATCGATGGTATTCCCATAAAATACCTGGTTACCCCTGAGCTTTCCGAAAAAGTAGGAGAACTTGTAGGAAAACTCCACAGTGCGGGTATAGTACACGGGGACCTTACGACCTCAAATCTACTGCTTGCAGGCGAGAGGCTTTATATCCTTGACTTCGGGCTTGCGTATTACGACAAAGGACTTGAGGCCAGAGGGGTAGACGTCCATGTACTGTTCCAGACTTTTGAAAGTACCCACCGCAACCACGAGGCCCTTATCGAAGCTTTCAAAAAAGGATACCAGAGAACTTTTATAGATTCAGAGGATGTACTCACGCGTGTTGAAGAGATAAAAAAGAGGGCTCGTTATGCATAAAATCGTGTTTGTTACGGGAAATAAAGGCAAATTTGCCGAGGTAAGGGACATCCTCAAGACTTTTGGAATTGAAGTAGTTCAGAACAAAAACGGCTACCCTGAACTTCAGGAGGACGACCTTGAGCCCATTGCAGCCTATGGGGCGCAGTATGTTGCAAACAAACTGGACATGCCTGTAATGGTAGACGATTCCGGGATTTTCATAAAAGCCTTAAACGGCTTTCCAGGCCCTTATTCTCGTTTCGTAGAGGATAGACTCGGAAACCCGAAAGTGCTTAAGCTCATGGAAGGGGAAACCGACAGGACAGCGTATTTTAAGACCGTTATCGGATACTGCGAGCCCGGAAAAGAGCCTCTGGTTTTCCCGGGTATAGTTGAAGGGAAAATCGCGTATGAAGAGAGAGGTACAGGTGGCTTTGGGTACGACCCTATTTTCGAGTACCAGGGAATGACTTTTGGAGAGCTCGGCGACATTGAGAAAAATAAAGTTTCCCACCGTAGAAGGGCCATTGATGGTTTTCTGGAATGGTATAAGGGTAGACTTGAAAACCCTGACAGTAAGATTTGATAGTAGGACTTGGCAAAACTTAACAGCAAGAATTGACAAAACTTAACAGCAAGAATTAGTAAACTGCAACCACAGAAAAACTAACTGGGAAGACCTGACAGTAAGATTTGACAGCAAGTCTACAGTAAGAATTAATAAACTGCAACTGCAGAAAAATTGACTGAAAAGGATTATTTAATTAATCCTTCCCTTTTCTCATGCTTATTCATTATTTCAGTTTGTCTTATTCATTCTTTCAGTTTGTCTTATTCATTCTTTCAGTTTGTCTTTAAGTAGACTAAGGGCTACACTGAGCTGGTTTAGACCCAGTTTCAGGGCGATAGTTATAATCCTATTGTTTGAAATATTGCCGAACTCTCGTTTGATTGCAAATAAATCCATAATACACTGCTGATCTAGAACGAGTGGTCCATTGAGCAAATCTTTTGAGGTCGGACTCGTCTTTTTACCTTTAAACTCAACTTTCCTTTGCCCTACATTTATCTCACTATCCAATTTTGCAGTTCTTCTTGCGGCCTCAGGCATTTCTGTCTTTTCCCCATAGAGGCATTCCATTTGCTGGAGACAGTGAGTCAGGCAAACACTCCTTATAAATTCTTCAACTTCCATACCACTGATGCCTGCATATTTCTTTATTTCGGCAAGCTGCTCTTCCGTAAAAGGTATACAGAGCAGATTTTCGTTACATTCTTCTTCGATCCCAAATCCTCCATGTATTTTTCATTATCTCTTGATTTTCTGTATTTTTATCCTTTGATGATTTATTCTTTTCTTCTTTATTGTTTATGTTTTAATCTATTCTTTATCCTTCAAGTTTTCTCTTCATTTCGTTGTTCTCAAAGTTGTCTGTTAATCAAAGATGTTTTAATCAAAAAGATGTTTTAATCAAATTTTGTCCGTTAGTCAAAAATGATCTGTTAACCAGGGATTATCTGCTAAATATCTAAGCAAAATTTTTTATCATGTGCAGCATGTTAACTCTTATATGAAGAATCTTGCCTCAGACACTACGGCTGCAGATACTATTCCTCTAAAACTCGTTGTGTATCTAGGTCTGCTTGCAGTTGTGCTAATTCTGGCAGTTCAGGCCTGGCATACCGTGAGTCCTGTTCTGGAAGATGCGCAAATTAAAGCTCAGGTTGAGGCCGCTTCTTTGTCTATCCGTTCAGTTCAGGAAGGATATGCCCGAGATTCTGCTGAGAGTCACAGTCCTGAAGGGACGATGTGTACTCTCAAATTTTCCTTTCCTGCTTCAGTCAGGTATATTAGCTTCGGAGTGGACCCTGATCCCGAATGCAATGGGCAACTGAACGATTCGGAATGGAGTTTTGAAAACAATACCATTATCTACCAGTATAAAAACGGAGTTAAAAAGAGATTATTTTTTGAAGGAAAGCCGGTACACTTTATAAAAGGCGAGCAGGATTCAGAAGGAATATGGATGCCTTCAGAGAACCAGGAAAATTCTCTGACGCCGTCACCTCTTGAAAAAAAGGGAGTGGTAATCGAGTATCCGGTTTCAGGAGAATTCGTGTTGGAGCTGGTCATGCAGAACGGGATAAGGTATACAATGTCTCATTTTTGAAGGATGAAAGGATATTCTGAAACAAAAGATCAAAAAATGGAATTGATAAATCAGATTATCATTAATGATTACTGAGGAAGTTTTCCATCTCCGCAGCAGGCTACGGGATATTAGACTGAATAAAACAGGAGTCAAAGGGGCTATTTTTCGGACTCTACCTTTTCAAGGATATAATGTCATGAAGGTATTGCTAAAGATTTTCCCATAACTGCTATTTTTCAATCATTATTATATTTTTTATAACATTTTAAATAAAGTTTTATAGTTTGGTATGGATACATTTATAAAAACTTTATAACTTTGGGATGCTGCACGTTTAATTATACTGATCTCAAGAGCCATCTTATTTTTGATAATTAAAAGTTTCCAGGGTCGCTTTCATGATCTGGAACTTGATCGGTTATTTGGAATATAAGATTCGAGACGCAAATTTTTAGCTTTAATATTGACTCATTTGCAAAATATGAGAAAAGAGGCGAATAAAGTTGAAGGGAAATTCTCAAAAAATAAAAGAGGAGATTAACATGAAAAAAAATCTCAATATAAAAATCGACATAAATATGAGAAAAAAATTAGTAATCTTCAGTGAACTTCTGTTTCTATTTATTGTTATAGGTTCATCAACAGCGATGGCAGATACAGGATCTTTAGAAATAAACACAGCATCCGAGATTCAGAATAATGCCATAAACCAGACTGACAGTTTTCCAAAGCTTGAACATGCACCAGAAAACCCTGAATTTGTCAAATACCTTAACAACAAAATTTATACTCAAAACGCACCTTCCCAAAATGAGTATCAAACCGGTCTTGTACCCGCACCTGTAGACCTCAGTCATCTAAGCGATATTTCAGCATATGTGTCTGCTCCAGCTTACTATGACCTGCGAGCTCTGAACAGGGTAACTAGTGTGAAAGATCAGGGTCTTGAAGGAACTTGCTGGGCATTTGCAACCTATGCATCTATGGAATCATGTTTAATGCCGGGAGAAAATCGGGATTTTTCAGAAAATAACATGAAAAACCTGCTTTCCTCTATATCACCGGAAGGTTTTGACTATACTTCAGAGGAAGGCGGAACCTATCTCATGTCAACAGCTTATCTGACTCGCTGGAGCGGACCAGTGAATGAAACCGATGACCCTTACGACTCTTCTAATAATTCCTCAGTTTATTTACCCACTGGACTAGATGTACAGAAACACGTACAAGATGTAATTATTATTCCAGGCAGGAAAAATCCAATAGACAACGACAACATAAAATCTGCAATCCAGAACTACGGAGCGATAGATTCCTCAATGTACGTCGACCCTGCCTATTATTTTCCGGATCAACGTTACTATTATTATAATGGGTCTTCAGATTCTAACCATTATGTGGCCATTGTGGGTTGGAATGACTCGTTTGATAAGAACCAATTTCCCAATGTTCCGCCCGGAAATGGAGCCTTTATTGTAAAAAATAGCTGGGGTACATCTTTTGGTGACAATGGATATTTCTATGTTTCCTACTACGACACAAAACTCGGATATGATGAAAATGCTGTGTTTACAGCTGAAAACCCTAATAATTATGAGTCCATATACCAATATGACCCCCTTGGATGGACCGTAAGTACTGGATATAGCAATCCCACTTGCTGGTGTGCAAACATCTTTACTGCAAAATCTAATGAAGTCCTCAAAGCCGTAAGTTTCTATACAACAGACTCAAACTGCAACTATGAAATATATATATACACTAATCCAGAGTCAAGCCCCGTAAGTCAAACAGGCCATGTTCTTGCCCAAAGCGGGACAATTCCATTTGCAGGCTACCACACAGTTCCTCTGAATTCCGGAGTTAAGCTCAAAACAGGTCAAAAGTTCTCGGTAGTTATGAAGCTTACAACTCCTGGATACAATTTTCCGGTTGCCTTAGAATATCCAATATCAGGCTACAGTAGTAAAGCAACAGCAAGTGCAGGAGAGAGTTTTATCAGTTATGATGGAACTGAGTGGGAGGACATAACGTTAGATGGCCCAGATGCAAATGTATGCCTCAAGGCCTTCACCGAGCCAACTTTGTTTCCTGTTGCAAACTTTAGTAGCAATGTAAGTGAAGGTTATGCTCCGCTTTCTGTCCAGTTTACCGACAGCTCAAGAAATGTAACCGAATGGAACTGGACCTTTGGAGACGGAACTGCTTCAACCGAGAAGAATCCAACGCATATTTATTCCAAAACAGGAACTTATACTGTCAACCTGACAGCAAGCAATGAAAATGGTACAGATTCAAAACTTGCTACTATCAATGTTCTCCAACCGCCTGTTTATGCATATATTGCGAACATGGGCGTTAACACTATTTCTGTAATTGACACAACAACAAACAAGGTTACTACTACGGTGGAAGTAGGTACTGGTCCTTATGGAGTTGGAGTCAGTTCGGATGGAAAAAAGGTATATGTGGCGAACAATGATAGCAACACTGTCTCTGTTATTGACACTGCAACAAACAAAGTTACAGCTACGGTGCCTGTAGGGAGCAGGCCTTATGGAATTGCAGTCACTCCAGATGGAAAAAAAGTATATGTGACTAACAATTTGAATAACACCACATCTGTAATTGATACTGCCACAAACGCAGTTATAGCCACGGTACCTGCAGAGATTTATCCTTCTGGAGTTGCAGTTACACCGGATGGAACAAAGGTATACCTGGCGAGTTTAGCTCACATTGAGAACTCAACAAACAGTATTGTCTCTGTAATTGACACTGTCACAAACACTGTTATAGCCTCGGTGCCCGTCGGAGCTGCTTCTACAGGAATTGCAGTCACACCGGATGGAAAAAAAGTATATGTGGCGAACAGTTTGGACAACACTGTCTCTGTAATTGATACGGTTACAAACACTATAATAGCCGCGGTGCCTGTTGGAGTCAATCCCAAGGGAGTCGCAGCCAGTCCAGATGGAAAAAAGGTATATGTGGCTAACTACGACAGCAATACCACCTCTATAATTGACACGGTTACAAATGCTGTTATAGCCACTGTGCCTGTAGAAATCAATCCTATCGGCGTTTCAGTCAACCCTGAAGGAAATGAGGCATATGTGACGAACAGTGGCAGCAACACTGTCTCTGTAATTGACACTGCCACAAACAAGGTTAAAACCACGGTTAATGTAGGAGAATTTCCTGTTGCCTTTGGGCAGTTTATAGAACAACCAGTACTTCCTTTTGCAAACTTCAACAGCAATGTGAGCGAGGGTTATGCTCCGCTTTCTGTTCAGTTTACCGACCTCTCGAAAAATGCATTAGAATGGAGATGGGACTTTGGAGACGGAGGCATTTCAACCGATCAGAATCCAACGCATGTTTACTCTACAACAGGAACCTATAACGTTAACCTGACAGTAAGCAATGCAAAAGGAACTGCCTCAAAAACTGCTACAATAACTGTTACAGAAGAAAGCAGTTCAAGCAGCGGCAGTAGTGGAGGTAGCCACAAGAGTGGAAGTAGCGGTGGTGGAGGTGGTGGAGCAGGCGGCTCTCCTGAACCTCAAACTAATGTTCAAGTCAAGGAACTTTCACAGGCACGGGTTACAAACGGAAAGACTGTAATTTTTGATTTCACAAAGAACGCAACCTGTGTCGTGTATGTGAGCTTTGATGCAAAGAAAACCGCAGGTAAGATCACAACTATTGCCGAGCAGCTCAAAGCAAAATCCACTCTGGTTTCAGTACTGGACTCGGACGAGGTATATAAGTACTTCAACCTCTGGGTCGGAAACAGTGGGTTTGCAACCTCAAAGAACATTGAAAATCCTGTAGTGTGCTTCAAGGTTGAAAAGTCCTGGTTGCAAGATCAGAAAATCGACCGGAGTTCAATTACTCTAAACAGATACAACGACAAAAAATGGTCACAGCTTTCTGTAAAACTATTAAAAGAAGATGATAAGTACCTGTACTTCACGGCAGAAACCCCTGAATTCTCGTTCTTTGCAATAACAGGTAAAGCCGTAGAGAAAGCCATAATTGAAATAAAGCCTGAAACCGATACTTTGAAACCTAAGCAGAATAACACAGCATCGAATATTGAACGGAAACAAAAAACCGAACAGGAAACAGGAAAAAGCAAAGATACAAGCATATCCGGATTTGAAGTGGTTTGTGGAGTTGTCAGCTTGCTTACTGTATTTTTACATAAAAAAACCAATAAAAAGTAATTAAGTTTGTCATAAACGGGTGGTTAATCCACCTAATATTTTTTAGAATAGATTTCACGGGCTGTGGAGCTTATAATAGATCATTGGACAGACAGGTTATTGGTATTGAGTTTCTTCCTGTAATATATATGCTATCACACAACCCACTAAGTGCGGAATTTACATTTTTGGTTCCATAGAAGACGTGAGAATATAATACTAAAAAGCAGAGAAAACGGAGGCATATAAAAATGAGTGATTTGTTAAGGAACAACAAAATTAGGTCATGCCCGCGAGTTACTGATCAACTTTGAAAAAGAGAGTACATCCCCTACGTTTGAAAAATGGAAAATTATTCTTATGCTTACGTTTTTCAAGAACTCACGCCCATTACCGGAATTCAGAAACAAAAGATCAAAAGTGAAAAATCAAGAGTAAGAAATCAATAAGGCTCTTGCCGGTGCGCCGTCACAACCTTCAATTTTGAGGGGCAGGCAGATGAAGAAATAGGTTCCGGCCTCTATGGAGCTGAGTTCAAGATATTCTACTATATTCACACTACCTGAAAGAAGGATATGATGCACAGGTAGAGTTTCGGAATAAAAATTATCCACAGAAAAACTATCAATCCCTATCGTCTTGAAGCCTTTTTCGACAATCCAGGCTGCTCCGCTTTCGTCAAGGTATGCAGAGTAAGATTCGTCCTTTTCAAATTCCATGTTTTGAGGGTCTGACTCTTCGCCAGGGGAACTAACCTTACCTGCGTTTCCTTGTTTCCGGGAAAAAGCTCCTGTCTTCAGAAGTAGGATCGAGATATTTTCAGGAGTTCTCATGTTCCGGAAGGCCTTTTCAAGAATGCTAGCAGTCAGTTCGCCTGATAGTGATGAAAAGTCGAGAATAAGGGCTGTGCCCATGAGGTTTTTGAGTTCCAGTTTGTCAATAGTCGTGCCATTTTTCAGGATATGAGAAGGAGCATCAACATGGGTGCCGGTATGACTTCCAAAACTTAACTTTGAGACAGCACAGCCTTCTTCTTCAAGAGTACAGACCTTCTCAATTGCAGGTATCGGGTCTCCCGGAAAAATCTGTGTAAAAGGGGAAATTGAGACTGTAATATCTATAATTTTTCCATAAATTGAAATCTTATTCACCTCAACTGGAATTTCTTCACGCTAACAGAAATCCCTCTACATCAATAGTAATTTTTTTATGTTAATGCCTTATTCCATATAGATGATGGCCTTGTTCGTACATACGTCTATGCATTTCATACAACGGGTGCACTTATCTTGATCGATCTTTGAAATCTCGTTTTCCTCATAAATTGCGTCCACAGGGCAGACATCTTTGCATTTTCCGCACCTTTTACAGCCGAAAACCACGACGTATCCATTTTGTTCTGACATTTGTGAACCTTTGGAACCTTATGAATATATTAGTTTCTGAGAAAAGCTCCTCCTTTATAAAGCTGTCTCCATACTTTTAATCTGGAGACAAAAACAAGCCTTATATATAAAAAAAGAATATGCAGGTTCAGGTATGGAAAAGTTCACTGAAGATGAAACCGGCTCTTTTTACAGTTATCTCTCTGAAGGGTGCAGACTCTGCCAGGAGGGTGCCAAAATGGTCCTTTTCGTAACAGGTCTTTGCCCCAGGAGCTGTTTTTACTGTCCGCTTTCCGATGAAAGGCGAGGAAAAGACCTTGTTTTTGCGAATGAGAGGCTTATAAACAGCGACGAGGATTTACTGAAAGAAGCCGAGCTTATGAATGCTCTTGGGACAGGAATTACAGGCGGAGAGCCCTTGCTGAAGCTTGAAAGAGTCCTGCATTACATCCGAATGCTCAAAGCTTCTTTCGGAATAGAGCACAACATCCATCTCTATACTTCCCTGGCTCCTGGCAGGCAGATCCTTGAAAAGCTTGCAGATGAAGGACTTGATGAAATCCGTTTCCATCCTCCACAGGAATGCTGGGAAAATCTTAAAAACAGTCAATACGCAGATGCTCTGCAAAACGCAAAGGAGCTCGGAATCGAAGCCGGAATCGAGATTCCTTCCCTAGAAGGAGCAGAAAAAGTTGCAGCTTTTGCAGAAGAAATGGGAGTTTTTCTTAACCTGAATGAACTGGAATTTTCCGATAGTAACTCCGAAGCCCTCCTGAAAAATGGCTTTTGCCTTGAATCCGACACGTCCAGTGCGGCTACCGGTTCCTGTAAATTTGCCGGGATTGCCTTTGCAGAATGTAAAAAGGCCCATTTTTGTTCCTCAATTTATAAGGATGCAGTCCAGCTCCGCAAAAGATTTCAGCGAATCGCAAAGAACACAGCAAGGGAGTTTGACGAAATCACCGACGACGGTACACTGGTATACGGAGTAATTGAAGGGGGAGACCAAGAACTTGCAGAAAAAACTTTGCAGAACATGGAAATCCCATCTGAACTGTTTGAAATAAAAGATGGGAAAATCGAGATCGCCTGGTGGGTACTTGAAGAGTTAAAAGAAGACATTAAAGAAGAACTGGAACCTTCCGGATCAAGGCTTACTATTATTGAAAGATACCCATTCGAAGACGGAATGCTTGTTGAGCTAATTCCTCTTTAAGATAGTCTCCTCCGGGCAAGGAAAAATTATTTTCTGGATTCATGAGGCGCCTTTAAAGTTAATTAGCTCCTGCAAAAATCTCTTATAGAGAAATATTACCTGCACATTCAATTTAAGAAATTTTAAATAGTTTAGGTGCCAACTTTAACTAAATCTAAAAATTTTTAGAGGTAGACTCACTCTCTAAATCTAAAAATCATTACCTTTAGAAAATCCTAAGTGTTTTCTTATGCCTTATCCGGTTGTACATGTGCTATTCTTCGTATTCTGTATAAGTGCAGTAGCAGTTTTTGCTGCTGCTAGATCGTTTTTTCGAGGGGAACTTTCTCTAAAGGGTTCAACGAATTTAATATTTCTGCTGTTCGTAGGCAGTATCTGTTCCTTATTCCCGGATATTGTGATCATCCACAGCCTGCTCGTAAACGGTACTATGGAGCATTGCTGGGCCGGCCCGATTCCAACACATTCACTTTTATTCAGTCTTTTAGCAGTCCTGTTCGGAACCGTTGCAGGATACGCTAAATACAGGGAGCCTGGCAGGGCAATGTATCTAGGACTTTTTGCAGAGGCAGCATTTGCTTCTCACCTGTTGCTCGACGACATCAGTGAAAGCGGCTGTGAGTACCTTTATCCATTATACGAGAAAAAGATCAGTGTATTTTCAATGATGGACATAGGTTTTCGGGGAACCGGAATCTTTGATTACCTGATAGCATCTTTTGTGTCGGTCTTTTTTGTTTGTTCCATAATAATGATGGCACTCTTTGCCCTGAGTAAGTACGGTTTTGAGCTAAACTACAAAGCCGAAAAATAAAATACCTAAGGTATTAAAATCAGGTCTTAAGCTCACCGACACCTTCAAGTTTTTTAACAACCCTTGCCGGATAGCCCAGGGCAAGACTATTTGGAGAAATATTGCGGTTAACTACGGACCCAATACCTATTATCGCGTTATCCCCGATTTCAACCCCCTGCGTGATTATACATCCTGGATTCACAGAGACACCACGTCCGATTTTTATGGGAGCCATAGTTCTCGGATATGCCTGCCTTGTAGTCAAACTTCCTCTCGTATGTGCAGATAATATGCACCTATCGCCGATTTCAGAGTAATCTCCTACCGTAATTAATTCAGGGTGTATCCTATCAAAAATCACATCATAGCCGACATATACATTCTCCCCGATATTTACACCCCGCATCCTGTGTAATTTAGCTCTCCAGGAAGGAACGGGAGCGCTTGAGGCAAGCCGTTCCAGAATCCAGTTTTTAAAATATTTAATGCCAAAAAGAAGTTTATTACTATGATAATGTTCCGCAATTTCGCAAAAGGTTACCTGGTCTCTATTAGACACTACAGTAGTCGTGCGAATACCCCCCATTTCCCTATAAAATTATTTTATACGCTTTCTCATCTATGCTATTTTCTTATTAAATTGTTTTATACCGTCACTTATTCAAATTGTTTGTAATATTTTTATCAGATTTTTTATGCTATTTTTTTCGTTGGCGTTATAATAAGATAAACAAATAAATATATAAATAGATAAACAAATAAATAAATTTATATAGTCCTGCATAATTAATTTTGACATTGACTATCTGCTGAATACATTAATTCCCAGCCTGCTTGATAAACAGACTTCCAGACGACTTTTCCGTCAACTGCAACTCTCCCATTAACTTTTGTTTCTGCTTACAAGCTTCATAAGCAGTGATTTTTTTAATTCTACCGCATCGTTAGGGCAAAGTTCGCGGCAACAATAACAGTGAATGCATTTTTCCTCGTTAATTATGAGTGTCCTGTTTATTTCCTCGATAGCGTGTGCCGAGCAGTTCGAAACGCAGGCTTTGCAAAGTGCACAGTTTGAAGTGTTAATAATGGGTCTTACAGCCAACTGCTTTCTAAGGATTCTCATAAAGAAAGCTGGAATATAAGCAGTTATTCCACCTTCAGGGCTTTTGAACCTGACCTTTACTTTTTCCAGAGGTGCTCCTACAACTTCAGGATGCTCGGTCCCGAAACCTCTTTCGAGTGCAGCTTTATTTGTAGGGACCTTTAAGGGATCGATTCCTATAAGCTCAGAGGCCACAATATCCAGGGCTACACAGTCATAACTAGCCATAATCACGCCTGCAAGGACAGATGTACCATTGGACGGGCCATTTCCTTCCATTCCGACTATCCCGTCCATAACTGCAAGCTGGGGCTTGACAACAGAATATATATCAACAACTGCTTCTCCAAAACGGCGACGATCTTCCAGGAAATGAGCTTGTTTTCTGGTTTTTTGAGGTACTGCGCCGAAGAAATTTTTGACTGCCCCTGTATACAATGTGAGTTCATGGGTCTTGAGCTTTGGAAGCGAGATTACTATATCTGCCTCAAGTACAGCTTTTGAGATGTACAGATGAGAAAACTGCCTTGCTCTCGGAACATCAACCTCAACAAAACCTGAGGTCTCAAAGTTGATAAGCTCAACCCCATGATCGGAAGCAACGCCCTCAATGCCAGACACTTTAAGCGCCTGCGAAGTCGTAGTAGATCCGGGCTTTACAATGCCGGACCCGTCTCCTATAACTGGAATGCCTCCAGCTTCTGAGACAAGTTCGCACATAGCGGATACTATCGCCGGATGGGTGGTAACGGCATCCTCTGGCGGCCGGATAGAAAGCACATTGGGTTTGAGGAGCACACGGCTGCCAGGAACTATAACCTTCTCAAGCCCACCTATCAGGTTCAGTGCTTCTTTTACCGCTTCTTTAGCATTCGAGTAGTCCTGGCATTCAACAATTGAGACCCTTGTATTCATATTCACACTTTGGATTAGTAATTAAGTTTATTTTCTCACAATGATATTATGTGAAAGCACCCTGCTAGAAAGGCTTCTGGCAGTTTATAGGCAGGTATTTGCTGCAGACAAAGTCCTGAAATCAGGATTTTAGGCAAAGTCCTGATTTCAGGATTTTAACCGTATTTTAGGAGACTTTTTATTATTTTCTGGTTTTTGATTGATTGCAGTCAATTGCTAGCGGAATTAATGATAAATCTTGGCGATCCCATAAGATATTAAAAATTCGGCTCTTCGTTGTTTTGTGTGGATATCCTCATAATTTCCTCATAAAAACCAATGCGGTCTTGAATTAAAAATCATCTTATCCATAGGAAATGACGAAGAGCCAAAAATTCTCTATTTTAGTCGGTATAACTTTTTCTACAGGCGTTTTTGCAATTTACCTGTTAATGTAGCAAACAGGCGGTGCGGCTCGTATATATTCTGTGGTATCTTTTATTCTATTGATATGTCTCTGAGCTTTTTCTATCGTCTCTCTGGACAGACCGGTGCTCTTTTCAATTACCTGCAGGGACAACTGGTGCTCCTGGGCATATAACAGCTGGTCCATGATCTGAATCGGCATGCGCCAGTAGAATTCCTCGTCAGTTGTGTAATGGCTCCATGTATCAGCACTTGGAGGGCGCTTTATGATCTCTTCGTTAACATTGAGCAGCTTCCCCAGCACATAAACCTGGACTTTATAGCAGTCCGCCAGAGGTTCAAGATCTACACCCCCATCCCCATATTTCACAAACTGGCCAAGGACCATCTCGGTCTTGTTGGTCGTACCGCAAACTGCGTAATTCATCGTTTCAGCATACATATATTGAACGAGCATTCTGGACCTCTGTTTGACACCCTGCAATCCTATTAATTCAAGATAATCAGTTGCTTTTAGCCGGTACTTTCCGATAGTTTCACCATTTTTTACCAGGCGGATATAAGGAACATTTAGCAGTCCAGTGTTGAGGAAATCAGGCAGTACCAGCGACGTTTTATGTATTCTGGCATCATACTCGGGACAGACTCTCTTTATAATCTGTTCTTTCTTATCATAGATATTAAGCGATCTCAGAATAGGAGAGATGGGTACTTCTTCATATAACACACCCAGGTTTTCACAGATCTCCGCTCCCAGGGTCTTGCTGGAAGGGGCAGATTCCTCTTCAGGAAGAAGAAGTCCATACACGTTTTCTTTTCCGAGTTCCTGTACACATAGTGTAAGTATTACGGCGGAGTCGATTCCTCCCGAAACTCCTATAACGACTCCTTTTTTCTTAAAACTCGTTACCTGATCTCTAATAAAACCCCTGAGCTTTAAAGCTATATTTCCAATGTTTCCATTGAGTTCTTCTATTATATTCATGCTCATTTCTTCTGCGACTTGCATAACATTGCCCCCCTGAAATAATCAGGTTTTAGAATTAGATTTTTCAAATTACATTGTTAAAGTTATTATTACACTGTTCAAATTAACTATTGTACCTCAACTCTTTATCTTAGAATCAAATTTTAACGAGTATTTTTTATGATTTCTTTACTTTCAGTTTAAGCTTTCTTGCAGCCTCTTCTATCAATGACTGTGACAATTCTTGATTAATTTTTTTAAGTCCTTCTTCTCTTGACATTTCCCCGCTTCGGACAAGCCCTGCTATGTCAAAGGCATATGGATGAAACCCGTATTTTTCCAAGTGGTTATAACAGGCAAAAGAATTCAATGTACAGTTGGTTGAATTGCTGTCATTGATTCCCGGAAGTTCCCACCCGATTTCCAGCAGGGTCTCAAGCACTTTATCCTCACTGTAATCCCAGAGGCATAGAGGATGCAGAATACTCGGAACGTTTTCACCTATGTTCTCAAGAACTTCTTTTTTCAGGAGGAAGATTTCATCCTTATCCTCGATGCCTATTTTCTGAAGCTGTTTCTCAAATAAGCTTCTGGACCACTGGATAAAATTGACTGATAGGTTGATAATGGGATTAGGAGACTGTCCAGCTGTAAAGGCAAATACAACGAAGGGTGCTTTTTGAAGAATGGCCTGCTCTATCAGTTTCTGTTTAATAATAGTGATGCAAACGTTGCATATATCACTGGCTCGATATTTGGCGAACTTTGGAAATGCATCATATGACTCTGCAGCTTTACGGAATGTATCATATAGAATTTCCTTTTCCATTGTCAACTGGAAATAATCGCATCCTGTGATCTTGCACATTTTTTTTGCATTCATTATTGCGTTTTCCGAAGTGAACCCATTATCGAACTGCACAGCCAGTACCTTAAGGAAAGGATAGTCTTTTTTGAGCTTGTAGAGCGTGTACGACGAATCTTTCCCACCTGAAAGTGCATAAATTATATCGTAGTTCCCTTTTCCCCCATACTGCTCAAAAAGTTCTTCAATTCTGGCCAAGTATTCATTTTTTTCCTGTGAACTAAAGGGAGTATATGTCTCACAGAAATGGCAGAGGCCTGTGTCCTCATTAATTTGTATACCTGGAATCTCGGAATCCAGAACACATTTTTTACACACTAGCTTTGACATGTTGGTACTCCTCTATGATGGATCGATTGGATATTTTTCCATTCTCGCTCAAGGGAAGGTGATCAATGAATAGTATTTCTCTTGGACATAGGTATCCTGGCAGGCTTTTTCGGCAGAATGCATACAACTTTCCAATTTCTGTCCCTTCCACAGGTATGACCATGAGGCTAATTGCGGTTCCCATAAGTTCATGTTGCACAGGTACGACAAAAACCCTGGACACTTCATTATTTTCCTCTATATTTTTCTCAATTTCTCTTGGGTTAATGCGATGATCACCGATTTTTATAAGGTCATCCTTGCGTCCCAGCAGTTTGATATATCTGCGGGGTAATTTTTGTGCGAGGTCGCCGGTATGCAGCCACCCGTTTATAATTTTCATTTTAGTGGCGATTTCATCATCCAGATAACCCAGCATAATGTTGTCTCCTGTAGCAACCAGTTCACCCGTAATATTAGGTTTTGCTGGTCTGTACTCGGAATCAAAAACATCCAGTATAACCCCTGGAATTGCTTTTCCTATAGTGTCAATGAACTCATCCACGTCTTCTGCTGGCAGGTAGGCAAGCCTTGCCGTAGCTTCAGTTTGCCCATACATTGGTAGAATCTCCAGATCTGGAGCTAATTCCCTTATATCTTTTACAATATCCCTATCCATCCCCCCACCTGCTGATGCAGCAATTCTAACGCCTGCAAAGGCCTTTTTGAATCTATCTGGATATCGAAGGAGTATACGGTAGGTACTGGGCACCCCATAGAATATGGATACATCTGATCCTATAAGGTTGAAAACAGAGTCTATGAAATTCATATTTCCAATCCTGACTGAGCCGCCAGCTACCAGATGGGAGTTAATTATAGAATTCCCAAAGGCGTGATGTGGGGATATCACCAGTGCTCCTTTATCTCTGGAAGTTATCCTGAGTACCTTTACTATTGACTCTGCGTTTGCTACCAGATTTTTGTCACTTAACATGACTCCTTTTGGGGTGCCTGTCGTGCCTGAAGTGTAAAGGACGAGCTGCAGTTGTGGATTATTCGCTTCGGTTTCAATCTTCTTGCGCAAAAACTCTCCGAAAGTATTGCTGGAAATAACTATTACAGTTCCAAAACGCTCAAAAAAGTCCTCTCCAAATCTTGAGTACTGTATATCGGTTACAATGATATTGTTGACATGAGCAGCATCAAGGATTTTCTCAAGACTGAATTTAGGAAATTCTATTGGTAGAGGAATTGCGATATTGGCAGATCGATATACTGCCATGAGCACTTTCACATATAAAATGCCTGATTCTGCCAGTATTGCAAACCGGCAGTGGTTAAAATCCATTAAAGGTGAAGCAATAGCATTTATATCATTGTCAAGGCAGCTATAGGAAATTGAACTTTTTCCCTCTTCCAGGGCAATGCTTTGAGGAGTTTTTCTGGCGTACTCAGTGATATACGCATCAATTCGCATACCTTTTCACTTCGCCAGTTTGGTTATCATATTAGTAATTCCCTGTAGCGAATCAAAGTTTTCCGGTGTCAGCATATCTTCAGGAATCTCTATAGAATATTTCTCACAGATATAGTCCATAAGTTCAAGCAAGCCAATGGAATCTATAATGCCGTTTTGAGTGAGAGAATCATTATCTTTCAAACTGCTGTTACTGTCCATAAAAGAATTAGCTTTTAAGTAATCGACAATATCATTCTTTATTTGTTCCATGTATTATTACCCCCAACGTTTTCGTTCAGCGGACCAGTGATCATAAATAACGCATTTCTGCCCATAATGACGTGAGTCCCAAGTGATAATTACGTAATACAACTATATAAATAATTTGAGACATTTTGGAGCTGACAAAAGAACCGGTGGAGACAAAATTTGAGTAAAATCAATTGCTTGCATCCAGATGCATTGGATCATACAATTTATTTGCTTAATAAGAATATATATGTAGTATATTATCCAGACAATCGGGCATTCATATGCGCACAGATAAGCCCGAAAAATATAGAAAAGTGTGCAGAACTTTAAACTACTTCTTTGAACTTTAAATTTCAGAGAAGAGCTTCAGTCCCAGTTACAGTCGATTTTTTGAAGACGATTTATATCGATGATATGCGATTCCGAACGGGTTACGATAGAGAATAAATATTTGTTGTCTATAACATAAGTTAAATGATTCACGCTGTTGAGATCCAGTTCTCTATTAAAAATAAGATGCATGCTTTTGTTTGAAAACTTGGAATAGGCCTCTTTTAAAGTCCATGTTTTTAAAAGATCGGTTTCACCTACAGTTTCGTCCATGAGTGAAATTTTCTTATACAGGTTTTTAAAAGTACTTTTAAGAACCAGCTTTCTCGCAAGTTCAATATCAATACCAACATCAACCTTTGAGATTGCAAGAGCTGCAAGGTTCTCGGTATAAGATATACAAATGCATAGTTCATTGTGATTAAGGACGCAGACCTTCCCATTTTCGTCTTTGTATGTAGATATTTTGGAGGCGGATCGCTGATTAGCAACCTTGCATATGATATGTTTTAAAACCGTTCTGGAGACAATATATCTTTTCTTAAAGTGACTTGTCTGCAGCCTCTCGAGATATTCCAGTTCTATCCTGCTGAGGTAACTTGCATTGAATGTATCATAATTATCCAGGTCAACAAGAAAAACAAGAACATCACTCTGTTGCCACAGGTAAGAGACATATTCAAGAGAAACGGAGAAAGGCAACTTTAAATACTCATTGTACATACAGCCCACTTACATATGTTATATTTAGTATATAATTTTCATGTTCTTTATTTAGTGGAAGTTCGCTGGATAAGGGTGCAAAGGCCGGATCGAGAAAAACTTCTGCCTTACCTCGATCTTGTCTAAAAAATGCCTTCAGAGTTGCAGGGATCTTGCCCAGATGTGGTATTTCCACTTTTATTTGATGTATCTTTGTCGTTTATGCTTAGATTTATAGCTAAGTTTCGTATAAATTATTCCTAATTCTTTAACATACTTTACAGTTCTCAAACTTTCTTAAACATCAAGATCGGAGAATTTTAATCTGCGAAAAACGTGGATTATTTACTGTCGCTGACAGTATGCTGAAACTCATGTATTGGTATTAGATTTATACTTTATATAAATAATTTAAAAAAGCAATCCTAAAATATATAAACGATAAGGATATAGGGTATTCGATTCTTAGCGCCACTACTTAGAGGTCGCATACTTTTTAGAACTAAAAGAATAGTGAGCAATATAATGCTAAATCAATATAATTCAATCATTAACTGAGGTGTCCGAAACTGCAAACTGCGGAAGAAAGGGTAAGAGCGAGATTGATTAAGTATCTCGGCAGGGATGAAAACGGGATACGCAAGGTTGTGCTCAATCTCTTCCTGACCGGAGACAAGTTCACCACCGGTGAAGTTTACGATTACCTGGATAAAGGAAATTTTGAGGTAAGCTACCGGGGGGTCTCGGCTATGGTCGGGCTTATGAATACAAGGCTCGGGATCTTGAGCATAAATGTCACCGGAGATCACAACGTCTATTCCCTGAAAGAAAGTTATAAAAACATTGTTGGCTCTGTGCTTGAAAACTACTGAGCCACTCTTCTCGCTATCTGTTTTTAGGTAACAATTTTGAAATTGCTTACTGATTCTGCTAAAGCAGCGAAAAGAATGGAGTGACTACAGGCTTTGAATCTTGCTTCGAGATACTCTGATTTACTTCAAGTAAAAACTGGGAAGATTGGAGAGCTGGAGGCTTCTAAAATTTAATTCAAAAAAACAAGCTGTATCACATGCAATTTTTATGTCTGACATAGATTCTCAGTCTAACAGCCGATCCCAAAACTCAAAATCACTTCTCTGAATGCCAGGTCCCGAATAATCAATCGATTTTCGGATCACAAAAATAGTTTTTAAGTTTTACTAATTTGAGGGCAAAATTGGTTTTGGGATGGACTCGATAAATAGAATTATTAAGCAAAAGAGATATTAATATCTTGGATAAGAGAAGGTATTAAGCTTTATTAAGTGAGAAATCTACGCGGATAGTTTTCAGATCTGGATATTTTCAGGAGGAAAACGCATAAAAAAATTAAATGTTATACCTAAGAGAAGGGGAATCTTTCGGGCAGGACTCCGTCTTTTGAAAAACCGCATTTTCAGTATATTTTATAATGAGTATGAGCGAAGACTCCAGAGAAAGATTCTGAATTCAGAAATTCCTCACCACATAGCTGTGATTATGGATGGAAACCGCAGGTATGCAGGGCAAATGGGAAAGGATTCGAGTTTCGGGCATGTAATGGGAGGAGAAGCTACAGAAAGAGTAATTGAGTGGTGTTATGAGATCGGGGTAAAGCAGCTTACTCTCTACGCTTTTTCTACAGAAAATTTTAAGCGCTCCGAAGAAGAAGTCGACGAGATCTTCAATGTTATTAACGAAAATTTACTGAAACTCTACTCTGATCCAAGAACACACGAAAAAGAGACACAGGTTCGCGTCATAGGAGATAGGTCAAAATTACCTGCGTTTCTGAATGAATCAATTGAAAAAATAGAAAAAGCAACGAAAAATTACGGGAAGTTTTACCTGAACATTGCCATTGCCTATGGAGGCAGGCAGGATATAATTCAGGCAGTCCGCGATATTGCAGGCTGTATTTCCAATGGGAAACTATCTCTTGATGAAGTGAATGAAAGCCTTATTTCAAAACATCTTTATCCGGCTCCGGGGATATCGGTTCCAAATGTGGATCTTGTCATCCGCACTGGAGGCGATGAAAGAGTTTCAAATTTCCTTCCCTGGCAGGCTAACGGAAGTGAATGTGCAGCTTACTTCTGTGCTCCTTTTTGGCCAGAATTCAGAAAAATCGACCTTCTTCGCTCGGTCAGAGTATATCAGGCCAGAGAAACCGAAAAAAAGCAGGAGCAATCATATAGAGTCTCAAAAGTTGTAAATTTCCTGGAAATGGGAATTCGTGAGGAAAAAAGCGAAGAGATTGGACAACCTCAGTCCATTTAAAAGCAAGCAATCTCCTGAAATATAAAGTAGCTGTGGCTATATAGAAAAAGTAGCATAAAATAGTGCCATGTCAGTTAATTAACTTTTTTTCTAAACAAAAGTGCGGTAACTTTAAAATGAAATGAATTTACATATTTCGGAAGTTTCCTACCTACATTGCTTTAAAAATAACCTGACCTGACTTATTAATTTACTAGTAAATAAATTCTCTTAGAATACCGATATATTGATATTCAGGAGACGAGTATTTAAAGTGGGGAAATTTGGCTGTACCTAATTTTTCAGTTTAAAGGCTTACAAGAAGCTTGAGAAAAATTATCATTGTATTGAGGATACATTGTATTGAGGATATCATTGTATTGAGGATATCATTGTATTGAGGATATCATTGTATTGAGGATATCATTGTATTGAGGATATCGTTGTATTGAGGACAGATTAATCTGCTCCAGAGTTGGCCATTCATTTAGAATGAAATTTATGGAGATAGGTTTAGATCAGGGGAGTTAGAATGAATATTATTAACAAGTTAAATTTGCGTTCCTACAGGACTTATTTTCAGAAAGCAGGGAAATCGAAACATACCAGATCTGTAAATTCGGGGCAAAGTCATCGTCAGTATCGTTTAAAACTACTGGAAACTGAGAAAATCAGAGATAAAGAAACTTCTATGGCATCTCTTTCAGGTTTGCAGGCAATGATGGATCTCAGAATCTTGGTTAGGGAAAATGTAGGGGTGTCCAAAGTCTTTAAAGACAGAATGCTTGCCTGGCAAGAAATAAAAGCCTGAAGGAAAGTCGGAGGGATTTTACTGGGAGAAAATTACAGAAAACCTAACCGTCTGATAAATGAAAAGAGCCCATATCTCCTCCAGCACGCATATAATCCTGTGGACTGGCATCCCTGGGGAGAAGAAGCTTTTGAGAAAGCCAGAAAAGAAAATAAACCTATTTTTCTATCAATTGGGTATTCCACCTGCCACTGGTGTCACGTAATGGCACATGAGTCATTTGAGGATGAAGAGGTAGCAAGACTCATGAACAGAGCTTTTGTTTGCATAAAAGTAGACCGTGAAGAACGGCCGGACATTGACAACGTTTATATGACGGTCTGCCAGATTATTCTTGGAAGGGGGGGCTGGCCTCTTAATATCATCATGACCCCAAACATGAAGCCTTTTTTTGCAGGAACCTATATCCCTAAAAATTCTCGTTTTAGCCAGACAGGAATGCTCGAGCTTGTGCCTCGAATAGAGGAGATCTGGGACAGGCAGCACGAAGAGGTCCTTGAGTCGGCTGATAAAATCACGTTTACTATCCAGAATATGATCTCAGAGTCAGCAGGAGAGGGCATAGGGGAGTCGATAATGGAGGAAGCTTACGAAGAGTTCCTGACTTCTTTTGATAATGAATATGGTGGTTTCGAAAGAGCTCCCAAATTTCCGACCCCACACAAAATTTTCTTTTTGCTCCGCTACTGGAGACGCAGTGGGAACCCTGAAGCTCTTCATATGGTTGAATATACCCTGGAAAATATGTACAAGGGTGGAATCCATGACCACCTGGGCTCGGGTTTTCACCGTTACTCTACAGATAATATGTGGATTGTCCCCCACTTTGAAAAGATGCTATACGACCAGGCTCTTATTGCAACTGCATACACAGAAATTTATCAGGTTACCGGAAAGAGACTGTATAAGGAAGCAGCAGAAGGAATTCTTGACTATGTGTTAAGAGATCTGAGATCTCAGGAAGGTGGATTTTATTGTGGGGAAGATGCTGATGTAGAGGGAGAGGAAGGAAAGTACTATCTCTGGACTTTAGAAGAGGTCCGAAAGGTTCTTAGTTCCGATGAGTCCGAACTGATTACAAAAGTGTTTAATCTCAGCGAAAGAGGTAACTTTGAAGAAGAAATAAGAGGTAAAAAAACCGGAACTAATATTTTTTATATGCCTCTTTCTCTCGAATCGCTTGCTGCCGAACTGAAAATTCCCGCTGACGAAATTGAGAGTCGGGTGAACATGGCTAAAGAAAGACTTTTGTTAGCCCGAAATAAACGTAAAAGACCTGCAAAAGATGACAAGATTCTAACTGATTGGAATGGACTTATGATTGCAGCTCTTGCAAAAGGTTTCCAGGCCTTTGGCGAGGAGAAATACCTGAAAGCTGCTGAAAAAGCCGCAGATTTCATTCTCATGAGACTTTACAGTCCCGATAGACGATTGCTTCATCGATATCGAGACGGAAAATCCGGCATTTATGGAACTGCCGACGACTACGCATTTCTGATCCACGGCCTCCTGGAGCTTTACGAGGCAGGATTTAAACTGGACTATCTTAAAGCAGCCCTTTGCCTCAACAGAGAACTTCTCGAGCACTTCTGGGACCCCGTTCAGGGAGGATTCTTCTTTACTGCTGACGACAGCGAGTCACTTATTTTCAGGAAAAAAGAGTTTGCGGATGCAGCCATACCTTCAGGAAATTCTGTTGAGATGCTAAATCTTCTTAAACTTTCCAGAATAACTGCAGATTCCAAGCTGGAAGATAGAGCTCAAGGGCTGGAGCGTGCTTTTTCAAAACTAATCAGAAAAATACCTTCAGGATATACGCAGTTCTTATCAGCTCTTGACTTTGGTCTGGGTCCAGCTTATCAAGTGGTAATTGCCGGAAAGCATAAATCTCCGGACACCAGGCACATGCTCGAAGAACTCTGGGCTTACTTCGTTCCTAACAAAGTGCTGATTTTCAGACCTGAAGGAAAGGACCCTGAAATTACAAAGCTGGCAAGATATACGGAAGAACAGATTCCTATAGATGGAAAAGCTACTGCGTACGTCTGCCAGAACTATCAATGTCAACTTCCTACTACTGAGGTCAATGAGATGCTAAGAATGTTAAATTTATGACTGCAATTGAAACTGAAAGCTTTAGTCAAATAAGTTATTAAAATTATAGTGGAGAGATGAAAATTGAAAGAATACACACTTGAAGAACTTACAGAGTATAACGGTAAAAATGGCAAGATTTATGTTGCCTATCAGGGCCAGGTCTATGATGTCTCAGACAGCTATTTATGGGAAAGTGGCACACACCAGGGACTTCACGATGCAGGAAAAGACCTTACTGAAGAAATGGACGAAGCACCTCATGGGCCTGAAATGTTTAAGGACTTTCCTGTTATCGGGACTTTGAAAGAATAAAGTGGTTTGGACTAAACATCTCTTAATTGGAAATATGTTGTTGGGTCTTTTTCCCGAAAGGTATAAAACTGGCGTATCAGAAAGATATAAAACTGGCGTATCATGAAGATTTATACTGGTTTATGTAAAAAATGTTTTTTCAAATAACTTTTAAAGGCTGCATTAAGTATAATTGATATAAATCCATTCATTTCTCCATGTTAATAGGACTCACCGGTACGCCAGGGACTGGAAAAACCTCGGTAAGTAAGTTTCTTGAAAGTAAAAGACACTGGAAAGTAATCCACCTTAATGAAATGATCAAAGAAGAACATCTTTACACTGAGATAGATGAGGAGAGAGATGCGGTTATTGCGGATATGGAACTTGTCAGGCAGCGTCTTGAGGAGATTATTGGTGGAAAGGAAAATGAGGTAATAATTCTTGAGAGTCATCTTGCCCATTACATCGCAGATATCGTGATTATACTCAGGGCATACCCTCCTGAATTGAAAATGAGGCTGAAAGCACGCGGCTATTCGGAAGAGAAAATAAGAGAAAATATTGAGGCCGAAGCTCTCGATGTGATCCTGGTTGAAGCCTTTGAATGGTGTAAGAAAGTTTTTGAGATAAACACGACAGGAAAGAGCATTGAAGAGACAGAACAGCACATAGAAAAAATAATAGATCATATTTTAAGCGGCAGCGAAGAAGAGTTGTCGGAGTATAAACCCGGATCAATTGATTGGATTGATCTTGTTCCTTAACTATTGTGAATTAAAAAGGTAATGAAATTGGTAAGGGATATGGGGATTGGATCCCCGGAAGATTAAAACTTCCTTTTCCCTTAAATTAATGCGTTACACCAATCAGGATAACTGCCTGATGGCATTTTTAGCAGGTAGCACATTTGAGTTTCAGTGTAACGGTTGCACAATCGGTTCTTCCATCCTTACCTTTTACACAGTAGTTGAAAGTGTCCGTGCAAGAACATTTTTTATAACAACACGTTGATGGTGCTTTGTAGCAGAATTTACCGTTACTATACATTGTTACTTTACCACCCAGTTTGGTAGTAATAGTCTTTGCAGTTGTAACTTTAAGGTTACATCCTTTGTCGTTTTTCAGTACAGTGTTTAAGCAATAAGTAACTTTTGGACATTTTTTGAGGTTGATACTATAAGAATCATTTATTGCATCTGTTTTTGTTTTACAACTTTTACTGCACGCTGCTCCTGTCATTGACATGACAAAGAAGACTAATGTAAAAATACATATTGTCTTAAATACAATCTTTCGCATTTTATACCCTCCATAGTATACACTCAATCATAAAAATTTCCAAAATTATTGGTTTTTGAATCCGATTTTCACTGGCAATGAAAATATACTCTTCCGGATTAAAACCCCCGATTTATCAGGGAGATATATTTTCATATGATTGAGTGATCTTTCTACGCTATTTTTTAACAAACAGTTAAAAAATAAACTGTCTGTTTTATGTTTTTATTTAACTCTTACTTCTTCGAAAATACAGGTACTCTTCAATGTGTTCAATAATAACATCGATTGCATCAATTAACCTTATATCCAAATGAAGGTTAAAAGTTGAGACGCAGTATCACAAAACACATAGAAAACAACCCAATATCAGTACGAAAAAGTATTAAGAGTTCACAATTAGAAATAGCCATTTCTTTTATTAAAAACTATCTCATTAGTTTAGTTTTGATTGTTGACTGTGTGAACTTATTAAAAAAAATAATAGAGTTTTAGAGAGAGCATTAGTTAATATATAGATAAAGACAAATAATTGTGTGTAATCATACGAGTAACCACTCTTATAATGAAGAATTGCTATCGCTGGCGGAAACGTTCCTGAGGCGGGTTACCCCGTCTATTTCCTTTATCACTTCGACGACTGACTTCGGAACAAGGTGTTCCCATTTTTCCCCTGCAACCATTCGTCTCCGAATCTCAGTTCCTGAGTATCTTTCCCGAATATAAAGAGGAGATTGTTTTACGCAAACTCCGGCCTCTCGGAAGAGCTGAATAACCAGCGGATTATTCGAGTATACTACTTCGAAAGTAGGCGTTCGGGACGCGACGTGATGGACCCAGATAGAGTTGTACTTGATGTCTTCAATAGGGAGAACATAGTGTCGGATAGGGAGATTTTCAAGCGCGTTGTACACCATCAAGACCCTTTCCCCTGCCGTAAAAGGGTCAGTTGATTCGTGACTTTTCTGAGCACTTCCTATGCCTACAACCAGCTCATCAACTTCTTCCGCAATCTGCTTGATTATGGTATGGTGACCAAAATGATACGGTTGAAAACGTCCAATATAAAAAGCTCGTGTCATCCCGTATTTCAACCTCCAACAATACATTTATTATTTATTCTCGATAGATTCTGATTTCATACAGTTTCGTCGCGGATTCCCGTCTCAAAGCTGAACTCTTTGCAGACCTCTTTGAAATGTTCAGCATTATTTTTACGCTTCATATCAATAAGCTTTCTTACAAGCTCAAGACCAGGCTTGGGATCTTCCATGATCTCCATTTCTTTGCGGACCATATCGAAGTATTCCTCTCCGGCATCTGTCCTTATAAAGACCGAGTTCCATCCATCTGGAGCACCAACCGAGCCTACAGAAATGTCGGCAAAGACTGAAGTGTAGTCACAGCAGTGATGGCAGGGGTTTCGGGCATATTTGGCTACGTCCTTGATAGGCACGGAGTGAACCTCGCCGTCACTGGTGTAGACCCAGAATTTACCTTTAGTGAACTCCATCTTCCTGACGTCTTCGATCTTGACTTTCATAATCTCCGGGATTATTTTATCAAGCATCACATCATGATAAAAACTTTCCATACATAGTAGTCCGATGATAAGCACAATTTTCTCGCTTACATTTTCCCTGATCAGCCGCGCAGAATGAGCCTGGCAGGGTACCCCAACAACTGCAATCCGATCATATTTTTCGAAGGCTTCTCGGAGGGCTGCAACAACCGGATCAGAAGTGTATTTGGTTCCTCTGACCTTCTCAACATCTTCAGCACTTGTCAATAAAACGACTTTTGGTTCCCATTTTTCGTTTCGAGTGATTCCTACTGCGCAGTCGATTTTGCCCTGCTTGAAAAGGGATTTAAGGATGCCACTGGTAACTCCTCCATCCTGGCTGCCGGCATTTTCCCTGGACCTTGCGGCAAAAAACTTGCGCACATTTGCAAGTTCGTTCTCGATGAAGCCGTCTACTACTGGACAGATTCTGCTGCAGGTTAAGCAACCTTCACAGACCAGATACCCAGCTCCTTTCTCATACAGGCTCAGATCGTTTGGATCACGGATTTCTGCCGCCTTCTTTACAGTTACAGCTCCTATAGGACATACGGCCTCGCATGCTCCACAGGCTGCGCATACGTCATGTTCAATGACTTCTGCAATCTTTGGTGGCAATTAGCTACCTCCAACACCTTGATATACTTGCCTTACCGGCAAGACGTTTTTTAAAAATAAAATAAGAAAAAATGAAAAAATTTATGCAGGATGTAATAAACTTACATCTTTGCAATGATTTCTTTACCTATAAGCTTTATTGCTTTCTCTTTGGCAGGACCGATCGGAGATCCAGCAACGATCTGAGTAACTCCGATTGCCTCAAGGTCCTTGATTCTCTTCATGCAGTCATCAGGAGTTCCACAGATAGAAAAGGCCTCGATCATCTGAGGGGTAACAAGTCCACCCATAAGAGCTCCGAAATCTCCCTTGGCAATGGCTGCACCTATCTGGCCCTTGGCTTCGACCGGAATTCCATGGCGCTCGAGAACAAGATCAGGGGAGCCTGCGACAATGAAAGCAACTACTACTTTTGCGGCATTGACTGCTTTTACAGGGTCCTTATCAATTGAGAAACAAGCGTATGCTGTAACATCAACTTCGCTCGGGTCACGGCCGGCTTTCTCGGCTCCTTTCTTAATCTGTTCTACAGCAACTTCGAAGTCCTTCGGGTGGGAAGCATTGATAAGAACACCGTCTGCGATCTCACCGGCAAGTTCAAGCATCTTGGGGCCCTGGGCACCCATATAAATAGGGATATTTCCGGCTTTGAAAGCGAGCTTGGCACCTGCAAACTGTATCATTTCTCCGTCCATGGAGACCTTCTTGCCTGAAATAAAGCCTCTGATTGCCTGGATTGCTTCTTTGGTGGTTGCAAGAGGCTTTTCCCATGCAATGCCCATGGCATCGAAAGTCGCTTTGTCTCCTGGCCCAAGGCCGAGAACTGCCCTACCGCCTGATATCTCGGCAATTGAGGCAATGCTGGATGCAGTAATTGCGGGGTTTCTGGTGTAGGAGTTTGTAACACCGGAACCGATCTTGATACTGTTAGTGTTCAGGGCGAGAACGGTAAGAGTGGAATACACATCACGGTTGTTGTAGTGGTCAGTGATCCAGACATGGTCAAATCCCTGCTGTTCTGAGAGCTTTGCGTAATATGCGATCTTTAAGGCGGGATCGCTCGGCACAAATTCGATTCCGAACTTCATCTCAAGTTACTCCTTATTACTGTTTAAAATAAATGGGTCGTTTTTTGTCCCCAAAATATTTCTTTTAAATAATAATTAATATCCATTATAATAGGTATTAATTACAAACCTTATATGATTTCACATAACAGTATTTAAGAATCTATATATATTTAACTGTATTAAACAAATTATATAAAAGCATCGCAATAAAATAGTTGATTCATCTTTTTCATAGTGAACTTTTCAAGCCTGAATCACTCAAGAAGGATAATCATACCTGGGACTTACGCACTTATGCTGCAAAATCAAGTATAATGAACGTCATAGTTAAAATTTTAATTTTATGAATTTATGAGTATACTGCTATTGTTTTGTGCTTCAAGTGCGTAAGTCCTAATACCTTAAAAACCTATTCCAGAAACTGGCACTTGAAACCGCAGTTTCAAAATGTACCAACTTAGGCCATGAGAAAGAAACTGGGCTTTTTCGAAGAAAACTATTCTTTAGAACTGGCAAAAGGTTTATATTGGAAAATGGCATGTGATGAAAATCCCACAGCTCTCAGGCGAATATTAACTGTAGATATAGAGCAAGAAATAATAAAGATAAATGAAAATAAACTTGAAGAGCGGTGCAAATGAACTATTCAAGGGGTTCAATTTGACATAAGAAGAACTCGAAGAAAGCGCTGAAGAAAAGAAAAGTCAGTAAAACACACCAAAAATTTGCACTCTAATTAAAAAACACTGAAAAAAAGATCAATAACTCTCCTTTTACGTTTGTATTTTAAAAATATAAAGCAGCGAAATCGTTACTTTATTTTTACTTTACTTCACGATAATGCTACTTTTGCCTCACTAATATATTTGCTCTTTATAGTAGTGTTGACTCCTTCTGTGTTTTTCACTATTAAAGCAGCATGTTTTTCCAGTTATGACATGATCTGAGTTGCAACGAATGCATTTTAGAGTTAATCTCATTTCTATGACCCAGTTTCCAGCAATTCGCATTTACGGCTGATTCTTGTTAGTAATTATCCCATCAATAGTTTAACATATAGATACTGCCAGAATCAGACCACACTATAACGTTGCCGGATATAGCCGGGGTTTGTGCAGTATTGCCAGATGTCAACTGTTTGCTCTTTCCGGTATCGATATTGTATATGTATAAATCACCTGAATCTATATTCGCAAGGTTGTTGTGCTTCAAATATACAATATTCTTGCCACTTATGTCAGTTGAACCACCAGTATCATAACCAGTTTTGTCATCCCCTGTTGTGACTTCGGTTTGTTGCCCGGTAACAATACCATACATGCGGATATTGCCCAGTCTGTTGTAGAAATCCGACCATATCACTTTGTCGCCATAAATATGTGAAAATATGTTATCACCATACTGGCTGACATCTATTGCTTTTTTAGTAGTAATGTCATATACGTAAATTTGTGGAGTGTCCTTGGTAGAATAAGAGTCATAAGAGATCCTGTTAGCATAAATATCAGGATTGTTTCCAGCTGCTATTTTAGTCTGCGTGGATGTGGATATGTCACGCATGTAAACACAGGAATCTGCACTCCATACTATCCTGCTGCCGTAAATAGCAGGAATACTACTGTTGTCTACATCTTTTGTAATGTGAGATCTTGCCCTGGTTTTTATATCATATACAGTAAGTCTGGGGACTCCACTGCTCTCATCATGCCAAACTAACTTATTGCCTGAAATCGCTGGATAAGATGCTGCGGAAGAGTTAACTGTAGTTTCTTTTTTGGTTTTCAGGTCATAAACGTGAATAACACTATTACTTGTCCACGCTACTTTACCATCATCGATAGCAGGCTCAGCCCCACTGCCAATTTTTGTATATTGTTCGGCTGAAGCCACTGTCGATATCAGAATAAAAAATACAAGAACTAATGATACCAAAAATAATTTCCTTTTCACTTTTACCCCACCGTATGCCCGTTAGTAAAACCCCAAGATATTCTGACTTTATTATAACAGCACAATTCATACGAGTTAAATTTATATTTAATAATTTGATATATATTGACTTATAATATTAGTTATTATATAAACAGAAGCACTCCGCAATATATAATTATAGAAGTAAAATGTATTCTAATTTTACTTGCATATCAATGTTCATTGGATTTTACTACCTTTTTGTTTTAGAAACGGAGACTAAGAAAACCTGGGACTGTTCTGACCAGACTCTTACACATAGTGCCAGGCGAGAAGGAGTTAAACTTCTAGTATATTACACATTTTTGATGAATATGGTATAAAAACAAAGCAATAAACCAGGATATAAGGCCACAAACCTGTATCAATAAAAACAGTATCAGCTAAATCAATATGGGGTAAGTCAATATCAACTAAATTAACCAGTCAACTACCACTCCCTGTCTGATCCGGTAAAACCGGATTTCTGAGGAAGGCTATTCTCGTCTTCTGAGATAAAATCAACATTAAAATCTATATAATACGATCTTTGTTCCACAGCTTCTTCTTAAAATTAAAGAAAATTATATTTATTATTTTAATGTGATACTTATATAAATTCCCGTTGTAAAATTTTACTCTTCTGTTCCATAAACACTTGAAATATCCTGAAATAATTATATGATATATAAATTTATTTGATATAATACCAAAAATATTTTATAATAAGATCACATAATCAGGGGTGTCAACTCAGAAATTCGATAATGCTGAATCAGACCTTTTTAAAAGGAGAGTTGATCTGGCTAAAGGCCGTATTAGATAAATAAATGATATTGACCAGAAGGATACTCTTCTGTGGTCAGTAGCAGTTTTGATTGTAGAAGCAAAAACTTCTAGTTTCCGGCCACCTCCAGTGACTAATCCCTATATGTTATTGGAGAGTGGATACTCTGTGTGCAACGTGTCCGCCCCACTAAATCGCAGAGAACCGAATTGGATAGGTTCAAAAAATATTACGCAGACGTAATAGGAATCTGAATACCCGTATAGAGCCGACCTGATCAGAGAATTTCATTCAAGAATTCAAAATCCCTACCTGATTAGATTAGTTCGGAAAAGTAAGTATTACGAGTACGTAATATGAAATTTTGAGAATATTTGGGAAAGAAGTACTTACTGTATGTTTTTTGATTTCACTTAAATCCCTATAAAAATCCAACCCAAAGGTGATACGATGCAAAAAAGACAACTAGGAACCCTATTCCTGGTAACATGCCTTATTTTAACAACTGTACCGGCTGCGTTAGGCGCTCAGAGTACAAAGGTAGTAACTGTTGCAGGAAACGGAAGTGGAGACTACAATTGTGATGGAAAAGCCGATGATGTCCAGATTAACCAGGCTCTTGAATTTGCTGCACAGAACCCGGGCACAACTGTCCACCTTAAAGGCCCGTTCACATATGATATAAGCGATTCTCTTCGGATCGGCAGCAACACAGTCCTTGAAGGAGATTCCGGTACAAAGATTAAGCTTGCCAAAGGACTGCCGGTCTGGGGTGGGCGTGAGAGCAGTATTTCAGAGAAAAAAGCCATGCTTATGGTTAGAGGCAGTTCTGCAAGCGGTGTTACAATAAAAGGCATAACTGTTGATGGCAGCCAGTCCGACTATTATTCTGGTGTCAGGCTCGGAACCTCCTGTTATAACATGGCAACTATAGTAAACTGCAAAGGATTAACAATTCAGGATGTTACGTTCCAGAATGGATGTAATGATGCAATGCTCATTTCACAATCCAGCAATGTAGTGATAGATTCCGTAACTGTAAACAAATGTGGACACGATGGTGTATATGCCTATCATGTAAACGGCATCACAGTTAAGAATTGTAACTTTATCAACCGGACTAATTCGTCCGTTAGATTCGATTCCGTTACCAGTGGAGTCATGAAAAACAATAAATGTACTACATCTGGCGGTGGATACGCAGGTCTGGAATTACAGGGAACTCTTAAAAACATAGAAGCTTCTGACAACTATTTCCATGACTTATCTGCTCCTGCAGTAGTGCACTTAAATACAAAAGAAACTGGTGTAAATATCCACGATAACAGAATTGAAAACTGTGGATAAGATATTTTCTTATTGGATTGAATCTCAGTTCATCAACTGAGATTCAATCCAATATATTTGACATGAAAGTACCTCTGATTTCGCACTCCGGACCCTCGTTTAAAATTTCGGATTATATTGGACTCCAACATCACATTTTAGTCCTGTTAAATTTGAGCCAGGGTCCGGAATGTGAACCTTGAGGATTCTATATCTTCACGTAATGTCAGGTTCCTCTTTCTTTACAATAGCGTAAATTTCGCTAATTATTGAGATCCTTTCGTCACCCGAGAACTCCTCACTCTCAACAATTTTCCTCTTTTGAACTTCTCCCTTTTTGTACCCCAGTTCAGCCTCATACATTTTATCGTTTGTTATGAAATGCCACAATATTGTCACAATTTTCCTTGCCAGAGCAACAATCGCCTTTGAATGTCCAATTGTTTTCTTCTTCCGTTCAAAAAAGTTTTTTAACATGCTTCCATTTTTTCTTGCTGCAGCCTGTGCAACCTGAATTAAAATCCATCTTGCAACCTTTGACCCTCTCTTGGTGATCCTTCCATTGTGGTATTTATCGGCAGATTGGTACACATTAGGTACCAGTCCAAGCCACGAAGCAAGTTTGTCACCTGATGAAAAGTCATTGAAATCACCTATTTCGGCAATTTAGTTGAGGCACTAATCTCACCTACACCGGGAGATGACATTAAAAGTTTCATTTCACGATTATGGTTTGTATAAGCGTACCGGAAAATTTCTGCTTCTAAGATGTTGATCTGCTCATCAATATTTTTGATAAGGCTTAATTTCCAACTATGACATTTAAATGGTTTATAAGTGAATCATAAATCGGAACCCAAAAATCGCTTGTTGATTCACATGCAACAACATCACGTTTCTCTGTAAGAACCCACTTTTTAAGGTCTAATATGCCTTTTTCAGTCCTCTCAAAACGCAGTTGTTTTTTCTCACCAAATATGCTGAGAATTGTAGCAATTAAAAATTGTTTATGGATGTCTAAACCACAAGCTTTGTTTATTATTCCTGCCAATTTATATTACCCCATACCAATTTATATTACCCCATATTTTGTATGGGCAGTGTGATTGTCTCGAAGGCAATTTGGCATCCGTGATCAAGGTCACATTTGAGCCTTCGATGGCAATTCACTGGTTATTTTTTTGACGGTTTCAAGAACCGAAATAGGTACAACCTTCCTGCCCAAGATAATGATGGAGTTGAGAAGTAAAAAAGGTAGGGTAGAGAGTACTTTCATTTCTTTGTGCATGTTATTCGAAGAATTTCATGTGCGTTTTTTTAAAAAGAATATCCAGTCTGTCATCCAAGACCCAAGTAGGCTCAACTCTTTTCTGGGCAAAGCTTATTTAACAACTTTCATTATATTGCTCTAACTCGTGTTTTCAGCGTATCTATATACTATTGTTTAGAAACCGATCTATATACCTTCAGTTAGATTATTAAGATAACATCCTTTTTAACCAATATCTACAGGAGATGACAGGTATAAAATCAATAATTCTTGCAGGCGGTTCAGGAACACGACTCTGGCCTCTCAGCCGGGAAATGTATCCCAAGCAATTTTTAAAGTTTGGAAATACATCTCTTTTTCAGGAAACCGTCCTTCGGTGTCTTGAAGTTTCTGATATTTCCGAAATTTTCGTTGTAACAAATGAATCTCAGAAATTTTTCGTAATCGGACAGATTGAGGAAATAGGGTACTCAATTCCTCCAGAAAATGTCTTAATCGAGCCTGAAGGCAAGAATACTCTCCCTGCGATCTTTTTCGGAATGAAAGAAATTGTAAAAAAATATGGGCGTTCTATAGTAGGGATTTTTTCTTCGGATCATGTCCTTGATAAAGTTGCAATGCAGACAATTTCTTCGGCTGAAGAGCTTGCTTCGGATTATCTGGTTACTTTCGGTGTTGTTCCTGTTTTTCCTCACACAGGATATGGTTATATTAAACCATCAGAATCCTGTGGACCAGGTTATAGGGTTTCTGAATTCAGAGAAAAGCCGGACCGGAAAACTGCAGAAAAGTATATTCAGGAAGGCTGCCTCTGGAACAGTGGGATGTTCCTTTTTGATACAGAGCTTTTCTTTGACGAAGTTAAAAAATATGCACCTTCTGTTTTCGCCTGTTTTGAAAACGGAAAGGATATTAATGAGATTTATGCATGTGTGGACAAGATTTCCGTTGACTATGGAATAATGGAAAAATCCGATAGGGTCGCAGTTGTAAAACTTGAGCAAAAATGGAGCGATCTGGGAAATTTTGCAGCAATTTATGACGAGTTTGAAAAGGACCCTGTAGGAAATGTAGTCCACGAATGCGATCCTCTGATGCTGAACTCCAATGGAAATCTCATATATTCAAGTTGCGGCAAGCTTGTCTCGCTCATTGATGTTAAAGACATGGTTATTGTTGATACCAGTGATGCTCTGTTAGTTTGCCCTAAATCCAGCAGTCAGAAGGTAAAGGATATTGTCTCAGCCCTTAAAGACAGGAATGATGAAAGGGCATACATAGGTCAAACTGTCTACCGGCCCTGGGGCTCGTATACCTTACTTGAAGCTTCTCCGGAGCACAAGATTAAAAATATCACAGTACTTCCTGCCCATAAGTTAAGCCTCCAGCTTCACTACCATCGCAGTGAACACTGGGTGGTTGTCAAAGGTATGGCCTGTGTGGAAGTAAACGGACAGCAGTTTTTCCTGAGACCGGGAGAGAGTACTTTTATCAGCGCAGGAGATAAACACAGATTGTCCAATCCCGGAAAAATTCCGCTTGAGATTATTGAAGTGCAGTTAGGGGAACTTGTAGACGAAGCGGACATTGTCAGGTTTGATGATGTTTATGGGAGGAGCTGAGAAGGGTGAAGGTAATAGACACAAAAATAAGAGATCTCTTTATATTCGAGCCTAAAGTATTTGAAGATGGCCGGGGCTATTTTTTTGAAAGTTATAATAAGAAAACTCTGGATAGCCTTTTAGAAAAAGAATACACGTTTGTCCAGGATAATGAGTCAAAATCGTCTTATGGAGTAATTCGTGGCCTGCACTACCAGCTGGGTCCTTTCAGTCAGGCGAAACTTATAAGGGTTGTGCAGGGTAAAGTCTACGATGTTGCAGTAGATCTAAGGAAAAATTCCCCTACTTTTCTTGACTGGGTTGGGGTTGAACTTTCTGCTGAAAACAAAAGGCAGTTTTTAATTCCTAAAGGCTTTGCTCATGGATTTTCCGTACTGAGCGAAACGGCTATCTTTCAATACAAATGCGATGAATACTATCACCCTGAAGCTGAAGCAGGGATTATCTATGATGACTCGTCATTGAATATTGACTGGAAGATAAAAGCTGAGGATATAAAGACCTCTCCGAAGGATCTGTTACTCCCAAAATTAGAAGAAGCTAAAATGAATTTTTAAAACCGGAATAAATTTTTCTCCATCAATAGTAATTTATTGATATGTATTCTATTAATGTACCAAATATTTATTAACACACCAAGAGGTGACCTGAATGAGACTTCTGGTTACAGGGGGCTGCGGATTCATAGGCAGCAACTTTATTCATTACATGTTCAAGAAGTATCCCAACTACCAAATTGTAAACCTTGACAAGCTAACCTATGCTGGAAATCCAGCCAATCTTAAAGATATTGAAAATAACCCCAATTACTCGTTTATGCAAGGGGATATCTGTGATCCGCAAGTTGTCGATGAAGTAATGAAAAAAGTCGATTGTGTTGTGCATTTTGCAGCTGAAAGTCATGTTGACCGCTCAATTGAGGATGGTTCGGTTTTTGTCAGAACAAATGTGCTCGGAACAAATACCCTTTTGCAAAGCGCACTTGCACACAATATTAAAAAATTTATTCATGTGTCAACTGATGAAGTATACGGAAGTACCATGGAAGGTTCTTTTACTGAAAAGGACAACCTGAACCCTTCAAGCCCTTATTCTTCAAGTAAAGCAGGCTCCGATCTCCTTGCAAAGTCCTACTACACAACCTACGGCCTGCCCGTTTGCATAACTCGATGCACAAATAACTTCGGACCTTATCAGTACCCTGAGAAACTAATTCCATTCTTCATTAGCAGATTGATGGAAGGGAAAAAGGTTCCCGTCTATGGCACTGGCCTGAATATTCGGGACTGGATTTATGTTGAAGACCATTGTTCTGCAGTCGATTTTGTCCTTCACAACGGGAGCAGTGGAGATATCTACAATATAGACGGTGGAAACGAGCTTACAAACCTCGAAATCACTCATCGCATTCTTAAAATGCTTGGCAAAGATGAATCTTCAATTGAATACGTTGAAGACCGAAAAGGCCACGATTTTCGTTACTCCCTTGACGGCAGTAAACTGGAGAAAATGGGCTGGAAACCAAAATATGATTTTGATAGTGCCCTTGAGCAAACGGTCAAGTGGTATGTTGAAAATCGATGGTGGTGGGAACCATTAAAACGCTGATCATTGGTGCCGACGGGATGCTCGGATTCGATCTTTGCAAAGTGTTTCCGGATGCTGTGAAACTGACACATAAAGACATTGACATTACAGACAGAGAGCAGGTACTCGAATCCATACGAAAAATAAACCCGAATCTGGTGATTAATGCAGCAGCCTATACTGATGTTGAAGGCTGTGAAGACCATCAGGAACTTGCATTTAAGGTTAATGGGTATGGACCTGGATATGTCGCTGAAGCCTGCAGTGAAATAGGTGCAACCCTTATACACTTCAGCACAGACTACGTATTCAATGGGTCAAAAAACAAATATATAGAATCTGATACTCCTGATCCGATTAATGTGTATGGTCACTCAAAACTTCTTGGTGAACAAAAAATTGCAGAAAACCTGGAAGATTATAGAATTATCCGGATTTCCTGGCTTTTTGGCGTGCATGGAAAAAACTTTGTAGAAACAATGCTGAGACTATCCGGTGAGATGGCTCAGGTCAAAGTTGTTAATGACCAGTTTGGGAAACCCACCTATACCGTAGATCTCGCGAATAAGATCATGGAGATTGCTGAACTTGGAGCCGGGATATACCATCTGACAAATGATGGTATATGTTCCTGGTACGAGTTTGCATCGGCAGTCATAAGTAATACTGTTCCATGTACAAGTGAGGAATTCCCAAGAAAAGCCAGGCGTCCAAAGTATTCAGTTCTTGTAAGTACTAAAACCAGGCCTATGAGGCATTGGAAAGAAGCACTTAAAGATTATCTAAAGGAGAGAAATAAATGAAAGGCATAATACTCGCAGGCGGCACCGGCAGCAGGCTTTATCCCCTGACTAAAGTTACAAATAAGCACCTGTTGCCTGTCTATGATAAGCCAATGATATTTTATCCCATCCAGACTCTCGTTAACGCAGGCATCAAAGAGATAATGATCGTATCTGGCCGAGGCCATGCCGGGCACTTTCTTGAACTTCTTGGGTCGGGTGCAGACATCGGCGTTAAGTTTACTTATGAAATTCAGGAAGAAGCCGGAGGGATCGCACAGGCTTTAGGTCTCGCAGAGCGTTTTGCTGATGAAGACGATGTGGCAGTGATCCTTGGGGACAATATTTTCCAGGATAACATTAAAGATGACGTCTCAAACTTTACAGGTGGTGCCAAGATATTCTTAAAAGAAGTCCAGGATGCCCACAGATTTGGAGTAGCTGAGCTTAAAGGTGACAAAGTAATAGGAATACAGGAGAAACCTCGCGAACCCAAAAGCAATTTTGCAGTTACCGGTCTTTATATATACAGCAATAATGTATTCAAGGTAGTTAAAGCCCTTAAGCCTTCTGCACGAGGAGAACTTGAGATAACTGATGTTAATAATTATTTTGTAAATGATGGGACTATGGAATATCGAATTCTGGAAGGTTTCTGGAGTGACGCAGGTACTTTTGAGAGCTTATTGAGAGCAGGGGTACTGATCCAGAACCATTGTAAAAACAAAAACACGGAGTAAAATCCATTGACTACGGTTAAAAGTATAGCCAGGAACAATTTATTCTTATTTTCTGGTCAAATAATAAGTCTAGTTCTCGGCTTATTTTATTTTGCTTATATGGCCGGATATCTAGGGGTTAAAAATTTAGGAATACTGAATACAGCACTTTCTCTTACCGTACTTATCGGGCTTTTAGGAGACCTTGGACTAAGCTCGTTAATGACAAGAGAAATTTCACGTAATCTGTCCCTGGCTCCTAAGTATCTTGGAAATATTCTCTTAATTAAGGTCTTATTAGCAGTAGTTACCTTTGGAGCTGTTGTAATTGTAGCAAATATTCTTGGTTATTCTGAACAGGCAACAAGGGTAATTTACATCATTACTTTATCTACTATTGCGACAAACTTTACTCAGGTTTTTTATTCTATTTTTCAAGCATTTGAGAGACTTGAATTTCAATCTCTCGGTGTAATTCTGAATAGTGTACTGATGACAATAGGTATTATTTATTCAGTATACCAGAAACTTGACTTGATTCATTTTGCTTATATTTACTTTATTACAAATTCAATTATTTTTTCATATAGTTTTTTTGTTTGTCTGAGGAAATTGACATCTCTGGATCTAAAAATCGATTGGATTTTCTTGAAGCAAGTAATTTCAGAATCAATGCCCTTCTGGTTAAATAGTGTTTTTGTTCTGATCTATTTTAAAGTAGATATGGTAATGCTTTCAATAATGAGTGGGGACGCTGCAGTTGGGTTGTACTCAGCATCTTACAGGTTAATAGATGCTCTTGGCTTTATACCTATAGTTCTTATGAGTACTATGTACCCAATATTCTCAAAATTCTATATTAGTTCAAGGGACTCTCTGGAATTTGCTTTTAAAAAATCATTTAAGCTTTTGACAATAATTGCAATTCCAATTGGGATAGGGACTACAATTCTAGCAGAAAGAATTATCTTGTTTATTTATCGCGATGTACAATATGCTCCTTCAGCTGCAGCTTTACAAATTTTAATATGGGCAAGTGTGCTGAGTTTTATAAACTACACTCCTTCAACCTATTTTTCTTCAACAAATAGACAGAGAGCTCTCATGATATTTACCTGCATAGGAGCGGTTCTTAACATATTTTTAAACTTTATGTTAATTCCTCGATTCAGTTATGATGGAGCGGCTATTGCAACTGTCTGCTCAGAATTGGCAGTGGGAATACTGATGATATCTAATATACACGAAATACAAAATTTATCTGTTTTATTAACTGACATCATACTTAAATCGTTAGCAGCAGGAGTTTTCATGGGAGCATTTCTATTAATTTTCCCGCATTGCACATTGATACTGCTAATTTTGTTTGCAGCAATCTTATACTTTATTTTCCTGTATATTGTAAATGGTTTCGAAAAAGAAGATATCGATTTATTTAATCAGGTACTTGGAAGGTAAAAATGAACTGTCCTAAAGTTAGCGTTATCATTCTCAACTGGAATGGTAGGGATAATACGGTACATTGCCTTGAGGCTCTCAAGCTAACAACATATTCCAATTATGAGACCATAGTAGTTGACAATGGATCTACCGACGGATCTGTAAAATATTTTAAAGATCATTATCCTGGGATTAGACTTATTGAAAACGAGAAGAATTTGGGGTTTGCCGAAGGAAATAATGTAGCTATAAGAGAAGTTCTAAAAAGAAAAGAAAGCAAATATGTTGCTTTGCTAAATAACGATACAATAGTGGAACCTGATTGGCTTGAATACCTTGTAAATGCTCTGGAGACCGATGAAAATATAGGCTCGTGTCAGCCAAAAATACTATTCTTAATCAATCCTGAGATCATTGATGCTATCGGGATTTCTATTGACAAACATGGAGGAGCATTTCAGGAAGGTCACAATGAAAAAGATCTCGGCCAATATGACAAGACTACAGAAGTATTTGGGGTATGTGCCGGTGCTGCACTCTATAGAGCAAAAATGTTAGATCAGATCGGACTTTTTGATGAAGACTTTTTTGCCTATTATGAAGATGTTGATCTCGCTATACGTGCAAGGCTATTTGGATGGAAGAGTGTCTGCGTTCCTCAAGCTGTGATATTTCACATCCATTCTGCAACACTTGGAAATGATTCTCCTTTTAAGAAGTACCTTCTTGAAAGAAATTCCTACTATTATATTATTAAGAACTTGCCTAGAAAAGTCATTATGTTATTTTTAATTTCAAAGGTTCGATTCATCTTTTTTACATTAATAGATTTAGTCAGAAATCAAAAATTTAAATTGATTCAATCCTTGATTAAAGGAAATCTTGATGCTCTGAGAAACCTTCCTTCAATATTCTCTAAAAGATCCGACCTTCAAACTAAAAGACGAATCTCAGAAAAAGATTTTGAAATGTGGTTGAAATAATGATCTCGGTTGTTTGTGTTTATAATAACAAAAAAATATTTAACAATTTTTTGCTCAAAAGTCTAAATAATCAAACTGCAGACTTTGAATTAATCGGGATCGATAATACTTCGAACAAATTCAAATCCGCAGCTGAGGCTCTTAACTATGGCGGAAAAAAAGCCACGAACAAATACATAATGTTTGCCCATCAGGATGTGAGTGTCCTCCAAAAGACCTGGCTTAAGGACATAGAAAAACTCCTGGATTCCATAAGTAATTTAGGGATTGCCGGTGTAGCCGGTATGAGTGAGTCTGGTAGTTCAAACCCGGAGAGAGGAAGGAATAAAATAACCCACGGAATGCCTTCAGAAGTTTGGTCATGGGGAAACCAAATACAAAAGCCTGAACCAGTACAAACACTTGACGAATGTCTGGTAATAGTTCCAAAATCCACTTTTGATGTTCTTGAATTTGATGAAAAGACATGCAATGGGTGGCATTTATATGTAGTAGACTACTGTCTCAGTGCTAAGGAAAGAGGATTTGGGGTTTATGCACTTCCAGTGGATCTTTATCACTTATCAAGCGCTGTCAGTAAAAAAAAGTTTCCATCATTAATAGGTCCTCTTCCTGATGAATATTATTCAACTCTGGATAGTTTAATTAAAAAACACAGAAATAAATTTAAAAGAATTTATACAACCTGTGGAGATTGGAGCACTTCATATCCCTCTATTCTTCAAAGAAGTTATTACCTTCAAAGGTTAATTGTGTATATAGAGAAACTGAGGAGTTAAGCTTAACCTGGAAGTTAAGTTTAACCTGGAAGTTAAGTTTAACCTGGAAGTTAAGCTAACCTTAAACTTAATTTTCACTGCTCAAACTTTATGTTTTATAAATATATTTTTGCAGATTTTGAATTACTTATTTGAATAACATAATTATCAGTCGGTAATATCAATGGCTTCTAAAGTTACCATTATAATCCTTAACTGGAACGGTTGGGAAGATACAATAGAATGCTTGGAGTCGGTTTATCAGATCGAATATCCAAATTACGATATTGTTGTTATAGATAATGGCTCAAAAGATAATTCAATTGAAAAAATAAAAGAATATGCGGCTGGAAGAATAAGGGTGGAATCAAACTTTGTCAGGTATAATCCGGATAATAAGCCCTTATGTTTAATTGAGCACTCTCAGGAAGAGCTCAAATTTAATGGCAGAGTACAGAAAGACCTTGAAAATTCTCCGCTGGAAAAAAAGTTAATTTTAATTAAAAATATTAAAAACTATGGATTTGCCGAAGGAAATAATATTGCAATAAAATATGCAATGGAGTTTTTGAAGCCTGATCACATCCTTTTACTGAATAACGATACCGTTGTAGACCCCTATTTTCTGGACGAACTGGTCCAGACCGCCGAAACCGATCCGAACATAGGAGTTCTGGGTCCGACTATCTATGACTATAACCCTCCTCGCGGTCTCCAATCCACAGGCTCAAAGATACTCTGGAATCATGGGGATGCTATTAACCTTACATATGAAGAGGATGTCAAAGCCGGGATGCCTGAGGAAGTTGATGCTGTAACAGGCTGTGCATTACTTGCAAAAAGTGAAGTGTTCAAGAAAATTGGCGGCTTAAATAAAAATTATTTTGCCTACTTTGAAGAAATCGAGTGGTGCGTGCGTGCACGAAAGGCAATGTATAAGATTGTATATGTCCCTCATGGAAAAATCTGGCATAAAGGGGGAGCGACGAGCAGTAAGATCACTGGTTTTGCTGTGTATCACCATACAAGAAATAGATTCTGGTTCATGAAACAGCATGCTTCGAATAAGCAATATTCAATATTTCTAGTGTACTTCCTCGGGTTCAAGTTTATTTCGTTTGTGAGCTGGGCTTTACTGCATAAAAATAAGCCTTTACTTGTTTCCTTTCTCAAAGGCGTTAAGGATGGGCTTCTGGCCCATGGCTAAAAATTAGAACAAAAAAGTAAAGGTCTAATGGTCTCAAGTGTAGTAATATAAGACCCAATAATAAGATCCAATAATAAGATCCAATATAAGACGCGTTTTTTGCAGGTCAGATTTATCAGATTGAGTTTCAGCTTAACTGCTGATATACTTTAAGCGTTTCTTCAGCGGATTTTTCCCAGTTAAATAACTGAGCTCTTCTGAGTCCTTTATTTATCATTTGTTCTCTAAGTTTTTCATCCGTCAACAGGTTATACATTGCCTCTGCAAATGCATTAACATCATAAGGATCTATAGTAATAGCTGAATCTCCTACAACTTCAGGTAAAGAAGTAAGGTTAGAAGTTATTACAGGTGTTCCGCACGCCATAGCCTCTAACGGAGGTAATCCGAATCCCTCGTATAAAGAAGGAAAAACAAACAGATCTGCAGCGTTATAGTACTTAGGCAGGTCATTTTCGGAGACAGATCCCACAAATATTACTTCTTTCTCTATTCCAAGCGTCTCTATTAATTCAATAAGTTTCTCACGAGCTCCAGGGACCTGTGGAGTACCTATTTTAAGAAGTTTTATATCAGGGAGTTTCTTTTTCAGCTCACTGATAGCTTTCAATAAAAAGGGAACATTTTTTCTTGGTTGTTCAGATCCTACATATAGAATGACTTTTTGGGTCTCTGGTATTCCTAATTTTTTTATAACTTCTCGGTCTCTTCTCACACAGTAATTGTTATGGTCTACTGCGTTTGGAATAACAGTTATTTGATCCTCTGGGTATCCTACATGCTTGATAATTTCACTTTTTGAGTACTCTGAAACCGTGATAATTCGATCTGCTTTTCTCAAGCCCCGCATGTTCAATTTCCATGTTGGTAGTCTGTTGTTATCATATACCCAGGGGATAAGGTCATGGCAGGTAACTATTGTCTTTTCTAACTTCATCAGTTCCAGAAGGTAAGCCAGATCCTGGCTCGTTATATGTTTTACGTTTTCTTTTTTTACCTGGCTTTTAACAATTAATGGATATACCAGATATTTTACAGCACTATTAATTTGTCTCTTCTTTGAGATCAATGGGTATTCAATTGAGTTTAGTTTTATATTTTTGATTCTCTCATGTATCTCTTTTTGATACTTTGACATGCCGAATATTTCGTCTGTTTTTGCTCCATTTATATAATCAATTTCCATATTCCGGTTCCCCAAAGATCCAAAAATAAATAGGACTTACACAGTTGAAATTTAAATCAAGTTTGATAAGCATCGTGATTAAATTTGTAATCTATACGCTAAAAGATTTGTATCATCTATACGCTAAAAGATTTGTATCATCTATACACTAAAAGATTTGTATTATTTATACGCTAAAAGTTTACAGTCATCTACTTTTCGATTCAACTGTTTATTAATCATATAAATATTTGTATAAATTTAATAGTAGTCTATCAATTATTTTCTGATACTACTGCTTGAGATATTGTTTCTCAATTCTGGCTGAAACTTCATTCCAATCCATTATGTTTTTATCTATCCCGGATTTTTTTATTTTTTCCTTTTTCTTAATTTCCTTCAGTGCTGCTGTCACTTTTTCCTTTGAAACCGGATTTTCAATCCCAATACAGTTCCTTCCGTCCACAAATTCCTCAAGTGCACTGCCCTTTGCCACTATACACGGAATTCCTGCAGCCAGTGCCTCAGCAACCGTTATACCATATGCCTCGTGAGAAGAAAGCATTAAAAATATATCCGCATCTGCATAGCATTCAAGAAGTTCTTTTCTTGACAGATCGTTTAACCATTCAACCCTTTCTTCCACCCCTGAACTTTTCGCCATATTGCGAAGCTCAGCTTCGTAAGGCCCCTTTCCGATGATTCTCAACCGAAAATCCTGAAGTTCAGGCAAACTCTGGATAATGTACTGTACCCCTTTATATTCTTCCAGGCGGCCCACATAAAGAAGAATCTTTTCTCTTCCGGCGTTCTTGTTTAAGCTTTTTTCCGGCTGCCTCAAATCTTCGAACTCTTTAAGGTTTATTCCGTTAGGGATCTTTACGGTTTTTGCGGCAACCTCAAAATCTGATTCTACAAGTTTCTTTTCATACTCTGAGACACATATTACGAAATCTGCCCTGGAGAAGATTATCTTCCCGAGAAGCCTGTACGGCTTGTGCAGTAAATCGCGGAATGCAGTATGGCCGTGCCGGTGATAATGCGGCGTAAACACAAATTTTCCGCTGTGTCTGCTTAAGGATGCGAAGAATGCAGGAAAAGCATGATAACTATGTGCATGAATTATATCATAGTCGTGTTTTTTGAGATAAGTATAGATCTGAGGAGCGAAGTAGTACGCATTTCCCGGAGCAAAAGATCTAAACCTTATAACCCTTACTCCGTTTATTATCTCTCGCGTTCTCAATTTTCCCGTGGGATCGGTTGTTATAACCTCCACATCGTGCCCTGCTTTAACCAGCCTTTCACTAATTTCTTTAACATGAGTTTCCACTCCACCTATGTCAGGAGAATAACGGGGACAGATCTGGGCTATTTTCAAGGCTGAACCTCTTTTATACTGGAATCTATGTGGAGTAATGCATTAGTTTAATATAAAGATAATGTGATAGTTTAGGCAAATGACATCTAATAAAAGCGTTTGCATAGTCGGACCTTCGAAACGTTTTTTGAGCGGTATCAGTTATTATACTATCCGTCTGGCAAATGCCATGTCTGTGGAAAAAGAAGTCTCAGTAGTTTGCTTTCGGCAGTTGCTTCCAACTTTTCTGTTTCCCGGGAAATCCCATGTTGGAAAAAATATTTCTGACCTGAATTTTTCACCCGGGATTCCTGTCTTTAACGGCATGGACTATAACAATCCACTGACCTGGATTCAAGCATACCGCTTTCTTAAAGCACAAAAACCGGATATTATAGTTTTGCAGTGGTGGACTTCCTCGGTTGCGCATATGCAGCTTCTGCTAAAGATATTTGCAGGTTTGCTGAATAAACCTAAAATAATTATCGAATTTCATGAAGTTGTAGATCCTTTTGAAGAGTCAATACTTCCAATTCGGTTATACTCAAAAATAACAGGAAAATTGCTGCGTAAAAACCTTGATGCATATATTACTCATTCCGAGTCCGATAAAGAGCTTGTTGCAAAAAGATATTCAATTTCCCCTGAAAAAATCCATGTGATCCCGCATGGACTTTATGACCAGTACGGAGAATTGCTTGACATAAAAGAAGCAAGAAGAAATCTCTCGATAAAGGACGATTTCGTTATACTCTCTTTTGGCTTAATTCGAAAGTATAAGGGAACTCCCTACCTTATCAGGGCCTTTGAACAGCTTCCCCCCAAAATTCTCGAAAAAAGCCGGTTATTGATTGTCGGGGAAATCTGGGAAGACCGCAAGGAATTACTTGACCAGATTAAAGCTTCTCCTTTTCATGATAAGATTACACTTATAGACGAATATGTTCCTGACGAGAAAGTAAACCTGTATTTCAGCGCTGCCGATGTGGTAGTCCTGCCTTACCTGAGAGCTTCTCAGAGTGGAATTGCACATATCGCCATGTCTTTTGGAAAGCCTGTTGTTGTTTCCGAAGTAGGCGGCTTAAAAGAATCAATGGCTAACTATGAAGGCACTTTTTTTGTACCCCCGGCTGATATCGATTCTATCCGGGAAGCTATTCTCAGCCAGTTTGGAGAGAGAAAGCATTACGAAGCTCCTGATCAGAAATGGGATAGAATTATAAACTGTTACATAGAATTAATACAATCTATTTAATTTTCTTTTTCATAATTCTACCTATATTTATAATGTTTAATTTATAAAGGGGATACTAATGAGTTCTCAGGATCGTCCTGTATCGTCATTCAAAGATAAAATCAAATCCAGCTGGCCTTATACTCTGACAGTTGCGATAATCGGTTTTGTGTCTCTATGGATCAGAATACTTCCTTCAGATAGAGTGCTTTTGCCTGGCGGAGTTGTGAAGTTCACGACCAATGATGCATGGTACCATATGCGTACCTTATTCGTCCTGCTTGAAAATTACCCCCACAGAATGTTTTTTAATCCCATGACCAACTATCCTAATGGGAGCTACATACATTTTGGTCCATTGTTCGATCAAATGATGGCTATTACTTCACTGATTCTTGGAATGGGACATCCCAGTTCTCAACTGGTTAATACTATAGGAGCCTATTTCCCTGCCGTGCTCGGAGCTCTTACCGTCATTCCGGTTTACTACATAGGAAAATATCTTGGAGGACATAAAACCGGGATTCTGGCTGCGATCCTTATTGCGTTTGCCCCAGGGCAGTTTCTGTCCCGTTCAATGATTGGTTTTACTGACCATCATGTTGCCGAGTCGCTATTCAGTACTTTATTCATGATGTTTTTCATGCTGGCTTTGATTTCGGCAAAGGAAAAAAAGCTGCGTTTTGAAGATGTGTTAAATAAGAAATTCACTGTTCTGAAAGAGCCTCTTTTGTACTCTATTCTGGCTGGAATCATGTACTCAGCCTATCAGCTTTCTTGGCCAGGAGGCTCGCTTTTCTTATTGATCGTTCTTGTTTACGCAATATTCCAGTATATTTTAGACAATTTCCGGAATGAGTCAAGCGACTACCTTGGGTTTACAGGCATAGTCACCTGTCTGGTAAGTACAATACTTATCCTTCCATTTGTCCATCCGGATATGGGTTTTTCTCTGTATTATTACTCCTGGTTCCATGTCGTTACTGCTCTTGGCGCAATGGCAGGGTTTGCAGCTTTGAGTTTTATTGAAAGGGAATTCAAAAGAAAGAAAATAAAAGCCTATTATTACCCTCTTATCATCCTCGGAGCTGGCATTCTCGGGCTTATTGTTATTAAAATCGCATCCCCGTCCCTGTATTCTCTCATCATAAGTGCACCAAAAACTGTTTTCGGAATTCAACAGGGAGGACCTTCCACAATCGATGAAGCTTCTTCAATATTTTACGATTATGGCGTTTTTACTATGTCTAAAGTTTATTCAAATTTCACTCCTACAGGATTTTTCGCGTCTCTGCTCGGGATGTTTATTCTGGCTGCAAACCTGTTCAGAAAACCAAAGCCTCAGGAAGTGTTACTTCTTATCTGGAGTTTCCTTATTTTCCTTGCAATTTACGGTCAGAACCGTTTTGCATATTATTATTCAATAAACGTTTCAGTCCTGAGTGCATATCTGGGAGGCCTGTTACTTGAAAAAGTAAAATGGAGTGAACTTGACCAGAGGTTCAAAAGTAATGTAAAGTCGCCTGCAGATATCCCGAAGGCATTGAAATTCGTCAAAGTAGAGCAGGTTTTTGCAGTCCTGCTTATAGTGATATTTCTGATTTATCCGGTATACGGATCTGCAATGTCATATACAAAAATGGTATACGGTCAGCCCATCCAGCCATGGGAAGAAGCTTGTACCTGGCTTAGCTCAAACACCCCGGATCCTGGTATGGACTACAATGCCATTTATGAAGCCCCGAAAAACGGAGAGATGTTCCAGTATCCAGACACTGCATATGGTGTTATGTCCTGGTGGGACTACGGGCACTACATAGAGACAATAGGACACAGGATGCCAAATGCAAACCCGTTCCAGGCAGGAATAGGAGGACGCTCGACAAGCATTAACGAGACAAACCGACCAGGTGCTACAACATTTCTTACAGCTCCATCTGAAGAGGAAGCAAGTGCAGTGCTTGAAGCCATAGACCCGAGGCCTGACAAAATGGGTGCACGGTACATAATGTCTGATGCCAGAATGGCTACAAGTATATTCCGATCAATTACTAAATGGACTCTTGATACAGAAGGGTATTACAAGGCTTACTGGATAAATAAACAGTATATAAACCTGCCTACCACTCGATATTTTAATACAATGGAGGCAAGGCTGCATATTTTAGATGGAAACGGCTTGAAGCAATACCGCATGGTTCACGAGACCGAGGCCTACCAAACCGATGAGCTATTGTATAAATATGCCTGCAATTTTGTCCTGGGAGGTAATATCCCTGAGGTAGCTACTGGTTATGTCAAAGTCTTCGAGTACGTTAAAGGTGCAAATATAACAGGCACGGCTTCCTCAAATGAGGCTGTTAAAATAAACACTACAATTCTTACAAACCAGGGAAGGACCTTTGACTATTCACAGTCAACAACTGCGGATTCTCAGGGCAGGTATGAATTCACAGTACCTTATTCGACCGATGGTCCGATTGTAGGTCAGACTCAGTTTGATACAGCGCCTTCAGGCCCCTATGTGTTGAGTTACGGCAATACAACAAAAGAAGTGAAAGTAAGTGAAAAAGCCGTATTAAATGGAGAACAAATAAAGGTATGAGGTCTGAACAACTCGAAATGTGCAGTTGAGCTAATTTCACACCTTTGTTTCTTTTTCCTTCTTTTCTTATCTTTATTTTTATTTTATCCTCCTGTAAAGGCTTATTTTTGAGATTTTAAAGTAGCCTCCTCCCTTTCCAAAATGCTTGTTTTTTATAAATTTACAGATCACATATACTTTTATATACTATTACTAAAGTTTTTTACATGTCAAAGAGCTTCTTAAAGTGAAACTAGAACATTGCTGCATCTTTAGAAGACACTACTGTTTCTAGGTAGGCAGTCTTAGAGAGCCTGCGCGTCGGGGAAGATAAGCAAAACCGGGAATATTGAAGCTCTTGAAGACTGTCCTGAATGACCCAGTATGAAAGCTGCATGAGGTCCCTGAACATAAATATGGCAGTCCTGAACATATATAAGGCAAAGTTATACATAATCAGACTGATTTGCCTGTATAGTATAATATTACCTATTTTATATTCTTCTTTCATAAATTATATGCTTAATTGAAAAAACTTACCTCTAAAGGGATTATTATGAGTTCTCAGAATCATCCGGTATCATCGTTCAAAGATATAATCAAGTCCAGTTGGCCTTATACTCTGGCAGTTGCGATAATCGGTTTCATCTCTCTATGGATAAGAACATGTCCTTCAGCTACGGTATTCTTATCCGATGGGTCTGTAAGGTTTATGGCTAATGATGCCTGGTTTCATATGCGTACCTTAAGGGTTCTGCTTGAAAACTACCCCCACAGAATGTTTTTCGACCCAATGACCAACTATCCTAATGGGAGTTACATACATTTTGGTCCATTGTTTGATCAAATGATGGCTATTACTTCCCTGATTCTTGGAATGGGTCATCCCAGCTCTCATCTTGTTGATACTGTTGGAGCTTACTTTCCTACAGTTCTCGGAGCTCTGACTGTCATTCCCGTTTATTATATTGGAAAGTATCTCGGTGGGCATAAGACAGGGATTCTGGCTGCAATCCTGATTGCATTTGCTCCGGGGCAGTTTCTGACTCGTTCTCTGATTGGCTCTACTGACCATCATGTTGCCGAGTCACTATTCAGTACTTTTTTCATGATGTTTTTCATGCTGGCTTTGATCTCGGCAAAGGAGAAAAAGCTGCATTTTAAAGATGTGTTTAATAAAAACTTTAAAGTCCTGAAAAAACCTCTTATATACTCGGTTCTGGCTGGTGTTATGTACTCAGCTTACCAGCTTTCATGGCCAGGAGGTTCTCTTTTCTTATTAATCATTCTTGTTTATGCCGTGTTCCAGTATATCTTTGACAACTTCCAAAATGAGTCAAGCGATTACCTTGGGTTTACAGGCGTAGTCACCTGCCTGGTAAGTACAATTCTTATCCTTCCATTTGTCCATCCTGACATGGGTTTTTCTCTGTACTATTACTCCTGGTTCCATGTCGTTACTGCTCTTGGGACAATGGTAGGCTTTGCGGTTTTGAGTCTCATTGAAAGGGAATTCAAAAGAAAGAAAATGAAGACTTATTATTACCCTCTTATCATCCTCGGAGTTGGTATTCTCGGGTTTATATTTATCAAGTTTTTATCTCCTTCCCTTTATTCCCTGATTATAAACGCACCGAGCACTGTTTTTGGGATTCAACAGGGAGGACCTTCGACAATTGGTGAAGCTTCTTCTACATTTTACGATGATGGCGTCTTTACCCTGTCCAAAGCTTATGAATATTTCACTCCTACGGGATTTTTCGCGTCTCTGCTCGGGATGTTTATTCTGGCTGCAAACCTGTTCAGAAAACCAAAGCCTCAGGAAGTGTTACTTCTTATCTGGAGTCTTTTAATTCTTTTTGCAATTTACGGCCAGAACCGTTTTGCATATTACTATTCCATAAACGTTTCAATCCTGAGTGCATATCTTGGAGGTCTGTTGCTTGATAAAGTTAAATGGAAAGAACTTGACCAGAAATTCAAGAGTACTGTAAAATCGCCCGAAGATATCCCGAAGGCATTGAAATTCGTCAAAATAGAACAGGTTTTTGCAGTCCTGCTTATAGTGGTATTTCTGATCTATCCGGTATACGGATCTGCAATGGTATATACAAAAATTTCAAACGGTACCCCTGGTCCTTGGGTGGAAGCTTGTGACTGGCTCCGTTCAAATACTCCTGATCCGGGAATGGACTATAATTCCATTTATGAAGCCCCGAAAAACGGAGAGATGTTCCAGTATCCAGACACTGCATACGGTGTTATGTCCTGGTGGGACTTCGGACACTATATAGAGACAATAGGGCACAGGATGCCAAATGCGAACCCGTTCCAGGCAGGAATAGGAGGTCGCAGGGTAAGCATTAACGAGACAAACCAGCCAGGAGCTGCAACCTTCTTCACAGCTCCATCTGAAGAAGAAGCAACTGCCGTGCTCAAAGCTATAGATCCAAGGCCTGACAAAATGAGTGCGCGTTACGTAATAGCTGATGCCTACATGGCTACAGTGATGTTCGAGGCAATACCTGAATGGACTCTTGATACTAATGGGTACTATCAGGCTTACTGGATAGGTAGCCAATATCAGAGCCTACCTTCTACCCGATATTTTAATTCCATGGAAGCAAAGCTGTATATTTTTGACGGAAATGGATTGAAACATTACCGTATGGTTTACGAGACTGAGGCCTCCCAAAGCAACGAGATTGGATATAAAAAGGTCTACAATTACTTCTACGGAGGTAAACTCCCTGAGACAGACACTGGCTATGTAAAAATCTTCGAGTACGTCAAAGGTGCGAATATAACAGGAATGGCTTCTCCTAATGAAACTGTTAAAATAAGCACTACAATCCTTACGGATAAGGGACGAACTTTTAAATATACTCAATCAACAACTGCAGACTCTCAGGGAAGGTACGAGTTTACAGTGCCTTATTCAACAGACGGTCCGGTTGCAGGCGAAACACAGTTTGATACTGCACCTTCAGGCCCCTATGTGTTGAGCTATGGCGAGACGACAAAAGAAGTAAGAGTAAGTGAAGAAGCCGTATTAAAAGGAGAAGAAGTAAAGGCCTAAAAATAAGAATGTGCTATTGTTCACTATCCTGTACCTTTATTTCTCCTTTCTTCTTCTTTTTTATTCTTCTTTTTATTCTTCTTTTTATTCTTCTTTTTATTCTTCTTTATATTCTTTCAGAAAAAACTTTCAAGGTTTCCATAACAGACTGCTATCTTTTCAGAACAATTATTTTTTATATATTCGTCAGTTACATATACTTTTATTTATATATTTCCCAGTTACATATACTTTTATTTATATATTTCCCAGTTACATATACTTTTATTTATATATTTCCCAGTTACATATACTTTTATTTATATATCCGTCAGTTACATATACTTTTATTTATATATTCGTTAGTTACATATACTTTTATTTATATATCCGTCAGTTACATATACTTTTATTTATATATTCGTTAGTTACATATACTTTTATTTATATATTCGTTAGTTACATATACTTTTATTTATATATTCGTTAGTTACATATACTTTTATTTATATATCCGCCAATTACATATACTTTTATATACTGTTAACAACTTCGTTTCACGTCTCGAAGGGATTCTCAAGGTGGAATCCGAAGAGTTGCCACGTCTTCTAGAAGACTTATTACTGTTTCAGAAGTAGACAGCTTGAGAAAACCTGCTTCAGGAAAGATGAGCAAAAATTTCAGGGAATATCGAATCGATGAAGCCTATCCTAGATAGGCTCAGTATGAAAGCTGCATGAAATTTCTGAAAATTAATGAGCAAGATTATAAATAATCAGACTGATTTGCCTGCGTAGGATAATTTTATCTATTTGATTTTCTTCTTCCACAAATTATATATTTAATTGAAAAAACTTACCTCTTAAAGGGGATTATTATGAGTTCTCAGGATCATCCTGTATCATCATTTCAAAACAAAATCAAATCCAGCTGGCCTTATACTCTGGTAGTTGCGATAATTGGTTTTATATCTCTATGGGTCAGAACACTTCCTTCAGATTCGGTGTTCTTATCCGATGGGTCCGTAAAGTTTGCGACCAACGATGCGTGGTACCATATGCGTACCTTAAGAGTTCTGCTTGAAAACTATCCCCACAGGATGTTTTTCAATCCCATGACCAACTATCCTAATGGGAGTTACATACATTTTGGTCCATTGTTTGATCAAATGATGGCTATTACCTCCCTGATTCTAGGTATGGGTCATCCCAGCTCTCATCTTGTTGATACTGTTGGAGCTTACTTTCCTGCAGTTCTCGGAGCTCTGACTGTCATTCCTGTCTATTATATCGGAAAATATCTTGGTGGGCATAAGACAGGGATTCTGGCTGCAATCCTGATTGCGTTTGCTCCGGGACAGTTTCTGACTCGTTCACTGATTGGCTTTACTGACCACCATGTTGCCGAGTCGCTATTCAGTACTTTATTCATGATGTTTTTCATGCTGGCTTTGATTTCGGCAAAGGAAAAAAATCTGCGTTTTGAAGATGTGTTTAATAAGAAATTTACTGTCCTGAAAGAACCTTTTCTATACTCGGTTCTGGCTGGAGTCATGTACTCAGCCTACCAGCTTTGCTGGCCAGGAGGCTCGCTATTCTTATTAATCGTTCTTGTTTACGCTATACTCCAGTATATCTTGGACAATTTCCGGAATGAGTCCAGCGACTACCTTGGGTTTACAGGCATAGTCACCTGCTTAGTAAGTACAATTCTTATCCTTCCATTTGTCCATCCTGACATGGGTTTTTCTCTGTATTATTACTCCTGGTTCCATGTTATCACATCCCTTGGCGCAATGGCAGGCTTTGCGGCTTTGAGCCTTATTGAAAGGGAATTCAAAAGAAAGCAAATGACGGCTTATTACTACCCTCTGCTAATCCTGGGAGCTGGTATTCTCGGTCTTATATTTATCAAAGTTTTATCTCCATCACTTTATTCCCTGATTATAAACGCTCCAAGCACTGTTTTTGGGATTCAACAGGGAGGACCTTCAACAATTGGTGAAGCTACTTCTATATTTTACAGTGATGGCGTCTTTACCCTGTCCAAAGCTTTTTCAAATTTCACTACTACGGGATTTCTCGCATCTATTATAGGAATGCTTATTCTGGCTGCAAACCTGTTTAGAAGACCAAAGCCTCAGGAATTTCTGGTTCTTGTCTGGAGTTTCTTCATTCTCCTTACAATTTACGGCCAGAACCGTTTTGCATATTACTATTCAATAAACGTTTCAATCCTGAGTGCATATCTGGGCGGATTGTTACTTGAAAAAGTAAAATGGGGTGAACTTGACCAGAAGTTCAAAAGTGATGTAAAGTCACCCGCAGATATCCCGAAGGCATTGAAATTCGTCAAAGTACAGCAGGTTCTAGCAGTCCTGCTTATAGTGGTATTTCTGATTTATCCGGTATATGAATATGCAATGCTATATGCAGTTGGCTCAGACGAGCCCAATGAGCCCTGGACGGAAGCTTGTAATTGGCTTCACTCAAACACCCCGGACCCTGGTATGAACTACAATGCCATTTATGAAGCCCCGACAAACGGAGAGATGTTCCAGTATCCAGACACTGCATACGGTGTTATGTCCTGGTGGGACTACGGGCACTACATAGAGACAATAGGACACAGGATGCCAAATGCGAACCCGTTCCAGGCAGGAATAGGAGGCCGCAGGGTAAGCGTTAATGAGACAAACCAGCCAGGTGCAGCAACCTTTTTCACAGCTCCATCTGAAGAAGAAGCAACTGCAGTACTCAAAGCTATAGATCCAAGGCCTGACAAAATGGGTTCACGTTACATAATGTCTGATGCCAGAATGGCTACAGAGATATTCGGGGCAATGCCTGCCTGGACTCTTGATACTGATGGGTACTATCAGGCTTACTGGACAGGTAGCCAATATCAGAGCATACCTTCTACCCGATATTTTAATTCCATGGAAGCAAAACTGCATATTTTTGACGGAAACGGTTTGAAACATTACCGTATGGTCCACGAGACTGAGGCCTACCAAACTGACGAGGTCGGATATAAACAGGTATACAATTACTTCTACGGAGGCAAACTCTCTGAAGTAAATACCGGTTATGTAAAAATCTTCGAGTACGTCAAAGGTGCAAATATAACAGGTACGGCTTCCCCCAATGAGACCGTTAATATAAACACGACGATTCTTACGGATCAGGGAAGGACCTTTGGATACTCGCAGTCAACAACTACAGACTCTCAGGGAAGGTACGAGTTTACAGTGCCTTATTCGACCGATGGTTCGATTGCAGGCGAAACGCAGTTTGATACTGCACCTTCGGGACCCTATGTAGTGAGTTATGGAGATACGACAAAAGAAGTGAAAGTAAGTGAAGAAGCCGTATTAAAAGGAGAAGAAATAAAGGCATAAAGCTACGGAGTGTACTATTGCTCACTCTGTTTCACCTTTATTTCTCCTTCTTTTTTCTTTGTCTTTATTTTTGGATTCTATTTTTTCAACTTTATTTTAAGTCAGGTCTGCAGATTTTTTACTTCACTTTCCCGCTATCTAGATATACCATTAAAAAAACCTACTTCGCAGGTGAAGTGCGATGAAAACCCCTATTATAGGCCGAGTCTGGAAATTCGGAAACGATATCGATACAGATGTAATTATTCCTGGTAAATACCTGCGGACCAAAGATATGCAGGTTTTTGCAGCTCATGCAATGGAAGGTATTGACCTCGAGTTTGCAAAAAAAGTAAAATCAGGGGATATTATTGTAGCAGGCAGCAATTTCGGCTGTGGGTCCTCAAGAGAACAGGCTCCCCTTGCTTTAAAACATGCAGGTATAGCCTGCGTTGTCGCAAAATCTTTCGCAAGGATCTTTTTCCGAAATGCAATCAATGTAGGGCTACCTCTTATTGAAGCTAATATAGAGTGCCAGGAGGGCGATGAGATCAAGGTTGATCTGCTAAAAGGCGAGGTTACAGTTTCAGGTAAAGGCACATTCAGGGGAAATAAATTGCCGGATTTCCTTCTCCAGATACTTGCTGACGGCGGGCTTGTAGCTCATCGAAAAAGAATCCAGAGCGAGCAAAAAGAATAATTAGTCCAGTAAATATCAAAATATACCGAAAAGTACACCGGAAACATATCGGAAATGAATTTAATTTGGTAATTACTAAAATAATAATAACCCAGAATCGGTAACCCAGAATCGATAACCCAAAATAGTAACCCAGAACCGATAACCCAAAAAAATCATCCAAAACAACCGATATCTATGATTTTTCCTGATGAGTATAAGTATGTGGGCGTAACAAAATCCTTCTGCCCGGGCACTGAGGAGCCTATCTATTTTCTGACTGACTACCTTATTACAGAAAAGGAAAATCCTCAGACAGGCGACTATGAATATGCAGTCTATCACGTAAAAAAAAGCGGAGAGGGATTGCTCAGGAAAGTTGAAGCTCTCGAAACAATAGCCTCAGGAGAAGAGGTGGTAAAGTATGACAGGGAATTGAACATAAAAGACCGCACACTCCTGATCGAAACTGCAGAAAAATTCTGCACCAGCAAAGTGAACACGGTAATTTTTACAGGTATGGATAAACACGTCACTTTTATTCACGCTCCCGATCTTTCAAGCATTCTGGAGTTAGAAATCCTTGACGTTGCTCCCCCTTATCCCTCCTGGCTTTCTCTTGTTGTGAGAAGGCTCGAAGCCAGTGGAATTTTCGGGGACCTCCAGGTCAGGTTTACTGAAAAGGTAATTGACCTCAGGAATTTTGAAGGAAAAAATACCGTTTTTCCATGCAGCGCGTCTGGACTCGAAGGCAAGTGCCTGGATTCGGATGTGATCACAGAAAATGGACATTTACTTGTAGGATGCGAGATTTCGAAGACTCTTTTTGAGATGCGTTTTCCTGAACTTGAGTACTCTTTTATAAACATCTGTCCTTTCAAATCCGAAATCGTTGTGCCCTCAAAAGCCTTTATTACTCGCTGCTGCAGGTCTGAGAATTCAGGTCTTGTAAAGATTTCAGGTTTTGATGGAGCTGTAGTCCACTGGGGAGCATCGGAGTACCAGGTGGCAGAAGCTATCCGAAAACTTGTAAATAGCCTCAGGCAGGGTTCAGAGGATCTAAATAGCCAGAGCGTATAAGAGTGTTCACAAATGAAATTGTAGGCCTGCTAAGTTTACTTGAGGAAACTTACACTGGAAACAGGTAATTGAAAAAACTGCCGTGTGCGAAATTCAATTTACTTGAGGTTTTGCCATTTTTCTTTAAATTACTTATTTTTTCCAAATACTAATCAAAAAAGGTTATTTTGCAAAAAAATTAGTTGCTTGTCTTTTAAATAGATTTTTAAAATATATCGTAAGGATTATACCTGATTAAGGCTATTTTAAGTTTGCAATCTAAAAACAAACCATAAAAAGGCATAATCCATGATAAAAATTATTGATAAGGGATATAAATATTTATTGCTACAACTGAGTGATTTTTTAGGAATTGCAAAAACAATAGTTGTAAGTCTGAAGAGCATTGAAGGTCGAAAAAAATATGAAAATCTATTTGGAAAAAAAGTTAAAGACAAAAAGGAAAATATAAGAGTTTATGCTCTTCACCCCAACCAGTCACTGCTTATAGATTTCATAAGTAATCTTTTTGAGAAACCAATATCTTTAGCCATCTTCCACGATTATATTCTTTCCAAAAGTCCTAATTTTAAAATAATATTCCAGGACACTAATAAAAAGAACAAGAAAAACGCAAAAAGCAATAGACGTTGTATAACTTTAGTACTTCAAACATTACTTTCTGACTTTTTTGAAGGCACAATAGATATCCTTAAAAGGAAAATTAATATCCCTTACAGAGTTAAACCTTTGATTGTTAAGAGTAAGGACTACATGGAAACTGTTCTCCCCCTGGATCAAATACTTGCTTTTCAACATATTAAAACATTTAAGGGGTATTTAGGTAATATTTTTGCACTAAACCCTTCGCTTGATTCTTATTTCAATGACCTTCAAGTTTCAATGGAATATACGCCTCAACTTGAAGAATTGGCTTTTAATAACATTTTCAAGTTAGAAGTATCAAGATGCAAACTTGGGTACTCCAACCTTGAATCATTTATTAGAGATTACAACCAAAATCAAGCTTTAAGACAGGAGTTAAGAATCAGAAGCAAGGGAAAAATTACTCTTTCATCTTATCGACGAAATTTAAAAATGATTTATCCTTATCTGGACAAATATGCAAGACTACTGATACAAGAATGTAGAAATTTTAACCTTATTGGTGATAAAATCTGGATTTGGGATAGAAGATTTTTTGAGTGTAATTGCAGTGGTTTGAAAAATAAAGAAACTGGACTGCTTTCAGATCCAGATGCTGGACATTATGTCAAGAAAACAGGCAAATATAGTGTATTATCAGGAACAGGATACACTGATACATGTATTGTTGATAGCTGGTGGGGTTTACCTGTTTATTGGGATGCAGTAAATGCTAGCAAAAATGACAACACTATATTTCAGGATACAATAAACCAGTGTATGGAATCAACAACAGTAAAACCGTTTTTTGTGATAGCAGACGCAGGACCTGATAGTCATTCTTCTAATGAAACTGTAGTTGAAAAAGGGGTTATTCCAATCATAGCAGCAAGAACAAATAGTGCTGGAAATATCTTGAAAACGGAAAAGGGAACTCACTTTAGAGCTCAATACATCCCAAGAATTTACCATAAATTGCTTGGAAAATTGTACAATATTAGAACAACTGTTGAAAGAAAAAATTCAAACGATGTTGTTGGATACAAGAGATCAAAAACACCGACAAGAGGAAAGGTATGGGCCAAAGTGTATGTGTCAATAAGCAATATTGCTTCATTACTTACGGCACTTACGGCTTTTAAAGTTGGAAGACACAACCTGATAAGAGCACCAGGAGCTTTTAGAAGGTTGAATATCTGAGCAACTAAAAGTAATTTTTTCTTAAAAAAGAGAATTTAATGCTTTTAATTGAAGAGTAAAGCATTAATTGAGATATTGGCAAAGGCTCAACCCTTTTCAAAACAACCCTTTTTAAAACAACCCTTTTCAAAACAACCCTTTTTAAAAAAGGCTTGACCGAAAAATAAGTCGTCCCTAGATTTTCCAGAGGCTTAACTCTGAAGTACAAGCTCAAGGTTAAAAGAAATAATTAAGCTGCCCGGGTACGAGAACTAAAGTAATCGACCTGAGCTGCTTTAAAAAAATATAAAATAAGCTTAAACCTCAGACCCTTTCTGAAAAGGCGAGGTTTCCGCTGATTTTCTTTATTTTTACTTTGACCACGTCGCCTTTTGAGGCTCCGGGCACGAAAACCGTATACTTATCTATCTTTGCAATTCCGTCGCCTTTGGACCCGACTGCATCGATACGGAGTTCATAGGTTCCGCCTTCTTCGATGGCATCCCTGACAACTACATTGCTTACCTTTCTCTTTTTGACAGGCCTGTGAGCTCCGCAAGCAGAACATCTCAGGATAAGTACCCTGTCCACCCTGACAAGCTGGGTATCCGGGCGTCCGCATTCCGAACACATAACGTATTCGTCCACATAAGCCTGAATGTTATCAGAGATCTGAGCTCTCGTAAACCTTCCCTGAAAGACTGCACGTGTGCCTTCTATTTTCCCTGCAGTCCCAAGTTCCCTGGTAAGATATTTCATCAGGTGGTCAGGGTCCCGGTTAAGGATATCTGCAATATTTCCGAAGTTTTCAAGAATTGTAGTCTTTCCTTCGGAAAAGATTCTGGGCTCAGGGATTACGAATCGAGCATCCGTAGTCTCGGTGTCAGGCATTTTTGCCATTGCACGGTTCAAAAGCTCTTCGTAATCGTACATGTTATTGCTCCTTTTGATATTAACAATTTAACTGGTTACTGTACCAGTTCTGCCCCTTCATCGATAACGATTCTACAGGGGGTTGGCAGCTTCTGTCCTGCATGCCAGAGAGCTTTCTTTGCGGCTGCAAAGTTTTGCTTTTCAACAGCTACTGTGAAGATCTTCTGGAATGGGTTTACCCTTGCTGCAGTACCTACATTCTTCCCAAAAGCCCTGCGCATTCCACTGGACACACGGTCAGCACCCGCGCCAGTTGCCTGCTTGTTTTCTCTGAGGACTTCGTGGGGATAGACACGGAGCTTCATGTAATAGCCCATCTTTCCGGTATCTTCAGTCAGGTGCCTGTTTGCTGTAATACGGGCTGCTTCAAGAGCAGTGTGCCTTATCTGGCATTTTTCTTCTACAAGCAGGGAGATTTTAATCGGGAAAGAGGTGTTTGCTTTGTCTCCCATGTCATAATGAATAATCTGACTGCCTGGAACACCGCCCATGTATTTTCGTCTGGTAAATGAGCGCTGCCTCACGTTTCTGTACATACTTCCTGGCTTTCGTACCATAAGCTTGATTCTCCTGAAAGATAATGAGTTTAATTTAATTTAATTTAGTTTAGTTTAATTTAGCTTTACTTAGCTTAGTTTAGCTTAAATTAGCTTAATTTTACTTAGTTTAGCTTAATTTAACTTAGTTTAGCTTAATTAGCTTAATTTAACTTAATTAGCTTAATTTAACTCAATTAGCTTAGTTTAGCTTAGTTTAGCTTAATTTAGCTTAGTTTAGCTTAGTTTAGCTTAGTTTAGCTTAATTTAGCTTAGTTTAGCTTAGTTTAGCTTAGTTTAGCTTAATTTAACTTAATTAGCTTAGTTTAGATTAACTTAATTTCACTAAAGTTTGTTGTTGTAACGGACTCCTTTCCGGTTCCTTTCCGCATATAAATGTTTGCAGTAAGTTCGTAAAAAACCATCTAGCAAACGATTCAGTATGAGATATGTGCATATAGAGATACCTGCCTGTATTTACATTTATCTGTAAACCTGCCCTGTGGACTTCAGCAGGCAGCTACTGTATTTTCCCGGCTCCCTGATAGGGATTCGGATTGAATTTCTATAACCCCTATAAATTTGTATATTCTGGGCTTAAGCAACTTACTCCCTAACTACTTAGTGGTTTATAAGGTTTATTGATGGTTCCGGGTACTTCTCCATAAATCCTGCAAGTAGCCCAAAACAGCCTGAAAGCATCATGCTCCCGAAAGGTGCGGCAAAATGCAATTTGTTCGATATCTCCTTCCTGATTTTGGATTCCGAAAGCTTTTCAAGCATTTCTCTTTTTGGACCCGTAACTAATATAGATCTAACCTGCTCAAAGCCAATTTGTTCAAATCCTGGAGCTTCCCTTCTATATGCTCCATGTCCTCCGTCTTCGAAAACATCTTCAAAAGCAAGCTTCCCGTCGGCAAGCCTTATTATATAGTCCTGAAGTTTTTCGGGGTTCATGAGGGATGTGTGGTGCTCAAAAACTGCTGTGATCCTGTTTTCATTCACAAGCGCTCCCAGAGTATGTCCGTTTCCAATATTAACCACAACAGACGGCTGTACAGCCGCAGGGTCAGTAAGCGCTCCGAAGATGGCTGCTGGCCCGGTATCCATGAAAACTGCTCTCGTTTTCCGGTTTCCTGCAGCTTTGAGAAGAGAATCTGCCTGAGCTTTCATTCGGGTAAAAGCCTCAGGAATTTCCTCGGGCCTGTAGACGAAGTTCTCAAGTTTTCCTCCCTTATCAATGAGTTCTCGAAGGAGTTCAAAGCGGTAGATCCTGTTGCTCTTCTCAGGGGCATTTCCATGATCCTGTACTGCCACGGCAAAATTTGCAGGCATCTGAACCTCAAAAGCCGAAAGTGCAGTCGAAGTCGATTCCGGATCGAAATCCTGCATGACAATTTCCTGTGCATTCTCTTCAGATGCAAGTTTTTTTGCTTCCTCTTCGGAAACGATTTGAATCCCAAAAGCCTTCACTTTTTCTATATTATCATTGATGGTCAGAGCAGCCTGTTCGGTAGCATATACCGGAAAACCTGCCTTTAGATGAGACCTGATAGCAAATGTTGAAGGGCCTCCTCCCATTATGTTTCCGGTAAATACTATTGTTTTTCCCTTTTTGGTTGCTTTCCGTACCTTTTTCGCAATTATCTGAGTGGGAGCGGGCATGACCATAAGCAGGCTGTTTTCCATCTCTTTTTCTGAATTGAAGAGTAGAATATCCTGCGTACCTGTTCCTACATCCGCTGCAAGTATAAGCATACCTGAAGCATTGGCTGATAAATTATTAAAATATAGGCAAGCAAGTGGAAGTAAGCAGGGCACTGGAGAGCAGAACTCTATACGAAATTGGCCAGAATACTGAGTTAATTAGGATACTGAGTTAGCCAGGATATTTAGTTGGTCAGAAATCAACAGTCAAGTGCCGGATCAAAATCATAATAAGAAACTTGATTAATAACTCAAGTCAAGCACAGGATTTAAAAAAGCAAATTTTGAGTTTTGGGATTGCTCGTAACGATTAGTGGCAGTCCATCACATACCCAGGCCTCGTGAATACCACGCTAAAGGCATTTTCACTGTTTTTGACTATCAAAAGTAAAGGCTATACAAGTAACTCCGTTTTCAAGGTTTGATCTCAAGTATATCCTCTACATATGCCCTCACGGTTTGATCTCAAGTACATTCTCTACATATGCCCTCACGGTTTGATCTCAAGTACATCCTCTACATATGCCCTCAAAATTTCCGCAACGCTCCAGGCCTGGGCGATACAGCCGCCAGGAGAGTGAGGATAGTCACCATCAAATACTTCCGAAATGGAATCGATGCCTGCTGTTTCAAGCTGAATGTCAAAGCCCTCGAGAAGAGTCCGCATATTCTCAAGACTATCTTCCGAATAATTATTGACTTTCCTGTAGGCTTTCACATAAGCTCCAAGGAGCCAGGGCCAGGCGGTTCCGTTGTGGTAGGCTGTATCTCTGGTTAAGGCATCTCCATGATATTGTCCTTTATATAAGGAGTGGTCTCTCGAGAGAGTTCTAAGCCCAAAAGGAGTCAAAAGGTCTTTTTCAACTCTGTCCACAATCGCTTTTTCTTTATCAGGGGAGAGCATAGTATAAGGTAGAGATACGGCAAAGATCTGATTAGGTCGGATAGCAGGGTCTTTAACCTCGTTTCCTGTTTCATCCTTATATACGAGGTCAAAGAGACAATTGGTTTCCGGATTCCAGAAAGTGTTCTCAAAACTCGAGACAACACCAGTTGCAAGAGTTTCGTATGGAGAGACTTCTTCACCTAGAAGAGTGCCAAGGTAAGAAGCAGTTTTCAGGGCGTTATACCAGAGAGCATTTATCTCACAGGCTTTACCTGTTCTTGGGGTCACTGCCCATTCCCCGATTTTAGCATCCATCCAGGTTAGCTGGGGTCCCTGCTGGATGAGATAATCTGAATCCATACCGATTCCAAAATCTGTGCCTGTAAAGTAATGATCTATGATGTTAACTATGGTGTCCCAGATATCCGAGAGGAAAAGGAAATCGTTTGTATATGCGAAATAGCGGCTAAGGGCATGAATAAACCAGAGAGAAGCATCTACTGTATTGTAAATTGGTTCCCCTCCGAAAGCCGGGAAAGTGTTAGGGATTAAGCCTCTCCGACAGTACCTGGCAAAATAATTGAGAATGGTTCTTGCTTCCTCGAAACGATAAGGAACTAAAAGCAAGCCAGGCAGAGAAATCATGGTATCCCTTCCCCAGTCAGAATACCAGTGATATCCTGCAATTACCGTATCCTCACCTGAAATATGGCTTCTCACTACGAAAGTATCAGTCGCCCTGGTAAGTTTAAGAGCAAAAGGATCAATAAGTTTTGAATCAAGAACAAGAAGGTTCTGCCGATTTGCTTCCCTGGTACGGAGTTTATCAACTTGCTTGAGAGTAAGAGAAGAAATATCTCCTGTTGAAGCAGCAACAAAAAAACGGAAATTTCCCAATCCGATCTCGCTTTCAAAATAACCTGGACTAAAGTTATCTTCCTCAGAGTTAAGTCCCCGTTCTTTCTCAGCATCATACTCTAAGTTATAGTACCATGTGGGATTAGGATGATACTGGAGGTCGGATGAAAGCGAGAAAGTAAAACCATTAGAGCTTGCCAGTTCTACTCCAGCAGGAGTAGCTTCCTGGGTAAAGGAAAGGTATCCGGCGCGGGCAGTGATATTAAAGTCTCTTGAACTTACTAGAGGAAAAATTCTTAGTAAAGCTTCCTCTCTCCTGGATTTTATATCATAGAGAACACAGGTTGTGTTACTGTTGCGAACCATGAAGACTGTTTTCTTTACGGTTATACCACCGGGATTGTAAACCCAGGTAGGAAATGGGTTTTGAACGAATTCTGACAGATAATTAAAGCCCTCAGGAGAAATAGTGCCTGGATATTTATGGGTTGCGAGTTTATAAGTTTCTTCGTTGGTAGAAATTTCCTCATCAAGGGAAGAGAGTATCAAATATCTCCCTGGATAATTCTGTGGAGCTGCTACAAGCAGTCCGTGATAAGTCCTTGTTCTTGCGTTAATTACTGTAGAGGAAGCAAATCCTCCAAGCCCATTTCCTATAATCCATTCCTTTTTTATTCCTTCATCATATGTCGAAAGAAAATCTGCCCCAAGCCTGATCCCACTCATCTATACTTAATTTGAGTCGAGTTATTAAATAGCTGTGTGTTTGAAAAAAAGCAATGCGTTGCCATAAACAATTAATTCATTTTTATATACTTGTAAATTCTATACTTTTCGCGCGGTCTGCTGTTGTATCGTGTATTGAATTTTCAAATGGTTTTGGATCTGCGAAATTATTTCAGGATACAACGACTTGAAATCTTTTGCTTATTAAGATATTCTTAAAGTTCTGATTCTGGATGCCGTATGACAAATTACCTTGACCCATAACCTTGACCCGAAGCTCCTTTATATTTTTATGGAAAATATTATAAATTTTGAACTATATAATTATCATACAACAGGCAATGGAAAGCCTGAACTCTTTGATACTTATCTTTGATACTTATTTCCTTAATTTTCCAAAAATGAGTGGTAGGTCTATGAAAATGATTAGAATAGGGATGTTTTCCTGGGAAAGTTTGTACTCGATACGTATAGGAGGAATTTCTCCTCATGTATCCGAACTCTCCGAGGCTCTTGCAGCAGAGGGACATGAGGTTCATCTCTTTACGCGAGGCCGTGGAGACGATAATGAAATAATCAACGGTGTCCATTATCACAGAGTTGCCTGTGACCAAAATGGGGGAATTGTTGAACAGATGGACCGGATGTGTGATGCTATGTACTGCCGGTTCCTGGACGTAAGAGAAAAAGCAGGTGAGTTTGACATCCTTCACGGGCACGACTGGCATCCGGTAAATGTTCTCTGCAGGATAAAAGCTCAATTTGGGCTACCCTTTGTGTTGACCTTCCACAGTACTGAATGGGGACGTAACGGAAACAGTTACGGAGACTGGTGGGAGGCAAGGGAAATATCTCATAGAGAGTGGCTTGGAGGGTATGAATCCTCTGACGTGATTGTGACCTCGCCAATATTGAAGGAAGAAATTAAGCAAATTTACAAAATTCCCGATTATAAAATCTGGAAAATTCCTAACGGCATAAACGTGGGAAAGATAAAAAGAAATATTGACCCCGGAGACGTGAAAAAGCACTATGGTATTAACCCATTCCTTCCAGTTGTGCTTTTCACGGGAAGGATGGCATATCAGAAAGGCCCTGACCTGCTAGTAGAAGCTGCGGCAAGAGTCCTGAAAAAAAGGGATGCCCGGTTTGTACTTATCGGTGATGGGGGAATGCGTTCTCATTGTGAATACCAGGCTCAGAAACTTGGCATTGGGAACTCGTGCAATTTCCTTGGGTATGCCCCGGATAACACTGTAATAGACTGGTTTAACGCCTGTGACCTTGTATGCGTGCCCAGCCGTAACGAGCCCTTCGGAATCGTTGTTCTTGAAGCCTGGGATGCAAAAAAACCGGTAGTTGCAAGCGATGCAGTTGCCCTTGTGGAGAATTTCAAGACAGGTGTTGTTGCTTATAAAGAGCCCTCTTCTATTGCCTGGGGACTCAACTACGTTCTTGAAGGGCTTGGCCGTAACAGAATGGGGAAAAAAGGGCATGATGTTCTCAAAAAGAAATATAACTGGAAAAGAATAGCTGAAAAAACCCTTGAAGTATATGAAAAAGTGATCGAAAAAAGGCCTTATCATAAAAGTATGTGAGAAAAGCAAAAGAAACTCACCGAATAAAATTTCACCTAAAAGAATAAGAATAAACAACTTGTAGCTACTGAATAAACAGCTCCATAGAAATGCTATTCTGGTTCTGTAAAATCTTCGGGAAATTATAATTTACTCCAGCCAAATTGAACCTATATAACTGTTCAGTCTCCGAAGATTTTACAAGTCCCTGTTATAGTCATGCCTTTAATTGCTGCAACAAAAAATACTTTATATCTCCTTGATTAGTTGCATTGTTTAGACTCGTGACTATAGGTGGTTTTCATGAAAGAATCTACACCGGAAATTCATAAAAAAGAAGCAAAAAAATTCTTTTCTTTTGCCTTAATCACAATTTCGACCTCAAGATATGAAAAATACGGAAATCCCGCTTCACCTGAAGATGCCGATGACATTTCAGGCAAAAATATGAAAGATCTTCTCGAAGCGGCCGGCCATAAAATTTCTTTCTACAGGCTGGTTTCCGACAAAAAAACCTCAATTACAGATGCAGTTCTTGCTGCTCTTGACAGCCCCGCAGATATTATAATTACAAGCGGAGGCACAGGGCTTGCACCAAAAGACATTACAATTGAGTCTGTAACCCCACTTTTTGAAAAAGAAATCTCAGGCTTCGGGGAACTTTTCAGGTACAAAAGCATTGAAGATATAGGAACGTCGGTAATCCTTACCAGAGCTGTGGCAGGCGTAATTAAAGGAAAAGCGGTATTCTGCCTCCCGGGGTCGCCTAATGCTGTGAAATTGGCAATTTCTGAGATTATAATTCCTGAAGCCGGGCATATTGTCAGGCATGTGAGGGAATAAACTTTTACATGTTTTAGTAAATTCGCTTCTTATAGAGCCTATCCCAAAAGCCACTTTACTCTTAATCGTGGGAATTCTCAGAATTGTTTTCATGATCATGAGCTTGATTGAGTATTCAAAATACAAGGCCTAAGAAGCAAATTTCAAGTTTTGGGATAAACTCATAAAATAGATAGTTTGAAGAAGAATACTCCTATATTCAGCAGCAAGAACACTTCAATATGTAAATATTCTTGTATATCCTTAAATACAGCTTTTTTGGGTTCTTCCGACCTTCCGCAAATGTCTTGAAGAAAATAACATTTTTCCTGTTATCGTTTTTGGGCATTTGCTCAAATTTGCAATTATTATCTCAACTGAAGCTTCCGGAATTATAGAGGTTAGAAGCTTTCAATGAGGGCACAAAATTGAAATGTGTAAAATATTTCAAAAACACATGCTTGAATAAGCAGGGAAATTTTCAGAAAAAACGATAGCAAGAAAAATTGTGAAAATTGAATGGACATCTGCGGAAAGGCAGGTTCTTCGTTGTTTTGTGTGGATATCCTCATAATGTCCTCATAAAAACCAATGTGGTCTTGAATTGAAAATCATCTTACCCATAGAGAATGGCGGAGAGCCCTATTTTGTAATTTTGTCAATGTTCTTATCAGCAAAGAGATGTTGTTTAAAGTGGCTTTTAGGTGTAATTTCAGGTAAAATAATCAATGATTAACTGGTTGAGGCATTAGTCATTAAAATCTTGAATATTTTATTTTCAATCATCTCAATATATGGGCAATCAGGACCAAATTTGTTCTCAAGTATTTCAAGGGAACGTTCCAATAAAGGTAAAGCTTTTTCGTGCTCTCCTCTCTGATAATAGAATTCTGCTAGATTGTTTAGAGTCATTGAAACGGTTAGGTTTTGTATATCCAAAATCTCATAAATTTCAAGTGCCTTTTGATAAAGGGGAAGTTCTTTTTCGTACTCCCCTCTATGATAATAGAGTTCTGCGAGATTGTTTAGGGTTGCTGCAACATCTAAGTTTTGCATACCCAAAACCTCATAAATTTCAAGTGCTTTTTGATAAAGTGGTAGTGCTTTTTCGTCTTCTCCTCTCTGAAAATAGAGTGCTGCTAGATCGTTTAGGGTTATTGCAACATCTGAGTTTTGTGTACCCAAAGTTTTTTCCCTAATTTCAAGTGCCCTTTTATAAAGTGGTAGTGCTTTTTTGTACTCTGCCATCTTATGATAGATTACTGCTAGATTGTATAGAATTATTGCAACATCTAAGTTTTGTATACCTAAAACCTCATAAATTTCAAGTGCTTTTTGATAAAGTGGTAGTGCTTTTTCGTGCTCTCCCACATTACGATAGAGTCTTGCTAGGAGGTGTAGGATTATTGCAACATCTACGTTTTGTATACCCAAAACCTCATAAATTTCAAGTGATTTTTGTAAAAGTGGTAATGCTTTTTCGCGCTCTCCTATCTGAATATAGAGTGTTGCTAGAACGTTTAGGGTTATTGCAACATCTGAATTTTGTGTACCCAAAACATTTTCCCTAATTTCAAGTGCTCTTTTATAAAGTGGTAGTGCTTTTTTGTACTCTGTCATCGTATGATAGATTACTGCTAGATTGTATAGAATTATTGCAACATCTGGATGCTGTGTACCCAGCACCAATTCACTGATTTCTAAGCTTCTTTTATAAAATAAAAGCGCTTTTTCATACTCTCCTATCTCAGAATAAAGTACTGCTAGCTCGTTTAGGGTCGCTGCAACATTTGGGTGCTGTGGGCCCAGCACTTTTTCCATAATTTCAAGTGATCTATTATAAAGTGAGAGCGCTTTTTCGTACTCTCCTACATTACGATAGAGTCCTGCGAGATTGTTTAGGGTCGCTGCAACATCTGGGTGCTGTGGACCCAGCACTTTTTCATTAATGTCAAGTGATCTTTGATAAAAATGCATAGCTTTTTCGCAATCTTCAATCTCACGATAGAGTGTTGCAAGATTGTTTAGGGTTATTGCAACATCTGAGTTTTGTGTACCCAAAGTTTTTTCCCTAATTTCAAGTGCCCTTTTATAAAGTGGTAGTGCTTTTTCGTACTTTTTCATATTAGAGTAAAGTGTTGCAAAATCGTTTAGTGTTGTTGCAACATCTGGGTGCTGTGGGCCCAGCGATTTTTCCTTAATTTCAAGTACCATTTGATAAAGAAATCGTGCTTTTTCGTATTCTGCCACCTTAGAATAAACTACTGCTAGATTGTTTAGTATTGTTGTAGCAAATGGGTGCTGTGGGCCCAGCACTTTTTCCATAATTTCAAGTGATCTATTATAAAGTGATAGTGCCTTTTCGTATTTTCCCATATTACAGTAGGATGATGCGAGATTGTTTCTGGTTATTAAAACAGATTTGTGTCCCGGTTCGAGTTCGGTTTCGAGAATTTGAAGCATTTCTTCATATATTGGAGTAGTTAATTGCCAGAACGCTGCTCTGTCGAAGGGACCTGATACAGAAATAAACCATTCACATAATTCTTCTGCTTCCAGTGATTCTTTTGCATGATAGAAGGCTTCGGTTAGGGCGTTTTCGTGTTCTGGGGTTATTTCTTTGATATCTATATTTTCTAGCTTTTTGCTGTAAAAATCAAGTAGATACTTATGGATATTCTTTCGATCTGTGGGATCATGGAATTCCTTAAGGCTTTTTCTCATCAACTGGTGAACAGAGCATTTTCCATCAGTATCTTTTTTGATAAAGGAAAACTTAATCAGTTCTGAAAATGCGCCAGCAGGATATCCTGAATCAAACTTTCTCATTAATATTTCGAAAAGGGCTCTGTCCCAGGAATTGGGTACTGAAAGCACTTTGAGAGCTCGAATTTCGTTATCATTCAGATATTTCACGAATGTGTTGAATATCTCTTTCTGCGTCTTTCCAAAGTCCTCAGAGACTGGCTGTCTTTTCTTGCTAATCTTTTCATAGGTATCAACAGACAGATTAAGGTAGTATGGAACCCCTTCACTGGCTTTGATAATTACATTCTGAATGTCCTTATTTTCAATACCACAATCTTCTAAAAATTCTTGACAATAACTCTCTGGAAGTTCATCTACTGGATGTTGTTCCAGATACATTTTCCAGTCTTCATCACATTCGGGAACCCATAACAATTCATTTCTTCCACAGATTACCCATGAAACTCCTTTCATGTTTGGAATCAGGTTTTCCCTTATCCATTCATCTTTTTCATGAAAACCGCCTTTATCCCTCAGGCCATCCCAGAGAGCTTCGTAAGTGTCAATAAAGATGTAAGCTTTTGAATTCATACAAGCTTTTGAATTCATACCTAAATAACTTGTAAAATCTGCAGCAAAAAAGCCAGGCAATAATTTCTCTATTTCAGAGGCTTCCATAGCAACAATTTTATTGATGTCTATAGCTTGTTCCTTGAAAAATCTTTTAATGTTCTCGGGAGCATTATTTATAATATCCCAGATCGATCTTGCAGGTCCAAATTCATTAAGGACGTCTATTATTTTACTGACAAATTTTCCTTCTTTAATCACAGGATAGTTCTCTTCTAGCAGAGGAATTTCAGGGTGGAGTTTTTTCCAGTATATAGCATGAGCAATATTGAAAAGGTAAAACTTAGCTTTGTATTTCTCTTGAATCTTGTTTCTCAGGGCAATTAAAAAAGTTCCGACTTCTCTATAAGTTTTTGTGTTCAGATTAATAGCTGCCCAGAATATTTCGGGATACTCTTCATCCAGTATCTTTTGCAATTCTTTCTGAAGCTTGCTTTTCCCGATTCCGGCAATTCCGTGATAAAATAGTACGTTGTATTCTAGATTTCCCGAATTCTGGATATTTTTTCTGAAAGCCTGAATGCAGGCTTCCCTATCAACAAATACTCTCTCTTTCCCAAAGTATGTTGTAGGACCGATGGGCATGTATATCTCCACAGGCCAGTTTTCCAATTAACTAAGCTTCCGACCTGTTGAACTATTATTCAACTCGTCCTATATTACAGTACTGAAATCTTTCAATTAATTTCAAAAATCAGACAAATGAAGCCCATCAATAAAAGATATTGAGACGGCTCCAAATTAGAAAATTTTATTATCGGTATCAAAGTAAATTATACCATAAAATGAGTAATATTGACTCCACTCATTTACTAAGTTTCCAGAAGCCGATATCAGATTACTCATTGATTGTACAAAATATGGATGATTAAGTCCAAGTTTTTTTTCGATGATATCCACAGCACGTTCGAATATAGGCAAAGCTTCTTCATATTTTCCCATATTTGAATAAAATATTGCTAAGTTGTTCAGTGTTACAGCAACATCTGGATGCTCTGGTCCTAAAGAATCCTCAAGTATTTTGAGTGCTTTTTGATAAAATGGAAAACTTTTTTCATAATATCCTATGTTATTATAGAGTAATCCAATATTGTTTAAGGTTGCTGCAACATCTGGGCGTTGTGAACCTAGCACATTCTCATGAATATCAAGTGCTCTTTTATAATATTGAAGTGATCTTTCGTAATTCCCTCTACTTGCATAGAGTCCACCGATATTGTTTAAGGTTATTGCAAAATATGGATGTTGTGAACCTTGAAATTTTTCAATTATTTCAAGTGTTCTTTGATAAAGTTGCAATGATTTTTCGTACTCTCCCAGATAATGATAGAGGCCGGCCAAATTGTTTAGTGCTGGTTCAATATCTGGATGTTGCGGGCCCAACACTTTTTCATTGATGTCAAGTGCCCTTTGATAAAGTGGAAGTGCTTTGTCGTAACACCCCATCTGAGAATAGAGTAGTGCGAGATTGTCTAGTACTGTTGCAACGTATTGGTGTTGTGGGCCCATTACTTTTTCGACAATTTCAAGTGTCCTTTGATAAAGTGAAAGTGCTTTATCATAATGTCCCATTTCAGAGTAGAGTAATGCGAGATCATTTAGTGCCATTGCAACTTCTGGGTGTTGAGGACTAAGCATTCGTTCATAAATATCAAATATATTTTGATAAAGTGGAAACGCTTTATCATAATGTCCCATCATTCGATAAAGTTCGGCGAGACCATTTAGTGTTGATGCAATATCTGGGTGTTGCGGATTCAGAGTATTTTCACGAATGTCAAGTGCCCTTTGAAAAAGAGGGAGTGCTTTTTCGTATTCTCCCGTACTTTTATAGAGTCCTGCAAGATTGTCTAGTGTTGTTGCGACATATGGATGTTGTGGACTGAGTTTTGATTCAAGAATTTGCAGCATTTCTTCATACATAGGGGTAATTAATTGCCAAAATGCTGCTCTGTTGAACGGATCAGATACAGAAATAAACCATTCGCATAATTCTTCTGCTTCCAATGAATCTTTTGCATGGTAGAAAGCTTCAATCAATGCGTTTTCGTGCTCTTGGGTTATTGCTTTAATATCAAGATCTTTTAGGTGATTGCTGTAGAAGTCAAGCATGAAATTATGGACTTCTTTTTGCAAATCTTGATCCTGGTAATCCTGCAAACTTTTTCTCATAAGCTGGTGCATGGAACATTTTCCTTCCTCATCAATGTCCATGAAAGAGAATCTATGCAATTCTGAAAAACTGGTTGCAGGATATCCGGTATTAAATTTCTCGATCAGGATTTTGAATAGTTCACGATTCCAGTATCTTGGAACCGATAAGACTTTTAGTGTCTCTTTTTCTTCCCTGTCAAGGTATTTGACAAATCTGCAGAAAATACCTTCTGGAACCTTTGCAAAGTTTCCCGGTGTGGGCTGCTCTTTTTGCTTTATTTTTCTGTAGATATCGATGGAGAGTTCAAGGTAGTAGGGTACGCCTTCACTGCTTTCAATGAGTACATTCTGGATATCCTTTTCAGTGATTTCACACCGTTTTAACAGATCGAGAGCATCTTCTTCTGGAAGTTTTCCAATTTTACGCTGGTCAAGGTAATTTTTCCAGTCCTCATCCACTTCTTCCCAGCGAAGAGATTCTTTTCCACAGATTACCCACAGACAGGATTTTTGTATGTTTTCAATAAGTTTTCTGAACCATTCGTCCTTGGCATTAAAACTTCCTTTATCTCTTTCTTTTTCCCAGAGGGATTCGTAAGTGTCTATGAAAATGACTGCGGATTCTGAAGTGTTCTGCAGGTAATCCGCAAGGTCATGGGCCAAGTAAACAGGCAACCGTTCGTATATCTCTGTAGGTTCAAGATCCGGAAGTTTTGAAATATCTTCTTTGCGTTTCAGGGTCCATTTCTGATAACGTTCAGGTAAGCTTTTGGCAAGGTTATACACGTTTGGTATCAGGTTTACAGGAACAAATTCGTCGCAGATATCTAGAACATCGCGAACAATGCTGTCTTCGGAGTAATTTTCTTTTACTAGGGGACTATGAGGGTTGATTTTTTTCAAGTAGGTGGCAAGGGCAATGTCAAAAGAGTTGAATTTGATTCCGTATTTCTGGTGCAACTGGCTGGAGAGAATTTCGAAGAACTTATAAGGCTGCCTGTATTGTTCGGTAGCGAAGTCTATTGAAGTCCATATAACTCTTGTGTGCTGGTTCGATTTGTTGTGTTTTTCGAGCAAAGTTGGAAGTTCCTTTCTAAGACTGGTTTTTCCAATTCCGGCAACGCCATAATATACCAGGATACTGTAGTTTTTTTGGTCGATGTTCCGGAAGGCTTTCTCAAAAGCTTCAATGAACTCTTTCCTGTCAACGAATGGACATTCTACTTTTTCATCAAAGTTTGTAGGACAAACTGACACTCAATTCCTCCGAAACTCAGTTCCTGGCCATTTTAAATTTCCGACCTATTGAAGTATTTTCAACTTGTCCTATATTACACTACTGAAATCTTTCAATTGATTTCTAATATTCGACAAATGAATCCCATCAACATTCAGAAAAAAAGATAGCAGAAATAATTATGGGAATTGAAAGGACATCTGCGGAAATCCAGGTGAAAACTTGAATTTATTCTTTAATATCCCTGAACTCGTAAAAAAGAAGATTTAGTCTGTAATTTTTAATATTGGCTCTTCGCCATTCTTTATGGATAAAATGATTTTCAATTCAAGACCGCATTGGTTTTTATGAGGACGTTATGAAGATATCCACACAAAACAACGAAGAGCCTTAATATTTATCTAGAGACTTCGTGATGAGCAACCGCTTTTTTGTAAAGCTCAGATAGTAGACTCGAGGATCCATGAAGTTCAGGTGGTTTATAGTTCTTTGGGACAAGGAATGCAGCGACTTTTGTTGCGTATACATCTCTTCCGCCCGTATCTATATCGCACTTCCATTTACCATTGCAGTTAATTGTTGTTAATGGTTGAGCCCAGGTAGGTTTATTCCACCATCCTAAATTTGGAACGTATATAAAGACAGCAACCCTATAGGCTGAATTACTTACACCTTTAACTGTGCCTGAAGCGTATCCTGAGGTTCCATAACGTGACACGGAAGTAATTTTTATTTTTGGATTCTCAGCTAATACTGTTATTTTTACTTTCTCAGAGTCTTTTAGACCTTTGGCTTTCGCGCTGAATGTTACAATATAGTTTCCCTTCTGACCAATTGCAGGTGTCCAGGTAAACTTGCCAGTGCTCGCAACCAACCTGGCTCCACGTGGTAGACCTGTAGCAGAGTATGTTACTTTATCGCCATCAGGGTCTTTTGCTGTGAGAGTAAAGCTTAACGTTTTCCCTTCATAAACTGTTTTACTGCCTATAGGATTAAGTACTGGAGGATGGTCAACAGAAGCTGAGGTAATTCCTGTTGTCATCAACATGAAACACATTAGTATTGCAAAGAAAAACGGTCTATTCAACTTAGTCTTCATTTAACCACTCCTATACATTACTTATAACACAAATTATAACACAAATTTTCGGTCTATGATGTCCGCGCTCATAATTGAGGTTTCTATCATTGCGATATTTCCTCAATGCTCGAACCTAAATCTTCATTCTGGGGTTTCGATTCCAAAATTAGTTCCTTATTCTGGAAAAATCATTGATCTTCGGATCTACTAAAAAGTTAAGTTTTGTGAACACATATTTCAGAATCGCTTCCGAATGCAGTACTAAAAGAATTTTTAGAAAATTAAGATTCGTATCTGAAAATATTGTGGCTCTTTTTATTCAGTTGATAATATATTATCCGCCTACTATTTTGTTGATCTTTTACCAATAATGCTCTTAATAAAAAACAAAACAACAGTAACAAAAATCATCTATATTGCTCAAATACTTATATTTATTCATTATATACAACGAAAAATGACGAAATATTTCATAAAAAGTAGGCCTTCGGCAAATCAAGTATTTGAATTATATTATTGAACAGGATCATAGATCAGTAAAGCGGATAATTTATCCAATGTAAGGCTTTCAGTCTTTTTATATGTCCATTGTTCCGAACCTCAATGAAACTGGAGCTGCTTTTCATTCCTTGCACAAAAACGCAAGCATTTGTCATACTGAATTTTTAATCATGGCAATATCAACAATGTAAAAATGGACAACCAAAAGCCCTTTTACGGAGAAAAACTAATTTTTTATGGGTTATGGAGTCCCTGATACAAAAATAACATATTCCTGCAACTACACTCTTTTTCTGGGGAGAGAGTACACTTTCTGAGGGGTTAAATTGGTTAAAGGCCTGGTTTATCTTTATACGGGAGAAGGAGAAGGAAAGACCACAAACGCCTTTGGACTGGCTCTCAGGGCTGTAGGTCACGGGTACAGTGTAATAATTATCCAGTTCATGAAAGGCAGGAAATACATAGGGGAGTACAAAATAAAAGACAGGCTAGCTCCGGAATACGAAATCCACCAGTTTGGACGGGAAGATTTCATAGACTTCAAGAATCCAATGCCCCTGGATTATGAACTGGCGGAAAAGGGCCTCGAATTTGCAAAAAAAGCTCTGAAAAGGAAACCAAGGCTCCTGATACTGGACGAGATAAATCTTGCAGCCCACTTTGGCATTGTGAAAACCGAAGATCTCCTCAAACTGCTGGATGATATCCCGGAAGAAACCACAGTCGTCCTGACAGGGAGGAGGGCTCCTGGGAAACTGATAGAAAGGGCAGACCTGGTAACGGAGATGAGGCTTATAAAGCACCCCTTCGAGAAAAACGTCCCGGCAAGGGAAGGGCTTGAATATTAACCAAAAAAATGTCCAGCTCACAAAATATACGCTTTCTGTATGTGTATATTCAAGAACGATGTGGGAAAATTACACATTGTGTTCAAACTTGCGAGTTAAACAGTTAAAGGTTTAATGTTATTGATTTTCAGTTCAACCGTGTAAGTTCATATGGAAAATAGTTATGGAAATATCAACTATATAACAGTGGAAGATATTTTCCAAAATATCTACTGAAAAACAAACGGGGTTTTCAAGCAGCCTGCTCCGATCTTTTTATATATCTCTTTGCTAATATACAAAACACATGATAATACTTCATGCAGGCAGAATTGGAAAACAGTTCTTCTTATGGGGTGAAAGCCCGGCTGAAAAGGAAATTCAGGGTGTTCGGCGAGGGCGAAAACCTAAAAACCCGGTGATAAAACCTTATCCTTATGATTCAGGCTTTGAAAATCTTTCTTCTGTTATTGAGTTGCTGCTGGGCAGTTCTGGCCGGAAAGAGACCGAGAAAATTAATGTTTGGGTCCCGACTATAGGCGGGAATCCGATTCCTTCCAGCTCTCTGGTTGCTGAGATCCCTGATTCGAAAGCCAAGCTTTCACTCGCTCCCTGGACTGTTCATGCATATCCTCTGGAAGCTGAAGAAACTCTTGTTCTTCTCTGTGCTTGCATGGGAAAACGAGTTTTAGCCCCGGGCATCATTTCAGGAAGCGATCTTCTCTGGTTTGCCGATGCCCTGAAATTTGCAGGTTCGTTGGTCGCAGGACAGAAATACCTGCCTGGAGTCCGGGAAGAAGAAGGGGAGTACAGGGCTTTCTGGGAGCCCGTATTTTCCGGAGAAGATGCGGGAGAGCTGGCAAAACTTGTAAAGCAAATGCCTCCTGCTGCAAGAGCTCTTGCTCCTGAAGCCTCTGCCGTGCCGCCGGAAATGCCTGTGGCTTTAGCGGCAAGGCAATTTATAGAAGACTCTCTTGACTGGATAGTCCGATCCGAGATCGGAGGAAAAGAGCTTGCAAAAGAGACGCGCAAAAGAGAATCCTTTGATAGCATCCACGATGCCTGGGTTTCTGCCCTAAAAAGCCCCAACGGGCTGATCTCTGGAAATGATACCGAACTTATTCAGCTTGAAGCCCGGGCCCGCGAATGGCAGCGCCCACTCACTATCCTTACAACTTCCCCTTTCAGGTTCTGTTTCCGGCTGGAAGAACCAGTTGAGGAAAAAGAAACCGAAGAAACTGAAGAAACCGAAAAAACCGAAGAAACTGAAGAAACCAAAAGAAACAGGGAAGAGATAGCTGATATCGAAATTCCCAACGGGCTGTGGTACGTCCGCTACCTTCTTCAGTCTTACGAGGACCCAAGCCTTCTGATCCCTATAAAAGAAGCCTGGAAGCCAAAAAAGGGTAGCCCATTGAAAAAATATGATGTGAAAAACATTCGTCAATTTCTATTATCTTCCCTCGGGCAGGCTGCCGGTATTAATGCAGGAATCGCTTCCAGCCTTGAGGCTCCCAACCCAGCCGGATATTCCCTTGATACGAAAGAGGCTTACTACTTCCTGACTGAAAATGCAGTGAACTTAAGCCAGGCCGGGTTTGGAATACTTCTTCCGAGCTGGTGGACTCGCAAAGGTACAAAAACCCACTTAAAAGCCCAGGCAAAAGTAAAGGGCAAGAAGTTGCAGGCCGGGAACGGGCTTACCCTCAACGAAATCGTCAGTTTTGACTGGGAACTCGCCCTTGGGGACAGGGTGTTAACAGCCAAAGAGTTGCGGGCTCTTGCAAAACTCAAAGCTCCGCTTGTGAAGGTTCGCGGGCAGTGGGTTGAGGTAAACGATGCTGAAATCAAGGCTGCTCTTGAGTTCTGGAAGAAGAACCCCCACGGTGAAGCAAGCCTGCGCGAGGTTCTAAAGCTGGCTATGGGTGCTTCCGAAAAAGCTGAAGGTCTGGATTTTGAAGGGATAAATGCAACCGGCTGGGTTGGAGAATTAATCAGCCGCTTAAAGGACAAAACCGGATTTGAAGAACTTCCGGCTCCCAATGGTTTTTCAGGGACTCTTCGGCCCTATCAGTTCCGTGGTTACTCATGGCTTTCTTTTTTGAGGCAATTAGGCATAGGAGCCTGCCTTGCAGACGACATGGGGCTTGGAAAAACCATCCAGACGCTTGCTCTTATCCAGCATGACCTGGAACAGGTTGAAGAAGAGGTTGACGGAAGTAAAACCCCAAAACCGGTTCTTCTGGTCTGTCCGACTTCGGTTATCAATAACTGGAAAAAAGAGGCTGCCCGCTTTACGCCGGAACTTTCGGTAATGGTACATCACGGCACCAGCCGGAAAAAAGAAGGGGAATTCAAAAAAGAAGCTATGAAACATAGTATTGTTATCTCAAGCTATGGGCTTTTGCAGAGGGATGTTAAGTTTTTAAAAGGTGTTCCCTGGGCCGGAGTGGTACTTGACGAAGCCCAGAACATCAAAAACCCTGAAACTAAACAGGCAAAAGCAGCCAGGGCTCTGGAAGCCGATTACCGCATAGCCCTTACAGGTACTCCGGTTGAAAATAATGTGGGCGACCTCTGGTCCATCATGGAGTTTTTAAATCCCGGCTTTCTCGGTAGTCAGGCTGGCTTCAAGCGGAACTTCTTTGTTCCCATTCAGGCCGAAAGAGACCAGGAAGCTGCAAGGAGGCTGAAAGAAGTTACAGGCCCCTTCATCCTGCGCCGTTTGAAGACTGACAGTTCGATTATCTCTGACCTGCCGGAAAAAATGGAGATGAAGACCTATTGCACGCTGACAAAAGAACAGGCCTCACTCTATGCTGCAGTCCTCGAAGACATTGAAGAGGCAATGGAAGAAGCTGATGAGGAAGGTATCCAGAGAAAAGGAATAATCCTATCTGCCCTTTCCAGGCTCAAACAGGTCTGCAATCACCCTGCACAGTTTTTGAAGGATAACTCCGGAATTCCCGGACGGTCAGGAAAACTTGCAAGGCTTACCGAAATGCTTGATGTGGTTCTGGAAAACGGAGAAAAAGCTCTTGTATTTACCCAGTTTGCGGAAATGGGAAAAATACTAAAAGAGCACCTGCAGGCAAGCTTTGGCTGCGAAGTTCTTTTCCTGCACGGCGGGGTTCCCAGAAAGCAGCGGGACCGGATGCTTGAGCGTTTCCAGGAGGGAAAAGAGTACCTCCCTATTTTTGTCCTCTCCCTTAAAGCCGGAGGCACGGGGCTTAACCTTACTGGAGCTAACCATGTATTCCATTTCGACCGCTGGTGGAACCCGGCTGTTGAAAACCAGGCAACTGACAGGGCATTCCGTATAGGTCAGACAAAAAACGTCGAAGTTCACAAGTTCATCTGTGCAGGCACGCTTGAAGAAAAAATCGATGAGATTATTGAGCATAAAGTACAGGTTGCAGAAAATGTCGTCGGGACAGGCGAATCCTGGCTGACAGAACTTTCCAATGAGGAATTGAAGGATATTTTCACTCTTAGAGAAGAAGCGGTAGGTGAATAATATGGCAGCTTACTGGGATGGATATGGTCATTATGAGCCCACAAAGCCAATTGAGGTCAAAGGTGGAATCAAAGCAAAATCCAAACGTGGGAGCTTTGTCAAGAGCTGGTGGGCAAAACGCTGGATCAAAACTCTTGAAAGCTTTAACCTGGGAGCCAGGTTAACCCGCGGAAAAACTTATGCCCGTAAAGGCCAGGTAACTTCCATAAAAATAGAAACAGGACTTGTAAGGGCTAAAGTCCAGGGTTCAAGCTCCAAACCCTACTCAGTAACAATCAAAGTCCGTACCCTGAACGGTTCCGAATGGGAACTTCTTGCAGAAAGGCTTGCCCTGAAGCCTATATTTGCAGCAAAGCTCCTCGCAGGAGAAATGCCTGAAGATATCGACTCCGCATTCAAGGAAATAGGCCTCTCCCTTTTTCCTGAAAAGCTCGACGACCTTGAAACCGACTGCTCCTGTCCGGACTGGTCAAATCCCTGCAAGCATATTGCAGCCGTCTACTATTTGCTCGGGGAAGAATTTGATAGGGACCCTTTCCTTATCTTTAAGCTAAGGGGAGTAGATATGGACGATTTTATGTCCATTCTCGGAAAGGGTTCGGGCCCGGAAAACCAGAACCTTGTTGCAGAAGCCAGAAATCTTCTTGAAGGTTCGGGTGTTGAGATCGGAACCGAAACCGGAGCCAAAAACAAAGAAGGAATAGCTCCTTTTTCTCCGGAGCCCCTGCCACTTGATCCGGAAACTTTCTGGGGAAAAATTCCTGAAAATCCCGAAGAGGAAAAACGCTCATCCCTTGAGGCTCATATCCCTCCGGCTTCAGCAGTTCTTCCTAAAAGGCTTGGAAAATTTCCTTTCTGGCGGGGCGAAGAGGATCTGCTTGAAGTGCTGGAGGGTCTTTACAAAGAAGCTTCGCCTTCAGGGATGATGATCTTCCTTGGAGAACGTAAATGAATTGACGTAAATGAATTTTGGAGATCATAAGTGAGTACTCTTATGAGTACTCATTCATGAACACTTTTTTATATTTTTCTAAATTAACTACTTCGACAGGACTTTCTCCTATGCTTTCTTCTTTGCCTTTTCGTTGGGAGGCAAATCAGTAACTAACATAAATATTATTTGCTATTTCCTTATCAACAGCATATCTTGTCTGGTCAACTTCAAAAAGATACGATGGGGACCTTCTGAGTAGTGTGATGGGCATTCCAGGCAGAATACCCATAGCTATCAGCTTCTGTAGAATTCCCGGGTTCTTCGTTTCAAGGTGGTCAATTTTTCCGGTTTTTCTGGGTTCCATTGCGCAGAGAGTTATAGCTTTCAGATCAAAATGTGAGTTTTTAGTTACCATTTGAAAAACTTCCTTATGGATTGAATAATCTTTGCTTCTTGTACAAGTTCATATCCGCAGTTTGGACAGCACTGCTTGTTACAGCTGTGAAGTTTTCCGCAGCCGGTGCACTTCGTTTCATCAGCTTTCTCAAACTCGTTTCCGCATAGTGGGCATTTCACAGGTTAACCCCCAGCAGTTTTAACAGGTTATTTACGATAAAGCCTGTAAAAAATGCAAACGGGAAAATGAAACCCGAAATTGCAAGGGCGGTTTTAAAGCCCCTTTCTTTTATTGTCATCATGAACTGGGCTATACATGGCATGAAAAGGGTAAGAGTAATGGCTGCAACTACGAGTTGCACACTTGTCAGTAATCCGGAATCATGCATTCCATAAAGTCCCGCTGCCCCGAAATCTCTCCTGAAGAAGCCGAAAAGGAAGACATCAGCTGCATCAGGAGGCAAGCCTATCCAGACTGTTGGGTATTCTATGATTTTCAGGGCGAGGGCAAAAAGGCCTGTTAGCTTGCCTATCCAGATCAGAACACTTGCCAGTACAAATAGGGGCAGAACTTCCAGAAAATACCAGTGCATTCTGGAGTAAGTTTTAACCAGTACGTTCGAAAGTTTAGGTTTCCTGAGAGGAGGCATTTCAAGTATGAAGGTGGGAGCTTCTCCTGGCAGGACTCTGGAAGCCAGGAAACCTATCAGGACGAACTCCAGTAATATTACTACAGACCAGATAAGCAGGCTCTCAGGGCTTCTCGAAAGTATTGAAAGAATAATGCCTAACTGTGCCGAGCAGGGAATTGCAAGAGCCAGCAGGATATTTGCAATAAGTCTTTCCCGCTTTGTTTCAAGGGTTCGGGTAACCATTGTAGCCATTGTCGAACAACCAAACCCGAGCACCATTGGGATTACCGCCCTTCCACTGAGCCCTATTTTCTTAAACATGCCATCAAGGAGCAGGCCCAGCCTTGGAAGATAGCCCGTGTCTTCTATGATGGAAAATACAAGGAAAAAGGCTCCTACTATCGGAAGGATAAGGGCAATTGCATATGTTACAGCCTGGGTAAAAATCCCGTATTCTCCTACAAAAAGGTCCTGAAGAGCTGGGTAGGGTACAAGCGATACGAACTTTTCAGTTACAAAGGGATTTATGTATCCTCCAAAGACCGTATTTTCCAGAAAATCAACAACGGTTCCTGCTGCAAATACGCCTACAAACAGATAGAGCCCGAAGTACAGAATTAAAAACAGCACAGGTATCCCAAGCACAGGATGGATGAGAATACTGTCAATTTTCTCGGAAAAACCGAGATTTCTATTCTGTATTTTACTTCCATTTATTCCGGTACCTTCCTCTGCTCTTATTTTTATTCCAGTACCTTCCTCTGCTCTTCTTTTTTCGGCTTTTCCACTACTTTTTCTCTCTATTCTCTCAGGTATTCTCATTACCTGTTCCACTATTCCGTTCACATGCTCCTGGCGCTTCAGGGTGAACAGGTAGGAAAGAGGGATTTCAGATCTCTTTGAGGCAGCTTCTGCAAGTTTCTGGATTTCTTCTGAGCTTTTTTCATGGCCTTCTTCCCAATATTCGGGCGTTTTTTCAGCCGTGTGCAGGTATTCAAGGGCTGTCCTGTCTTTTTGGAGTAGCAGGAGTGAAATCGCTCTTTTTGAGATTGCGGCTTCTTTTGCGGCTTCTTTTGCGGGGCCAAGAAAACCTTCAATTGCTTTGATATATGGCTCAATTTCTGTACCGTAGTCAAGTTTTTGCCTAAATTTTTGCGTGTTGTCTCCAGGGGTAAACTCTGAAATTTCAGTTTTAAGTTTCTCTATTCCTTTTCCTTCTCTTGAAATCGTTCCAACAACTGGAATTTCCAGCAACCGACTGAGTTTGGATATATCGATTTCAATCCCTCTTTCTTCAGCCTCGTCCATCATATTTAGAACCAGAATTAGAGGAAGTCCGGCTTCAAGGAGCTGCAGGGTGAAGGAAAGCATCCGCCTGAGGTTTCGGGCATCTACCACATGGAGGTAAACTGAAGTTTTTTCTTCAAAAAGCAGAAGCTGAGAGACTCTTTCTTCCTCACTCACAGGGAGCAGGGAGTACATCCCGGGCGTGTCAATGATTTCGTATTCCCTTTCTCCGATCCTTGCTTTACCATGGGTGATTTCAACTGAGGTTCCCGGATAATTGGAAACCAGTGTATAACTTCCGGAGAGGGCATTAAATAGGCTGCTTTTTCCCACGTTAGGGTTTCCTATAAGTATGATTTTCGGAAGCTCTTTTCCTGGAATGCATCTCGTTTTTTCGCAGCAGCATTCTTTTTCAGGGCAGGTAACTGGTAGTTTCATACTTTTGCTCTCATATTTAGGCAAGCCTAATTTTTAATCTATCCATATTTAGGCAAACCTAATATTTAAGTCTATGCTAGCAGCATGAAGCTCTGAAGTTTATTGTACAAAACCCACATTTTAAAAAGTTTTTGACTCATAAAAAGCCTTTAGCCTGAATCTCTAACTTAAATTTCAATTTGAGAGTCTATTCCAAAACCAATTTTTAATCTCACTCAGTAAGATTTTCGGGATCATTTTTCTAAGTCCGGGACTCGATTTTTTCCGGTTAACTAAACATGCATGAGTTTAAGTTCCAAGATTAGCGAACCAATGAAAAAGTAATATTTTTGAAAAGGAAATACTATGAAATATATATATATTGTAATTCTTTTTGGAAAAGTTGAATGGAAAAAATCAACTTTGTGATTGTTATTTAAATTTCTCTAATATTTATATTTCTACTAATATTATAATTCATAAATATAATTCTTATATTGCATGTATTTGAAATCGCCTTTGTTGGCAAATCCCATGCTATAAAATGAGGATAGAATTTACTAATGTTTGCCCTCCTCAAAAGATGCTGGACGATTTATTGATAACGTGAATACATCTGCCAACATCGGTGGATTGAAAACTAACATTTGCAAAATTGAGTGAGTTATAACAGATTGGGGGAGTCAACAAATGAGTCTTAAAAAGACACTGGGTATTTTGCTGGCAGTTTGTTTTTTACTATCAATTGCTGCAACGGCAGTAAGCGCTAAAGAACTGCCCAGTATGGCTGGAAAGAAGACATGCAAGGCAGAGACATGCAAGACAGTAGATAAGCCAAAAAATAAAATGAAAGGATTTTCTATCGATATCGAAAAGGCCACTTTGGAAAATAACTATTTCCGCAAGGTGCTCTATACCTCAAAGTACAGCCAACTGGTAATTATGAGTCTCAATCCCGGGGAAGATATCGGAATGGAAGTGCATGAGAAAAACGACCAGTTTCTCCGCTTTGAGGAAGGACAGGGAAAGTGCATAATTAACGGTAACGAATATGAAGTCGGTAACGGGTCTGCGGTGGTTGTGCCGGCTGGTGCCCAGCACAATGTCATTAACACTTTGAAAACAGGTTCTCTGAAATTTTATGTAATCTATTCACCGCCTGTTCACAAGGACGGCATTGTACGCGCCACGAAGGCTGAAGCCGAAGCTAATCCCGAGGAATTTGACGGCGTGACTACGGAGTACTAAGGGATAAAGTCATAAGAAGTAGGAATAAACGCTTTATATCCATAAAGCACTTTTATTTTTTATATTTTGAAATAAATGTCTACATTTCTTCAAAACGTTAATTCGCAGCAACGATATCTGCGGTTGGTTTTGTATCCCAATGTTTTGATCTATTTTTATGGAGCTTGTACGAGAGATTCAAAAGTCAAATTTTGATTTTTGAGTTAGGCTCAACAGTCTGCGTCCCAATAGTCTGCAGCTTAATAACCTATGGCTTAGTAGTCTATGATACGTTGCTGTTTATTTCATTTTATTTCCCTGCTCATATCCCTGTAGTATTCGAAAAACTCTTGTCCCCATTTTATTGCTTGTAGTTCGAAACTTATTACATATTGGCGGTCAAACCTGCCGCTTTCGTTAAACAATCCCATAGTCATTATCTCGTTAGAGGTAGCAATTAGCGCAGGGATTTCAATTTCTTTTTTTTCCAGAATGTAAAGGCTTGAATTTTCCGTTTTGAGAAACTCTTTTCCATCTTCCTTGAAATCTTCTACAAGCCGTAAGTATACAGCTTCACTCAAAACAAGGGAAATTTCAACGCCTTTTCGTGCAAGGTTGAGAACAAGAGCCGGAAGTTGAGGATGAAAATACGAATAAAACATGTGGATATAGGTTGAGTTGGAAAGGTTTTTTACAAATTCCGGGTTCAGATCAAAAGTATGACTTAGATCCGGTTCTATGAGGCGATAGTTTCCAAGTTCGTTTATCCTATTTACAAGATGGGGCGGAATAGGAGTAAGCTTTCTATCGGCCCAGAACTTTTCGTTCTTCTCAAACACTGACAGGGTTCCAATAAGGGGTTGCATTTTTTCAACGACAATTTCCCCTATTGCGCTAAGCCGGTATATTCCTTCTTCATGTATTACCAGACCCTCTTCTTTTAACTTCTTTATCTGCGGAAGAAGAGCCGTCCTCGGCACCTGAAGCTTATCCAGTATCTCTTCGATGTCCTTAGGGCCTTCTTTCAGGAGCAGAAGAAAATCTTTTCTCTTCTCTGAAAACAGGATAAGATCAAGCAAGCCGGGATTCATTTTATAGTCTCCGTCCTGAACTTATGAAAAAAAGTTTTGTTTGCCGGTTCTGTTTTTATGGTTCGCTTTTTTAAATTCCTTATGAGTTCCAAACTGCTAATAAAGGTGTCGAAATTATTTGAAAACTTCGTCCTGTTTCTTACCAAATTGGGAAAATAGCCATAATTTAATGAATTTACGGACAAAAATCCTCTCATAACCCTTATTTTCTTTTTATCTATTTTATATGAGTTCAGAATAAATTGATAATCTCATTTAAGCGATAAGAACAATCACAGAATCCTGAGCAAATTTTAACTTTTAGCTTATCTTACTTAGAGCCTATCTGAAAAGTGTTGTTACCTACTGTAACTTTCCATTAACAAAATGCAAAACCGGGACGGATGCCCGGATATTTAGATTTATTGTAACTTTTCAGCATGCATTACTGACTTTTCGTATAGGCTCTTAGTACCCGCAACGAAATAACCTATGCAACTTATAATTTATTGTAACTTTAATTGGCTACCTTGATAGTGAAAATCAAAACGTTCAATTGGAAATCTGCATAGTTTATTCTGAGACGGAGCCTTATTGCTTGCCTGACTTATTGCTTGCCTGACTTATTGCTTATATTTATTTGAAAGTTTAATTACTGTCAGTTTTTATAAAATTTAACCTACTGTCGGCATTAACCTAAAACTTAAATTACTGCCAGCATTAAACTCAGAAGCTTAACTCATTTCCACTATAAATTCGGGGGTTCACCTGATTGCTTTTCGGTTTGCTAGGAAACGTTGATATAGAAGATAATGAGAAAAGGGAGAAACCTGGATGAATGGTAAATGACTCCAGGCAAGTGGCAAGTAGCTTCGAGTAAGTGACAAACAGTTTTCAGAAGTAAATAATCTTTTCATTTATTGATTGTATAATTTCTTTTGTAATAATATATAATAATGTGTAAATCATAATCGGGTATAAATTATAATAATATGAATGTTTCATAATTGTCAGAATGAGTTTTACAATTAATGTGAGGAAGGGCAATGGAGAAAGAAAAGTTATACAGGTTAAAAGCTGAAGCAAATCAGCTTTCCCCTATTCTTAATATTGGAAAGAATGGGGTAACGGACACTCTGATTGAGGAACTGAACAAGCAGATAAAAGCTAACAGGCTTGTGAAGGTAAAGGTACTGAAAAGCGCTGAAGAAGGAAAAGACTTAAAGACTATCGCGGAGGAAATTGCTGCTGTTACGAGATCCACTGTGATAGAGGTACGTGGAAGGACCGTGGTTCTGTACAGGTAAAAATTCTCTACAGGTAAAAATTCTATACAGGTAAGAGTTAAGACGCAGGGATTATCCTTTCCTGGCTTCGGTTTTTGACGAGCTTTCGAATACAAAGCCTAGCTTTTGTTTAAATAAGAATAACTTCCTGCCTTTTAAATGAGGAATAAGGTTTTTCTGTAGTGTCTCTGTAATAGGTTAAAGTCTATAAGTATGTAGTTGCTTTAATATAAACTCATTATATAGTTCGTTATGTTGGTAAGTTATTTATGCTGCAAAAGCAACATCGAGTTGCAAATTATTCGCACACGATTTACGGGTGTTTCATTATTTCAAATCAGTCCCCCTATAATTTATATAAAAGTAACTGGATGACTAAACTGAATTATTATACAGGAATTCAAAATTCCATAGTATGTGCACTTTAAGTGCCTGGAATTTTCTTAAAACGGTTGAGTTGGGGTATTTTCCCCTTTTGTTTTCAGATAGACCAGGGCAGAGCAAAACCCAACCCTCCGGAGAGATTGTTATGCTTGAAGATGAATATCAACTTGAATTTTTCAAAAATAACGGGTTCGTCCGGAAGCAGTGCCAGTCATGTGGCAAATTCTTCTGGACACGTGACCCTGACCGAAAGACATGCGGAGATGCGCCCTGTGATCCTTATACCTTTATAGGAAACCCGGTTTTTTCCAGGGAATTTGATATCTCTCAGATGCGTGAGTATTACCTCTCATTCTTTGAAGAGAGAGGGCACACAAGGATCAACCGTTATCCTGTAGTTGCTCGCTGGAGGGATGACCTTTATCTTACAATTGCGTCCATTGCAGACTTTCAGCCTTTCGTAACTTCAGGGCAGGTTCCCCCACCTGCAAATCCCCTCACGATTTCTCAGCCCTGCATTCGACTGAACGACCTGGATTCGGTGGGCAGAAGCGGGCGCCATCTTACAACTTTTGAAATGATGGCACATCATGCCTTCAATAAAAGGGACCACGAAATTTACTGGAAGGAACATACACTGGAGCTATGTGATGAACTCTTTAATTCACTTAAGTTAGATCCCTTTGCTGTAAGTTACAAGGAAGAGCCATGGGCAGGCGGAGGAAATGCAGGACCCTGTGTTGAGGTTCTTGTGCACGGGCTTGAGCTTGCTACCCTTGTTTTCATGGGCCTGAAAACCGACAAAAAGGGTGACATCCTCATCAAAGGTGAGACCTATTCGAAGATGGATAACTACATCGTTGATACCGGATACGGGCTCGAACGCTTCGTCTGGGCTTCGAAGGGTTCACCTACAATCTATGACGCACTTTTCCCTGGCATAGTAAATGAACTCATGGGGCTTGCAGGGCTTGAGCATGAACTGGATAACTCCGAATATGCAAATATCCTGGCCCAGAATGCTCGGCTTGCAGGGTTTATGGATGTAAGTGAACAGGCAAACCTTCTGGAACTCAGGAAAAAGGTTGCTTCAAGCATCGGAATGACCGTGGATAAGCTCTCGGCTATAATGGAACCTGTAGAAAAGGTCTATGCAATTACTGACCATACACGCTGTCTGACTTTCATGCTTGGAGACGGGATTATTCCCTCGAATGTCAAGGCAGGGTACCTTGCAAGGCTTGTCATCAGGCGGACTTTACGCATGATGGATGACCTTGACATCCGTATTCCGCTGTCCGAGATTATGGATATGCATATAAAGGATATGCCGGAGTATCCCGAATTCAGAGAAAATTTCCCGGTCATACAGGACATCCTGGAATCCGAAGAAGAGAAGTTTCGTAATACAATGGAGAAAGGCCGCAGGATCATTCAGAAATCGGCATCTCATTTCAAGAAAACCGGGGAAAAAATTCCTTTATCTCAGTTAACTGAACTTTACGATTCTCACGGAATCCCGCCCGAGATGGCAAAAGAAGTAGCATCCGAAATCGGAGTGGGCGTAGAATTCCCTGACAACTTCTATTCCATTATTGGTGAACTGCATAACAAGGCTGAGGAAAAGGAAGAAGAAGTGGTTCCGTTTGCAGACCGGCTTAAACACCTCCCGAAGACAAAGCGCAGCTTCTATGATGAGCCTACGCGCCTGGAATTCGAGGCTGTTGTACTGGATATCTTTGACAACAACATAGTGCTGGATAACACCTTTTTCTACGCTGAAGGCGGTGGGCAGCCTGCAGATATGGGAACAATCGCTACCGGGTATGCAGTATACAAGGTTGTAGACGTCCAGGTCTACGACGGCGTAATAGTACATACCATAGAGAACCCTGATGGGAATCTTGATATCCGCAAGGGTGACATTGTCAATGGTAAAGTGGACGAAAGGCGCAGGATGACCCTTGCCAGGCACCACACGGCAACCCACATTGTAAACGATGCAGCCAGGAAAGTTCTTGGAAAACACATCTGGCAGGCTGGTGCCCAGAAGTTTGAGGACCATTCGAGGCTTGACCTTTCACATTACAAGCATATTTCCCCTGATGAAGTGAAGCAGATAGAGCTCCTGGCAAATCGCATGGTTATGGAAAACAAGCGTGTTGTTACGGAGTGGATGCCAAGGACTGAAGCCGAGCAGGAATACGGCTTTGGGCTCTATCAGGGTGGAGTACCTCCAGGAGAAAAAATTAGAGTTGTAAAGGTCGGAGACGATGTTGAGGCCTGTGCAGGTACGCACTGCATCAGTACAGGAGTTGTCGGCCCGATCAAAATCCTGAGGACCGAGAGGATCCAGGATGGAGTTGAAAGAGTTGAGTTTGCAGCAGGAGTTGCAGCCGTACGTGCCATGCAAAAGATAGATTCGCTTCTGGCAGATTCCGCAAAGACCCTTAGTGTGCCTCAAGAACAGCTTCCGGCAAGTGTTGAGCGTTTCTTCGGGGAATGGAAAGACCTCAAGAAAGAAAACGAGAAACTCAAGGAAGAAATTGCCCGCGCCAGGGTTTACAGGCTGCTGGGAGGAGCTTCTGAGGTTGCAGGTCTCAAGGTTATTGCCGAATTCATTCCCGAAGCCGATTCCCTTGAACTCCAGAAGACCGCTACTGAACTCATGAAATATGATGACGTGGTAACTCTTCTCGCAAGTGATGTAGAAGGAGTTAAGCTCGTTGCATCTGCCGGACAAAAAGCCTTAAGCTGTGGAATCAATGCCGGCAGCCTTGTCCGCGAGATGTCGAAGCTTGTAAGCGGAGGCGGAGGCGGAAAGCCTGCCCTTGCTATGGGCGGTGGAACTGACCCATCAAAAATTCAGGACGCGCTTGCCCGTGGGCTTGAACTCGTAAAAGAAGCCTGCAAATAAGTCTGCAAGTAAGCCTGAAAAAGGAAGTCTACAGGAAGTCTACAGAAAGTCTACAGGTAAGTCTGAAGATTCCGGGTTTTTAATTCCCGGCAATTTCTTCTTTTATCTTTTTCTTCCCTTTCACTTCTTTTTTCAATTGTTTTTCAATTGTTTTTTAATCATCTTTCTATCGTTTTTTAATCGTCTTTCAATCATTAAAGATAACTTCACAAAGAATTGCAGTCCCATCTTTTACAAAGAGATGCACGGTTTTATTTCCTTCAAGGCCTTTTTCAACCTCGTTCCGCACTTCCCAGTATTCTTCGGGCTTTACTCCTGCCCTGAGCACAACACTCCCGATATTCTGGCCTTTCAGGAATTTATTGATCTCTTTTGGTTTAAAGGGGCTGACTTTCAGTACAAGGTAATGATTTTTGATCATGGACTGCTTTATCAGGGCATCCGATGTCAATAAAAGCCTTTTTTTGTCAACCCTGAAAAGCTCAAAACCTCCCATAAGAGGCCCTGCCATATGCATCATGGATTCCACAAGCTCAGGCAGCAGCCCGGCTGCAACTACCGACGGTTCAGGCTCATAGGCGTTAAGTTTCATTTTGTCAGTTTCCTTTACCTGCGAGAGCACATATTTTGGAACCAGCCCTTCGCCTGCAGGCAGAGCCACAGCCATGCGGTCATACTGCTTCAGCCCGCCGAAGTAAAGGGTAAGGCGGTTGAGCTGCCCGTCCAGCGAGATGTATTCTTTTTCGCAGTCAAAAGGAATCCTTTCAGGCGGCATCTGAGGCGGAGCTTCAAAAGCAAAATTGCGGGTTTTTTCGCTGTAAGCAGCCAGCACATTCGGAATTCCAGGCTCAATGCTTGAGACGTGCCTCTCGCTTTCTTCGGCCGGCCGGAAGGGGTCTGAAAATATTACGTCAACAGCCGGGATCTGCTCTATGACTTTCGGGTCAAGGGCGTCCCCGCAAATGAATTTCACGTTGTCAAGCCCGTACATTTCGCAGTTCTGTTTTGCGTACTCGATTTTTTTGGGATCGATTTCCACTGCATACACTAACTCGCACTGCTGGGCAAAAAAGACAGTTTGCCCTCCTATCCCGCAGCTTATGTCAGCCAGAACTTTACATCTCAAACGCTGCGCCCTGTAGCGGGCAATTGGCTCAGGGGTTGCAAAACGCAGGCTTTCCTTATCCCCATACAGGGGCTTCTCAAATTGTTTTCTCCGTGCCACGTCGATCAGAAGTAGTAGATAGTTTATGAGATTTAAAGACGACTGAATAAAGAAGATTGTAGAGCTTCTGCTCGCTACGCAAACGCTCGCTTTATCCGCGTTCTGTCAGGAGAATGCTGGCTAAAAATGCAGGTATTATCACTTTACTTTTATTCAACTTTGGAAATTATCACGACATAGTTTTTCCCGTATTTTTCGGCACAGGCCGGACAGGTAGTATACCACATATACCATTTCTTGATTTCCAGGCCTTGGCTTTTTGCGTAGGCTTCAAAGTCCTGGCACCATTCTCCTGTTTTTTCGAAGTCTCCCTCATAGACTTTGCTCAAAAATTTCCCGCTTAGTGTTACGTTTTCGGCGCTGTCTACTTCTTTATCAACAGCCAGATAAATGTCCATGTTGCTTTCTGAGGTGTGGTCTGACAAACAGAGCCAGTCAGGCATTTCTGCGCCTGCCATGGCGACTTTCTCGTTCATCCGCGTTATTACCTCTCCAAAATTCAGAGGCATGTAAAACTGTGTGGTAACCGAGTCCTTGATGAACCTTTTATTGTTCCACTCAAACACTTTTCCGTCCCAGGGGGCTGGGTCAAAACGGGGACAACATTCAGGAGTTTCGAGGTTGGTGGTCATGAGTTTCACCCTGTTAAGTAATGACTTTGGGGGTTATTTTAGGTTTTGGTTTTAGTTATTTTTAGTGAAAATAATTTTCGATTTTGGCATTCAGGAAGAAAAGAAACTGAAAAAACCATCGAGCAATGCGACGATGAAAAAGTGAAGCCCTTTATAAGCAAAAACATAGCAAATCACCTTGGAGTAACCCCTCAGACCACTACCCCAATTCTCAAATCCCTGGAAGCATCCGGCCTTCTTTCAAGCAGGAAAGGTTCAATAAAACGAGGAGAACCCGCCGGTGGTAAATGCGGAGTAAAAATCTGGACCTTAATTGATGAAGGAAAAATCTATGCTGCCTATTTCAGCAAAGAAAAGTTTTGCACAATCTAAAAATTATCTCCAAAAACTTCAAATTCATTGTATTGTATAGCATACTTCTCATGCAAGAAAGTATCAAAAATACGGACTTCACAGGAACATGGCACATTTACGAAATGGAACTATGGGATGAGGACTATTTCAATATGGAAGTTCAGGCTTATATTAAGATAGAGCCAGATAACAACGGGGACTTTCAATTTGGTTTAGTTTGTGGTGAAATAGATGGGAGGATCGTTGATTATGCCGATGGTAAAAGATTTGAATTCACCTGGGAAGGAAATGAGGAGTGCGACCGTGTCTTTGGTAGTGGTTGGGTCAGGATCAAAGAAAAAGGTGAACTCGAAGGTGAATTTAGATTTCATCATGGGGACAGTTCTACCTTTTCCGCAAAGAAAGTAAAGTAATAAAGTCAAAGTCTTGATAGATAACTTTCATTTAAACTCAAATTACGTATCTCCGCGTCAATAAAACCACAGAAATTGTTCAAAAACCACTTGATTTATCCCTGAAATCATTTTTTTGCTGTTTCCGTATCCCCAAGCTCATCACGTGATTCAGCTTCTGCTTTGAGCATATTTTTTATTATTGATTTCTCAGAATAAGGGAAACTCCGGCGGAAATCTTGGCAGTATTTTATCCTTTTTAGATGAAAAGAGGCATCTTCCAACGCTGCGTTAGCTAACTCCATTTCAAAATCCTGACACCAATTAAAAATACATTGTGTTAGAATGGGAATGAACTTATCAGCGTCCGTGACAGATTTTATATGAGGAGGAACAATACTTACTATTATGTTCCACGCTTTTTCCCACTTTTCCATTCCACCTCTGTAATTCTGTTTTTCAATGTCTTCATAGCCTTCTTGAATTAAATCATCAATCATTTCCATATTGTATTTTTCTGGAATTATCCGGTTCCATAATTCTATTATTGCTAACCAGATAAAATCTTCATCCTCGTCTTCTGCCTGAAAATTCTGTGTGTAATAATGGTCTTCTGCTAACTGAATTGCAGAGATATAATTTTGAGCCTGTTCTTTGAAACGTTCTATTTCGAAATCGACATGCATTGATCCCAATGTTTCAATTATTTCCAAAGTGCTCATCTTTTTTACTTTATTAAGATTCCAGCTTTTTAGAATGAAATCTTTGAAGCTTATGTCCTTGTGATCAGAGTATTGTTCAATTTGTTTGCCAATTCGTTCCAATTCTTCAGGTTTATATTGTAATTTCTGTTTAAATCTCATAATGGCTAACCGACTCATAACTGGGTTTTCGGATTTTGAAGCGGCTTGATTTATAGTGGTTTGATTTATAGTGGTTTGATTCATAGTAACTACTTTGCTACCTAAACAACAATGTTTATATTTTTTTCCTGAACCACAAGGGCACGGATCATTTCTACCAATTTTCTTTGACATTTTTGCCAGTTCCTTTGTTTTATGAGGATCAGTTCAGAATCGACATTTTTTTTGTTTGATTGCTTTCCCATTCCATAATTTATTTAAATTCAGGAAAACAGCGAGGAGCCTGATATATTAATATAATTTATTAATCTATGTTATATATTCAGGATTTGTGCACTTGAGGAACAAAATCAATCACGACAAAAACTGTGGATTGAAATCATGTTTTAGGCGGTTAATGGTCTGATGCTATTGATTTTTCAGTTCAACCGTGCAAGCTCTAATATTTTTATTGGAAGTTTTAAAATTATTACTACCACTCTCCAGGAATTCAGGACTTCCTAATCATCACCTAAATTTTACAGATGTATTTTTATATTTAAAGCCCTGGGAGTGCAAACCCGGTAGTTTTTGAATCTCAGAAAGCAACATCTTTTGGTTTAAAATACTCTGGGTCAAAATTTTTCCCTAGCCATGCCACTGTATATTCGTATTCCTCATGTTCAGGGTCTTTCAGGATATCGAGCATCTCTTCATAGCCCCCTATTCCTCCTATATCCTCAGGGGCAGCTGCTCTTTTTCCTGCAGTGCAGACTGGATATTTAGCTCCTTTTTCTTTCGGAAGGATTTCCTCAAGCCGGACTTTTATCTCCCATTTGTCCTCGAAATCATATGTGTACAGAGCAACCTTATTTTCCGGAGTGAAGTATTTGGAAAGCTTAGCCTTATTCTCCGGCACAAGGGGTTCATAGAAAGTTTCACAACCGTCATCTGCTTTCCCTATTTTGTCAAGCTCCCCGGTTTTTGGGTTTTGCATTTCGAATTCATGCAAATGGTAATCTTCCCAGTTCATCACAGTCTGAATCGCTTTATGAAGGTCCAGGAAAGTATAATTTTCCGGCACCTGGATTCGTCGCCAGATTTTAGGACTAGTACCTTTTATTGAAAGCTTTAACTGGTATATCTTTTTAAACGTGTCTTTCATACAGTTATTCCCCAGAATAAACGGCCGCTAACATTAACTAATTTCGGCTAACGTTCGTTAACTCCTGCTAATATTCATTAATTTCTGGCAATATTCATTAATTTTTGCTAATCTTAGATACTATTCAATAATATCCTATGATATTCAATAATATTTCCTAATGCTCAAAAGCGTCTAATAACATCCAATAATCCTCAATAACATTCTCAAATATTTGACAATTTTCAATGCTATTCAATGGAGAGCGTCGTAAAAGTCAAGAACTATCAAATTTATATTAGTAAGTTAAATTATTTATTTCTTTTTTCTGTCACAAATCAAATAATTTATATATACTCTTATTTAATAATTTTATCACATAAAATACATACTTTTTGAGTGATAACATGTTTTCTCCAAGAAAAGGAAAGCAGACTACTTTCGTTTATGGCCCTGAAATTTATGAGAAACTCGTATCCAGAGACCATCTACTATACAAGATCAATGAGTTAGTAGATTTCACTTTCATCAATGAAGAATGCCGTAATCTTTACTCAGAAAGTATGGGGAGACCTGTAACAAATACTCCTGAAATCATGTTTAGATCAGCTATTATTCAGTCTCTCTATGACTACTCAGATCGAGAAATGGAGTACGAAGCACGCTATAATATAATGGTAAAATGGTTCATTGGCCTGAACCTTGACGATTCTTCCTATGATCATAGTGCACTTGGACGTTTCAGGGATCTTCTGGGGGAAGAAAGATGGAAAGGAATATTCTTCAGCCTATTAAAGCAAATAGAAAATGCTGGATTCGTTAAAGGTAAAGATTATGTGGATGCCACTCATGTAGTAGCAAACATTGCAATTCCAGGTACAATAGACCTGTTAAGACAAGGAATTAAGGATGTAATGAAAACTATTCAGGAGATAGATCCAGACCTATTTGAGGAGCTTGGGGGAGAAAAAACTGTCAATGATAATAAAAAGGTATACAATTTAAGCCCTGAAGAAAAAGAAAGCAAGCTGGTTGAATTGGTCAAAAAAGCTAGAGAAATTAACCAGAAATCAGAAAATATTGGAGGAAAAGTAAGTGAAAAAACTCAGCAACTGAGAAGGATTCTTAATGAAAATATAGACGGAAACGAGGATAATATTGTAAAAAAAAAGATAAGACTAAAGACAGACTTGTGAGCATTGTTGACAAAGATGCAAGACATGGTGCTAAATCCGATGAAAAGAAGTTCACGGGATACAAAGTAAATTCAATAATGTCTGAAGATGGATTCATAAAAAACATCACTGCAACTCCAGGTAATTCCTATGATGGAGATGTACTTATTCCTCTAATTGATGAAATGGTAGAAAAAGGATTTACTGCAAGTGAAGTGGTAGGGGATACTGCTTATGGAGAAGTTGATAATAGAAATAAACTGATGCTGAAAGGGATAACTGTAATAGCTCCCTTTAAAAAGGAATCTAACAAAAATGGACTTTTTCCGCAAAGTAAATTCAGCGTCGAAAAAAATGGGGTTATATGTCCTGCAGGATGCAGGACGATGATATGGAATCACAATGAGAAGACTGAAAATATCACTTTATATTTTAATAAAAAAGATTGTGGAAACTGCAAATTGAAGCAAAAATGTACTGTTCAGGAAAGAAGGACAATTACCATCAGTGATCATTATGAATTACTAAAAAGAGCAAGAAAATATAATAAAACTGAATATTTCAAGGAAGATATGAAACAAAGAGCTCATATCGAACCAAAGCAAGGAGAAATGAAAAGATATCATGGATTAGAGAGGGCAAAATATTGGGGACTTCCGAAAATGAATATACAGGCAACAATAAGTGCAATTGTGGTCAATGTGAAAAGGTTTGTTGCATTGAATAGCTGTGGCTATAGAGGGTGTTTGTAAAAATATGCAAAAAGAACAGCAAATAAAAAGAAATGGATAAAGAATAATGAATATTCTCGATGAAAATGCCTTCAAATATTGAAAAGTTTTTTGGAAGAGAAAAAATTTTGCGCTGAAATTTTTTGATGGCTAACCATTAGATACTTTTACGACTCTATCGGTTTGCAGAGGAGATGACAGGCGCGCTCCTGCAGAAAAGTAAAATATGGGTTTCAGGTATTTTTTTCAGACACCTTTATTTCAGTTGCTTTCTATACTAGGCATCTTTATAATTTTTAGATCATTATTTAATATAGCCTTTCCGTTCAAGCCATTCAATCTGTGGCCTTGTATATTTCCAGGTAACTTCGGCTTTGGAATCCTGAATTTCCCATGGGTTAGCGATAACGATATCACCTTCACGAATCCACATTTTTTTATGTTTAGATCCCGGGATCCTACCCATTCGGACAACTCCGTCCATACACTGAAGTGTTACTCTTTTCGAACCGAGTAAACTCGCAACCGTTGCCAGGACTTCGTTTCTGTCCTTGCGGGGAATTCGTACCCTGGATACTTCAGGTGTATCTCCTGAGTTTGCTGGTCTTGCGGATCCTGATCTTCTTTTTCGAATAGTGCTTCTGTAATTAGCTAAGTTAATTCCTCCTTGATGACCTTTGATTGATTTATTTATAAGTCGAAAATTGATAAGTTGAGTAAAAATTGATAAGTTGAAAATTGAATGATCCGTACCTATTACTATTCTCTATGCTGTTTTGTCCCTAATTTTTTCTGCTGCTGTAGGTGGAAATAAGTAAAGAAACAAAGAAAATAAACCAAAAAAACAAAAAGATGAAGCAGGCATTAATGTAAAATTTAATTACAAATTAATAACACCTGATTCAGATTATCTTTAGAATTTCCTGTGGTTAGGAAGACAGTCTCTGCAGTATACTGGCCTGCCTTCGGTGGGTTTGAAAGGTACTTCGGTCTCAACACCGCAGTCAGAACAGGTCACTTTTGTCATTTCCCTTGGTCCGCTGTTACCGCGGAAACCTCCGGAATTTCCCCTGAAATTTCTGTCATTAAAAGCCATTTTCGTTTCACCTCCGCTTTAGCAGATAGTTGTTAGTTTAAAAACAAGATTGTATAGCCCTTTAAATTAAAAAACAAAAATTGGTTTTTAATAACAGATTATACGTCTCTTTATTTTTAATGCATACACTAGCTAGTCAAATTATATAAATGCACCTATAGAAAAGTAAGTGCACTCTTTCAAATGAGAGAAAACTTTACAACCAAAGCTTGTAAAATGTGTATAAGTGCCTGAAATTCTGATTCCGGGTGATTATCGATAAAACGAAATTGACCAGTCCTGCGAAGTTTTCCTTTTAAATCTGAAAAATCGTGGAGTTTCAATTTCGCTCTAATCTTACAAACGTACTTGTGGAAGATTCCAGCAGACCGCCGACAGAAAAAATATATTTTAATTTTAAATGAATTGCTTATGGGTGTTTTATCCCAAAATTATTTCGCTTTTTTAATTCTTTTATTATAATGATCTGTCGTATACGGGTGATCACCATTTCACTTCAACTTCGAATTTGTTTCATTTTACAGAATAAATCTATATTACCAAAATGGAGCTTAAATTTATTTAACATTTAATCTTTTGCGTCGCCTGCTGCTGTATCGCGTATTAAACTTCCAAATGGTTTTGAATCTGCGAAGTCATTTCAGGATAAAACATGAATTGCTTACGGGAAAAAAATTCTCATTTCTTATTCAGCGGTCCAGTTTCTGACGTTTTTCCATGTTCATAATTCACCTGAAAAAACTTCGATTGAATCAGAAAAATCCCTCCACACAGGAAAAGATCCCTTTTATCAAAAATAGCCCTCCAAAGTGCTCCTTATAAACCTGCAAAGTGCTCCTTATAAACCTGCAAAGTGCTCCTTATAAACCTGCAATCACGGGTTTTCAAGATTTTTTTATTAACAACCGTACTCGGAGAAGATTTCAGCAGGCGGCCGACAGGAAAAATATATTAATATCGAATTGAAAGCGAAGAAGAGTTCACTTTAATAGTTCCTGATCAATATATATTTTAAAAAAGTGAAAAAGAAATAAGTATTGATGCAAACTTAATTGCAGAAATAACACTTAGTATCTGCGGTTTTCTCTGGGCTTCCTGTGGTTAGGAAGACATTCTCTACAGTAAACCGGTCTTTCTGGGTCAGGTTTAAAAGGCACTTCGGTTTCAGCACCGCAATCAGAACAGGTTGTCTTGTACATTTCTCTGGGAGCGCCAAAATTGGAATTTCCTCTGAAGTTTCTGTCATTAAAAGCCATTTTGTTTCACCTTGGTTTTTGTTTTAGTTTTTGTTAATTGTTTTAAAATAAGATTGTATAGAACTTTCTGTTTAAAATCAAAAATTGGTTTTTAACAACAGATGAGTATACGGATCTTTATTTATCAACACGCGTACATGAAGCTTAAAATATATAAATATTTCTATGGGGAGATAACCATACTTCCTCAAATGAGAACCTATCTTATATACAGAGCTTATAGAACAGATAAATATGCCTTATATTCTGATTCCAGATGATCATTGATAAAGCAAATCTGAAGATCCTGCAAACACTCCTCCCAAAATCGTCTATAGAACCTTGCTCACATCAACATTAGACATATTCCTGCAGAAAAGTAAAATATGGGTTTCAGGCATCTTTTTCAGACACCTTTATTTCAATTACTTCTTATTATACTAGGCATCTTTATAATTCAAAACATTATTTAATATAGCCTTTCCGTTCGAGCCATTCTATCTGGGGCCTTGTGTATTTCCAGGTTATTTCGGCTTTGGAATCCTGAATTTCCCACGGGTTAGCAATAACAATATCGTCTTCACGAATCCACATTTTTTTATGTTTAGAGCCCGGGATTCTACCCATTCGGACAACTCCGTCCATACACTGAAGTGTTACCCTTTTCGAACCGAGTAAACACGCAACTGTTGCCAGGACTTCATTCCGTCCTTGCGAGGGATTCTTACTCTGGATACTTCAGGGGCGTCTCCTGATCTTACGGGATTTGCCGACCCTAATCTTTTTTTTCAAATAGTGCTTCTGTAATTAGCTAGGTTAATTTCTCCTTGAGGAACTTGATTTAATTTATATCTAACTTGAAAATTGAATAATTCGCATCGATTATTGTTCCCTATGTCGTTTTGTTCCTAATTTTTTCTGCTGCTGTAGATAGAAAGAAGTAAAGAAACAAAGAGGATAAACCAAAAAACAAAAAGAAAAAATGAATCAGGTGTGTTAATGTAAAATAATTACAAAACTAACACCTGATGCAGATTATCTTTAGAATTTCCTGTGGTTGGGAAGACATTCCCTACAGTATACTGGTCTGCCTTCGGTAGGTTTGAATGGTACTTCGGTCTCAACACCGCAGTCAGAACAGGTCACTTTTGTCATTTCCCTTGGTCCGCTGTTACCGCGGAAACCTCCGGAATTTCCCCTGAAATTTCTGTCATTAAAAGCCATTTTCGTTTCAC
>Ga0183097_10258_pt1 | contig 150155 bp, 129 predicted proteins | sample BioMet8_FD_128883 | JGI IMG/M metagenome (GOLD analysis project Ga0183097, IMG submission 128883) | Microbial communities from bioreactor (seeded with sewage sludge) at Lawrence Berkeley National Lab, California, USA - Biofuel... | ecosystem: Engineered > Bioreactor > Anaerobic > Unclassified ... | reverse complement strand
TTCAAGCAGATCGAAAAGCTCGATGGCGGCAACAGCAACGCCGTCATGCAGAAAATCACCTGGCAGCCGGAAAGATTGGGTCAGGACGTGCCGCTGGCGGTCCATGATACCGCTGCATCCGCGACCTATTTCTACTTCACCGATGCGAATAAGAACGTCGGTCAGTTGATGGATGCCGCCGGCAACATCGTGGCGAAGTATGAGTATTCGCCGTTTGGAGAAGTCACCGCCCAATCCGGGGCTTATGCCGACGCCAATGCGTTCCGGTTCAGCAGCGAGTATGCCGACGCCGAAACCGGGCTGGTCTACTACAATTATCGATACTATTATCCGATGATGGGCCGGTGGCTCAGCAGGGATCCAATTGAAGAAGACTCACAGGAATTTGACTTGTATATATTTTGTAAAAATTCAAATATAAACAGATATGATAGATTAGGGCTAGATGCTACAGGTTTTTTAATAAATTTTTTTATTAAACAAATAGTAAAAAAGCCCTTCAAGGGTGATCTTGCCGATGATACGCTGATTATTGATACTAGGTTAATGAATTCAAGTATAGAATGCCAGCGCTGGAATGCTAGTGCTTGTAAGTGTGATGTTTATATAAAAAAATGTATTTATAGAGAGTTTCTCTATTGGAGAAGTGAACAGGAGCCGTCATTTTTGCTCGGTAAATTAAAGAATGGCAAGGCCGGAAAACAGCATGTTATTATTGTTCCAGCATCTAAGGAATGTCCAAAAATTCCAATGCAATTTCTTGACGTCTGAAATCCTCAATTATATTTATATGGAAGACTTTAATTCCTTATTTTAAGCATGACAAGACGTTGATGCTTATTATGATGAGAGGTTAAATTTGTACCGAAAATGCTTGTTTTATTATTGAAAACAAGCGTTAAATTGGAAAAAAAATACAATGAAATCAAAAATTATTTTATTGATAATAGTTCTATTCTTATCTGCAGTTTCTTATATCATTTGGATAAGATTTCAAGACTGTACAGTTATCTTTCATGGAGATTCAATGGTTCCTACAATTGTAGATGGCGCTGAAATTACTATTGTTCCTTATAATAGAATTAACCGATATGACATCATTGTTTTTAAAACATCACAAGGACTATCTTGTAAGAGAGTTATTGGCCTTCCAACTGAAACAATATTGATTGAAAAAGATGGGATAAAAGTTGATGGGAAAATATTGCAATTACCGTCACCCTTGTCAACGGCATCACATCTTTTGTTATATCCATATATTGAGAATCCAATAAGATTTTCTTTAAAGTGCAATCAATACTTTGTTATTGGTGATAATCCAGTTAGAAGTTATGATTCTAGATCATATGGAGCAATAGATAATACTCAAATTATTGGGAAAATCAAAAAATGCGGTGCTCCCCAAAAACTGGACAACCGGCATAAGTGTAAATGACTTTTCAAAAAAATGGGTTGAATTGCTGAATTGAGAACTATGGGATTGTTTTTTAGCGCATCAAGATTTTCCCTGTGAGAAGGGGTCGGGCGTGGGTATGGCGACCTCTTCTCCGGGGATTTTTAAACGTTCACAGTTGGATGAGAACTTGAGATCATCAAAGTCTGACTAAAAAAAGATCGGAATGATAGACACCAAACAGGACAGCGGGGTCTTGGGGAGATATACCGGGTTGAATATCGGGACGGAATACGGCGTGGGCTACGGGTATGACGGGTATGGCCGTCTGAATCAGGTTACGGCCAACGGTTCGGAACTGTTTACCTATGGGTATCTGGCGAACAGCGACCTGGTCAATACGATCACGCGTCCGAACGACCTTCAGACCACGTTCGCCTACGAAGCCCATCGGAATCTGTTGAATACCGTGACGAACGAGTATGACGGCGCCACCGTCAGCGGGTACGGCTATACGAATGACGCCATCGGACGGCGCACCGTCATGGGACGCACGGGCTCGGCATTTTCCGCGGCGGACACGATCAGTTATACCTATAATGACCGCTCGGAAGTGACGGGCGCGCTGTCGAACAGCGTCAGCGCCTACGATTACGGCTATGACTTCGACAACATCGGCAACCGCCTGACCTCGCGTCTGGGGGCCGCTAGCGCCACGTATACGGCGAACAACTTGAACCAGTATGCCGGCGTGGTCACCGGCGGCAACACCTATACGCCGAGTTACGATAACGACGGAAATATCACCGGGGTGACGTTGGGCGGCAATACGTTTTCCGCCACCTGGAACGCGGAAAACCGTCTGACCGTGGCGACTTTGCCGGCGGGGAAAGTCGAATTCACCTACGACTACATGGGCCGTCGGGTCGAGAAAAAAGTCTTTCAGCTTTCCTCCGGCACCTTTCAACTGGTGAAAACGGAACGGTTTGTCTATGACGGCTTCAAGCAGATCGAAAAGCTCGATGGCGGCAACAGCAACGCCGTCATGCAGAAAATCACCTGGCAGCCGGAAAGATTGGGTCAGGACGTGCCGCTGGCGGTCCATGATACCGCTGCATCCGCGACCTTACCAATCAAGTTATTTAATCGTGAAAAGTGTAACCTGTTTTTCAACTTGATTCGCTCTCAATAGCGTAAGGGCACGACAAGTTCTAGTGCAGCGTCTCGTAAATAATGTAAGTTAAGGAATAATATTGATCGCACCCAAACACGGCCGAAATGCAACAGACATACCCTCTCTTGCTTCGCGAACTCTTCCTTCGCAAGCGAGAGTTAACCGGTACATCTCACCAATGAAACTTATTTATGAGGCACTACGATAGATATGAGTAAAACTTTTTTTTCAATTCTGCTTGTTTGGAGTCTTATTGGTTTTTCAGTCAATGCTGATACCATAAAATTTTCCGCTTCTACCGGTATCTGGAGCAGTCCGCTCGATTCCGCTCCGGTCGGTATGCTGTTGACGGATAAGCTATTGGATGTAAAAAAGAAGCATATTGCAATATTCAAGGAGAGCTTGCTTTGTCGAACCGTCGATTTTTATCTGGTCGATCTTGACGGTAAAAGTTTTTGGCTGTCTCCTGATTTGGGCTGGCAAAACGGCAGAGCGGCAATTCTCCATAATCACCCCGATTATTCTTTGTGGGCAATGATTTTCTTCGGTGTCGTCGGGGGCGGCCTGATGATGATTTACCTGTGGCAGTCAGGACTTAAGTTGCCGTCGTTTTTTCATCGTTATCCATGGCTGGTGCCGGTTTCGGCATTAATATTTTTTCACTGGGCCTGGCTGAATTATTTATTTTATCAATATCCCGGAATGTTTCAGTATCCGACCGATGAAGGCGATTATTTTAAGATTGCGCAAGCGCTGTTGCACTGGAATTTTCAGGAGCCGTTTCGTTATACGCTGGGATATCCGCTGTTTTGCCTGCCGTTTATTCTATTGACGGGAAGTTGCGATCCGCTTGTTCTGACCCAGGCAATCAGCCGATTTTCGGCTGAAATCATGATGCCGATCAATATGCTGCTGGCATTTTTATTAATCAAAAAAATTACCGGCTCGTGCGGAAAAGCATTTTGGGCAATTCTCCTGTGGATGATTTTGTCAAAATTATTCATCGCCGTGGAATATCCTTATCAGGGATCATTATTCAGTCCGGGAGGCCGATATCATGCGGCTTATATTTTTCTGGCCTACCAATTTTGTTTGTGCGGTTTTAACTCGTTAAGCGAATGGTGCTCGGTCGGGTTGGTCCTGGGAATTATGGTCATGACCTTGTATCTTCCGCCCTCCTGGTGGAAATATGCTTTGTTGGCGGCGTTGTTCGGTTTAGCCTGTCTGGTTCGTCTGAATAATATTTTCCTGATGCCGGCGGCGGCATATTTATGTTGGATTACCGATAAGGAAAAACATGAAAATCTGTCTTGGACTTTGCCGGCAATAACTGTTTCCGTGATGTTCTTCTGTATGGTTTTCGTCTGGCAGTTAGTGGTTAATCATCTGCAGTTCGGGAGTTTCTTGACGTTTCCATACATTTTGCACAGCAAGGATATTCACGCCGGATTTCAATGGCGGAATGTATTCAACGGAAGCGGTTACTACTTCAGTATTCTGGCGGTGCCGTTAAGCATAACTTTACCGGCACTACTGGTAATTCGGGAAAACAAAATCCGCAATACGTTGATTCTATGGACCATGCCGATGGTTTTGTTCTTTTGCGGCTTTTGCGTCCTCGGGCAACATTATCGGTTTTTTATGCCGCTTTTTTATGGTTTTACGGCGGCGATCGCGGCAATGGAGTTTTGGGCACGATTAACTTGGCGACAAAGGGGATTATTGATCATTTTCTTAATCACAATGATAGTCCCGGTGTTGCCGTTCCCGCTCAGTATTTATCCTCATGATTATGTTGAATTATTTTCTCGCGGATGGGATAATCTTCCCAATGTTCTGCATCGTTTACGATTGATTGCTTTCCTGCCGGTTTTAGGTTACAATCTTTATGTGTTTCGCGGAGATCGACAAGTCATGTGGTTTCTGGTGATATTTACTGTACTGGTATTGCTCTGGTCACCACTGATTTATTTGGCGACAGCTGGCGGATTGCTGTTATATGTAGCAATATCCTGTGGCCGAGAGTTAATATCGGAACGATATTCTCATCAATTTACAAACATGGACAATGAAATGAGCTGAATTTCGTTAAGTTGAAGAAATTTTTATGATGTGATCATTACTATTGCTCCGAAACGAAATCTGTTGTATTTGATAACCTCAAAATCATAGGTGAAACTACAGATGGTTTTGTTACTGCTCTATAATATCGATCTGTGGCAAGATTGAACTACAAAAAATTCTTATTTCGATTGAAAATCCGGCGCAATTAGATTAACTTTTGCTTGCTACAATCTGTGAGCATACAGATCTCACCAAATGGGGAAATGCAATGGGTATGGAAGAAAGTAAGCGCCGGAAACGGCAGGAGTGGCGGCGGCATTTGCCGTGGCTGTATCAAGAGTTGCCGGAACTGGTGGAGCAAGGGGTCCTTGACGCCGAGGCTGCGGACCGATTGAAACTTCATTACGGGCAGCCAGAGCCGATGATGAGTCGGGCGACGCTGTTGATGGTGTTGGTATCGATTCTGGGGGCGGTATTGGCCGGCGGCGGCGTAATCATGCTGATCGCGCACAACTGGGACGAGCTGCCGCGCAACATCAAATTGTCGCTGGCGTTTCTGCCGCTGGCAATCAGTCTGGGCCTCGGCGTTTTTACGCTGGTTCGCGGCAAGGGGCCGGCCTGGACCGAAAGCGTTCCGGTCTTCATGGCGATTTCCGTTGCGGCCGCGATTTCGCTGGTGGCGCAGACGTATCATATCAGCGGCGATCTGCCGCGCTTTTTGCTGACTTGGTCGGTACTGACGTTGCCGCTAATCTATTTATTCCGCAGTACGGCGACGGCGGTGCTGTATCTGGTACTGGTTTGCTGGTGGTGCGGAGCGGCGAGTGTCAACGCGCAGGAAACGTGGTTTTTCTGGATCTTGCTGGCGGCGTATGCGCCGTTTTTAGCACGGCAGTGGGATTTCGACGGCGATTCCGGCAGCGTGATCTGGCAGAAGTGGGCTCTGGCGGCACTCTGCTTTTTCGCGCCTGGGTTCCTGAGTATTCAGACGTACCGGCCGTTCGACTGGAAGCTGGGCTATCTGCTGGTTTTCATCGTACTTTACCTGGTCTCGATTGCGGATAAAGAAGAAGGCGATTCGTTCTGGCGGCGACCGTTCGCCAATTTCGGGTTGTTGGGCATGGGGGCGGTGTCGGCCTGTCTGTGCTTCCGTCACAACTGGTACGGCGGGGTGGTCAAAGACCTCTCGGCCGTTACGGTGTCGCCGTTCGCCAACACGGCGTTTCTGGCGTTGCTGTCCCTCGTCTGGCTGGGGCTGGTCTACCATCTGGTGTTGAACAAAAAGTATTTTCCGTTGCTGTGGGCGGCGTTGCCGGTGTTACCGCCGGTTTTATGGCTGTTTCAGAAGTACGGTCTCGACAACAATACCGCTGCGACGGTGTTCGGCGGTTATATGTTTGTGGCCGGGCTGGCGACATTGTTTATCGGGTATCGTACCAACCATTGGTTACGGATGAACGGCGGGGTGACAGTAGCGATGTTTCCGGTGCTGGTGAAGTTTTTCGACAGCAGTTTTACCTTTATTCACAAAGGCGTAGTGTTCATTTCGTTTGGAGTGATTCTGCTGGCGATCAATTTGAAATTCGCGAAAAACCGGACCGACGCAACGATGCCGTCGCGAAAAGGAGACGCCGCATGAACATAAACGTAAACGCGAAAAAATGGTGGCTGGTCGGCGGGCTGCTGCTGACCGGCCTGATCCAGATGTCCGTGCCTGGCTATATGATCGTGCATCAGGAAGGAATTTTGCGCGACGGCAAGGAGTATAAATTCCGGACCGCGCCGGTCGATCCCTACGACATGTTTCGTGGCCGCTACATCAATCTGAACATCGATGACGCCCGGCTCAAACAGGATGGCCGCGGCTACAAGCACGGCGAAACCGTTTATGCGCTGCTGACGGTCAATCCCGACGGGTTCGCCCATATCGCCGGCATCAGTCGTGCGGTGCCGCAAGCCGGCGACTACGTTGCCGCTCACGTACTTTCCGGCTGGGAGAAGGAACTCGTGCTGGAATTGCCGTTCAGTCGCTATTATCTTCAGGAAAACCACGCGCCCGAAGCCGAAAAGCTTTACCGCCTGAGTACGAACCGTAAAACGGCCTGGATCACCATCAAGGTCAAAGCCGGCGAAACCGCCCTCGGCGGGCTGTATATCGACGGCAAGCCCGTCAACCGGCAGTTGCAATAAAGGCCAGAAACGAGCATGAAAAAAAACCTTGCCGCAATGTTGCTTTTCGTGGCGATGACTGGTTTGCTATCGGCCGCAGAGAATGTTCCCTCGCCGTTGCCGGACACTGGTCCTAAAAGTCGCTATCTGGTTTGTGACAATCACCAGGGCGGCTTCCTTTTCTGGGTCGATTCCACCAACGGTAAAGTATGGCGTCTGGACTGGAGCAAAGAAAAGATGTTCTGGCGCTATCTCGGGCAGCTTCCCAACGTTCAGGCGGGAGAAAGCGGAACGTATGTGCCGTATCCCAACAAAAGCGGCGGCGGACTGTTTATTCTGAATCCGGCTACCGGCGAAGGCTGGTATTGTACCGGAAACATCGGCAAAGACAACTTCCGCCCCCTTGGAAAGCCGGTTGAGCAGCAGTTGGAAAAATAGGATGCGCCCCGCTTTCCCTCGGATCGCTGTTACATGTACCGCAACCCTAAAATCGCCGCGGCCAGCAACAGAAAGAACATTCCCAGCAGCATCTTGCTGATAATGACGTTGCGCTTGCTCAGACGCAACAGTGCCTGGATGCTGACACCCCAGAAAAAGCAGCCGAACAGGATCAGCAGCGGTACGATAAACATCAGATTGTAGAGCAACAGATAAGCCATCCAGACGGACGGTCCGCCGGCCTCCCGAGTCAGCAGTACCAGTGTCGGCAGATAGACCTGTCCGGTGCAGACCGCTTCCAGCAACGTCACCAGAATGCCGGTCAGGAAAGCGCCCGGCAGCAGCCGGCGATAGGTGAGATTGTACCGCATGATCCGGTGAATCAGCGTCTTGACCCGGTCCGGCAGCTGCAGTTTTACGGCATCCGCCCGCTGACTCCGGCGGTAGTTCCAGGCGTCGGCAAACGACAGTGCCGCAAACCCGGCCAGGATGGCGACCATCAGGATCTCCAACGTCAGCCGCAGCCACTTGTAAGTATCGAACAATTGCAGAAAGCGGAACAGGCCCAGACCCAGCAGCAGATAGGTCAGAAAACAGGCCAGACAGTAAGTCAGTCCGGTCCATAATATTTTGCGCCGTTCGACGCGGACGATGGCCAGCAGACTCAGAAAAAAGACCAGCGTTGAAAACACGCAGGGATTGATGCCATCCAGCAGCCCCGCCACGGATATCGTGCCGACGGTGAAAATAAAGTGATGCGGCGACGCCGGAACCGCCGGAGCCAGTACGGACGGGCTACCGGACTTGACCAGCGGAATCAGTTTATGATTGATTTCCCGGTATCCGCCCAGATAAATGCGGTCGGCCACGATCATCGACACGGTATCGTTACGGTTGATGCCGAGCTGTTCCATTCGCTTGATCAGTTGCAGAAAAACTTCCGGGGTATCGGTGTTGTGGCGCAACAGGTCGTACTGTCCGGAGCACTCTTCCTCCAGCTGCGGCAACACCAGTCGGTTCACGCGTTCGCAATCCTTGCAGCCGGGCTGAAAATAGTAGTCGATTTTAACTTTCAGCCCGGGGGACGGGGATGATTTTTCCGCCGCGCCGCACGCAATGACGGCCCCGAGCAGTAACGGCAACACCAGCAGCCAAACGATTTTTATCGGATTGAGTTTACGCATGGCGTTTTTTACTTGTTCGTTCCGGACTGCCAACGTCCGGCGATAAGGATTTCGACGGGCGGCCATCCGGCGGGTACCTGAGCAGTAGAATTTGTCGGTTGAAGTTGCCGGCGGTAACAGACGCTTTAAGCTTTACCGTGAGCTTGAACTTGCGCTGACCGGGGGCAATCAGTTCGGTGGAAACGTCCCGTCCGCCATGAACCGCTGTCGGACCGAATTCTACCTGATCCCGATGGTTTCCAGCAGAAATTCCTGTCGCCATTCCGTTCCGGCGGCGAGCGTTCCGGCATAAATTTTATCCTGCGGCTTCACGATGACCAGCGGGACCGAGTTGCCGTTCAACAGCAGCATCAGAAATCGCTGTTTCGGGTCGTTGTTTTCGACGAACAGGTTTTTACTGAACGGTCCGGCGATCGATCCGGCCTTGATCACGGCGGTAAGGCTGGCGGTACCGCCAACGGAAATTTCATTGTGATCAACGTTAGCTTCGGAACAACCGCAGGTCTTGCGGATATTGATGATTTTGAGTGGCTGGTCCCCGGTATTTTTCAGCAAGAAAACGTGCGCTTTAGTCTGATTGGCCGGATAGGTGCCGAAGTCGACCGACGCCCGGTCTACGGTTAATTCCGGTGCGGCTGCCGCCAGCGCTATACTTTCGGCCAGCAACACCACTACCGCTCCTATTTTCCATACCCCAAACATATTGCCCATACCTATCGAAAGTTAATGTCCATAAGATATTATAAGTTTTCGTCTTTTTCTCCTTAATTTCGCATTTTGTCACATAAATTTTTGAAAGGCGGGATTGGGGATGCGCACAAGAGTGCCCGGAAAGTGAGCATTGGAAATGGCCGGATTTTGAACAGTTTGGTGGCCGGAGCGTGATTGCACATCCGATGACCGAAAATTGGCGATCGGTAAAACTGAAAGTAACGATGTAGGCGGGATGATTGTAGACAAAGGATTTCGAAGGGCAGCTCGAAACGAAGCGATCACCGTAAGTCAACCGGCAAAGCGGTCATGGTTGGTATGTCGGCTGGCTGGAACAGCCATAAGCCCCGCGGCCAACGGGAAGCCGAAATTTCCGTACGGGAAAAGAATAAAATAAAAAACGCTTCCTTTTTGACTATAGGCTCCTGTAGGAGTTTCCCGGAAAAGTTCGAAAGACGGATGCTTTGACCCAGTCCATGCGACCGGTTTCGCGAAGCCGGGAAATTTTTGATTGCAATTTTATGGGTTAAACATTACGAGATTAATGCCTTGCGAGTTAACCGCATTTCCTGGTCGGCGACCTATTCGTTTAGAGACTTTGGCCCCGGACAGAGAGAAAAGGCTGGATTTATGGTGATCGGCTGAGAATCTCTGGAAAATGGCTGTCCCGTATATCCCTTTGGGGCAAGGGGATATGCAGGGGAGCTCCGAATTGGACTTTGAGGAAGAAAAAAGAAAAATGGTCGACCATATGGGATATAAACGGTCGACCATATCACTCGCTTTGTCATGTCAACCCAATACCATGACAAATCATATTCTGCCGCAAATCCAAGCGCAAGCTCGTTAGGCTCTGTTAACAAAGCGACCTATTCTCATTGCTGAAAATGGCAGCGTTGACGATAACTCAGCTTGAGTTTGATTTACGGATGCGATTGTTGATTGATAAAGTTCCAGCAATCTTTGCTGCTCATCTGCTCAAGTTTTTCAACGCCATGATCTCGCGCCACTTGGCGAGGATCAAGACCGTGGCCGGCACAGATGCTTTTCATCGCCGCAATTTGTTTTTCGGTAGCTAATTTCTTGACGGGCGAATTAACATGGGGAGCCGTACCGTTGGGAGGAATCGATGTAATCGATGGTGGTAGCGCTGGAACATCCGGTACGGCGGAGGGACTAACCCGCTTGGCATAGTTGGCTGGATGCGCGAGAATCGGAGCGGTCATTGCCTCAAAAACATCTTGCAATTGCTGTTTTAAGGCATCCGGCGTTACGGCTTCCGGAAATTCGATTTTCTGACTGCTTTTACATTTGAGTTGACGAGCGAAATCGTTTTGCTGGACGGTCAACCTGATTGTAATCATAGGACTTCTCCGGTTGGAATGGTTATGATTAGATCGTGAAACTGGTTGAAATTTGTACATTTGAGTCGTTAAAAACCTCTTGGCGGGATAATTCATGAATAGCGAGTAAAAACATGGCGGGATCACTGAAGACATAAACGTCGAATGGCGTTTCCAAAGAGTTTGCTCCTATAACTCCAAACCTCGAAAATAACGCCGTATATACGTGCAAAATGAGGTTGAAAATCTCCCGGAAATCGAAGGGAGTGGCAGTTGATCTATTGTCTGATTTTGAGCATAAATCTCGTGTCATCAGCTCGAAATTTTAACCGGCATATCCTGACTCGCGGCAACCATAAATCAAGGTACGGATTGTTAATTTTATTGTTTACGCCGATCCTGGGTACTGGATGCGCCGAATTCTCTTACTCCTTTCGGTGCGTTACCCTTGGTATGTTCCTTGGCCAGATAGGACGCCCACTGGAAACATTGTGCCACTTTGTTCTGATAGTCGGGATCATCCTTCCGCAACATAATGCCGTTATGCTGAACCGCTCCGTCGCGACCATGGGTACAGTCATCGACCAACCCTTTGGCCTGGTCAACGGGTAAAGCCAACGCACTGGCCCAGAGTTCTTCCGCTTTGGCAATGTGGTTATGACTCGACTGGGTTTTATTACCGTCCAGCAGCAGGATGCCATGGTAATGCTGATGTTTTTCGCGTGACTGTTCCCGAGTCCATACGCAATGAGGATCCTGCCCTTGACGCTTCAAATTCTTCAATAGGTTGGCGTTAAAATCTCGAAACACCTTATTGTCAGGATCACCACTGTTGTCAGCAGGAAACCGGACATCGTAACGCATAAAGAAAGTTTTCGCATGGTGATCCGTCATGTAGTCGAAGTTATCTTTGATTTTCTCCAGAATCGGCAGACAGCAACCCTGGTGGTTGGCCGCATCGGTCAGAATCGGCAGTCCGGCATACGTGGGATCATAGGTAATTGTTTTTTTTGACATGATCGTTAACTCCTTTCAAGTCTGAATTGTTCCTATATTATGATGATGAAAATAAAATTATAACATGCTTATGAAGATTATGTTGCCACTGATTAATGACGTAGATTAAATTACATGCGAATAAGATACTGATTAGATAGATATTACCATAATACCTATCATATTCAGAGAGGAAGATTTGACTGAAACCTGCCGTTATGGCATGATCATGAGGAGATTTTAATCAATAGTGGTTGTCTGAATTATGGACCGGACATTGCTCCGGGAAAATATTTTTTTACTACCTCACAAAATCCTATGTCGAAAAACATAGGAGTAAAAATCATGTCCGTAATCATTCGTCCCCAGACCGTCAAGCTCTTGAGTCGGTTCATTCATCCGCTTACCGAGGAAGGCTTGATCCCGGTTCCCGAAGCCAACGAAATTCTATCCCAATTGAAGCATCTTGCAGAAAAAGGCGATCTCATGCCAGTCATTATTCCCAAGTTGATCGACCAGACCGAAGCGGCAACCATGTTGGGCATCAGCCTGGCCAACTTCAAGAAACTCGAACGCGAAAACGCTTTCAGTTTCAAACGCAAAATGGTCGGCAGCGCCGTCCGCTATCGCAATACCGACGTGATCGCTTTTATCATGACAACGACGGATAACGAAGGTTTTCCGGATACTGATAAGGCTTCGAACGTCGTTTAGTCAATCCGGCTTCTCGCCTTAATTTTTTTACCATTGATAACGTAATTCCGAGTGTTTCCGCGATCTGCCGTTCCTTAGCTCCCTGTTGAGCCAACCATTCTATCTCCGAGATTAATTGCTGTCTGGGCTTTTTTAGTGCTGCCGCCCAGCGGGAATTTTGCTTTACCTGTTCAAAAATGGCTGGGGTTGCCGTGAAGTCAATGAAACAGTCAAATTTACTAGTAGAGCCAGCGCACCATGGACTTTTAATATTGATTCCGAGCGTCAATTTGCCATCTTTACAGCTTCGTTTCTTTACTTTTATAATGCTATCTACATATGCGTGATTGATAAATTCTGGTTTGACCTTTACTCGAACGGACGGTTGATTCAACCAAGGAGTTTCAACCTCGCGCAGGGATGATGCTGGAGCCGCAACAATGATGACCGCCCATCCTGCTGATTTCAGCTCTCGAATCAGTACGTTTTGAAGAGTCCAAGCAGACGGTACGATAGAAAAAACATTGTCTAGAATAATTGTGCCCAGAGGTGAAGAGGTTGTGACCGCTTGGGCTAATTGTATGATAGCTGTGAAATATTGATCATCGGAAATATGCTGCCGTTTATCAATTGGCCAGTAAAAAAAATTAGCCGGGTGGTTTTTATACCAGACAATCGGCGATAGCGCTGCTCCTGATACCAATGGTTGAGGACGTATAATGACTTGACTAGACACAGGGAAGGTATTGGACAAAACTATTAATTTTCCCTCCAACGACCGATCGCCTTCCGCTTCGCCATGAATATATAGAATTGTACTGCTTCGGCCTTGTGGGCACCACCCTTTCAGCGCCGGCTTTCCAATCGCCATTGCCAGTGCCATGTTGGCAGCAACCCAGGTTTTTCCGCTCTGTGGTTTGCCCCATATCAGGGTAGCAGAACGTTCTCGGATAAGTGGCGTAAGTAGAATTTTACGACCTCGCGTCAATCGGGCAGGATCGTCTTTAAAGGCGGACAGAGTAATCGGTAATGTTTTCTGTTCTTGCGTCATCGCTACTTCAAACTCATCCGGACAATAGAGCGTGGGTACACTAGCCACAACGGAAGATTGCGTTGTACGATTGATTCCTGCCGCTAGGTAGGAAATATATTTAAATTCAGCGACACCAACCTTATCAAGTTGTTGTTTCACTGCCAATGCCGTTTCGTAAACCAATTTACCGCCAAATCCAGAGTGTTCCAACAAAAGGTAATATATTCGACTTCCCTTAAAGAGAGTCCAATTCATTATTTTAACGGCATTAAGTTCGCCGTACCAGGATATCCAGACGATGTTCTCAACCATTGCCTTGTCTAGAATCCGCTGGTTTATTCCTGCCAGTTCAATAGAGTCAGTTAGAATTATAATGGGTTTAGGGGTAAACGTCAACTTGTTCTGGTTGAAAAACAGTAATTGCTCTTTTGAAAAAAAATACCACGGAATATAGTACCCCCAGCCTGTCCAGTGGAGGGGTAACAAAACTTTTTTGTTGTCGAAATAACGTGTGAATATGAAATGGGAAAAATATCGTTTTGCGTCGGGGAACCCATATAGGTGTATGACGCGTAATCTGGACAAATCCTCTGGAATAAACTCCTGACAATTCAATTTATATGTCATTGGAGTGTTTACTGTAAGTCCGAGTTTTTGGGCCAACTTGGTGACTGCAGTTTTCCAATCACTTTTTTCCTTCCAAGAATAAAAGTTAATAAAATAAAAGGCTTGGCTCGGAAACCCTGTTTGCTTACCTGTTAATCCCAATAGTTCCCATGGTAAAGGCGGAGGGCTGAGTCGTTCAAGTGTGACTGCATTTCGAAACACTAAGTTATTGTCACGCCTTAGTACCGTTTTAACCGTTAGCATCTGCCCGTCAGGTTGAGAAACACCAAACGTTGTACCTCCGAAAATGCGATTGACGTCCTTCGAAGATGTCCACAAGGAATATTCAACCTTACTGGCCAGAATAATTAAATTTTCAAGTGTGATATCTCTTGGAATCGATACAGATGGCATGTTTTTAAAAAAGTCAATGAAATAGCTTTCAAGATAGTCATCGTATTCATTCATGTTTATATTCTCCTGCTATCTCCCATCAATCCAATCGATTTATTATGCATATCTTAATGCGTAAATATAAGATATAAAAGTTACAAATAAAACAAAAAATTTTTTATTTAGATGAACTTTATTTTTGGGTGGCAATCCATATTCAATTATGTTTTTTATATAAAATAATTTATTTTATTGATAAAAATAATTATTGTTGTTTATTGTATATCTATAACAAAAAAGAATTATTCTTTATCAAGAAATAATATTATGAGAACACTGTATACGTGGCTGGAACCTGATGATGTAAGACAATTCGCCGCGAAGGTAGATCCATCGTTAAAATCGGGAATTGATCAATGGTTAGACGTACAGGTTGGCTTTGCCACCGACAGGACTGCACGTTTTCCGCTTTTCGAACAGATGCTGTTTTCATGCATATATTTATTCTATTGTTCGAAAATGTCATTTGTCCATGAACTAAAGCAGTGGTTGCGTCCAGGGCTCGAATTAATCTCGTTGGAGATCAATAATCTCGGCGATGGCAACGAAATTCAAGAGAAAACCCGGCAAAAAATCATGGAGTTGAGTAATGGTAACGTATTGAACAACGGCATTTTACGAACCTGTTCCAATTCAGTTATCCAGCAAGCGCTAGCGCAAGTGGACATTCCGGGTTTGATCAACTATACGGTCGTCGACGGGCAGTTACAAGAAGATCCGTCAGATAAAACTCTTGTTGGCAATTTTGTTACTGCATTAAAACCGAAAGGCTTGGAAGGCATAAGCGGAACCAGTCCATTGCTGGCAACTACCTTGTACCGTGCTGAAAAAGCGCGTCAAAGCCAGGAGCCGGTATTGATTACCGGAGAAAGCGGAACCGGGAAAAAGTATCTTGCCCACGCCATCGCCCAGCAAAGCGATAAGATCGAAATTTTACGTGGACTGACGCTCAATCACTCGAAATTGGATGTTGAACTGACCGGAACCGCGCAAATACCAGGTATTCTGAAGACAATTGACAATGGAACTCTGATTCTTGCTGATATTGATCAATGCACTTTGCCGACCCAGCTTCAACTTTTTAACGTATTACAACATTACCAAGAAGAATGTTGCATTTTTAGGCCCCACGCCGCCAAAGTAAACGATGAAATATCTTCCTTTTGGCTGATTGCCACTTCATCACGAAATCTGTTAGAAATGGTAAAAAATCATGAATTTTTGTCTGAGCTCTATTTTCTGTTGGCAGTGATCACCATTGAAACAACTCCACTGCGGGATCGCCCCGAGGATATTTCATGGCTGGCGTATCATTTCCTCGATGAAATTAATCGGCAATCCCATGCCCGCTACCTTACCATCTCTACTGACGGCTGGAAGGGGCTGGCGCGACATTGCTGGCCTGGTAATATCAGTGAGCTAAAGCAAGTTATCCATCAGGCGGCAGTCTTTGCTCCTTCGACGATAATCCAAAGAGGAGATCTTCCTATCATGGGCGCTCGGCCTTCCATGGCAGACTTGGGTGAAAAGTCCCTGGGGGCGGGATTTGATCTAAAAAAGGAAATTGACAACTTTCAACGCGATTACATAAAACGAGCATTAAGACAGGCACACGGGCAAAAGAAAGTTGCCGCGAACCTACTTGGCATGAAAAGCTATCAAGCACTAGACTCGAAAATGAAAGCCTTGAAAATATCTGAATAAATCCGATTGTTCCCGACGGTCCAATGCCGTCGGGAACAATGAATTCAGTCTGCCCGCAATACTTTCTCTATCTGCAAAATCAGGTGGGATTTCTTAGATGCACCATCAATCAGCACCAACGCCTCGTTAATCCGTTCCTGCGGGGATTTGCCGACAAAGGTGCCGGTGAGTGCCTGGATGGCCTTCTCCTGGGCTTCCTCGCCGATGTGGGTGTAATACTTGTCCACGATGTCGGAATCGGTACCCAGGATCGACAGCACGACAGCCTTGGGAACTCCCGCTTCGGCGCAGTGAGAGGCAAAGCTATGCCGCAAGGAGTGAAACCCATAAACCGTAACCTTCTTATTGCGGCCTTCCACATCGACCGAGGGTTCCAGCCCGATCCAACGGATGACCCGAAGGACATCGATATTGACCAGATTATTGCCGGTATTCTTGCCGTTTTGATCGACTTTGCTATAACGCAGCGCAACGTTGGGACAAACATAATTGTTGGTTCGCCATTTTAATGCTTCCGCCAATACGTTCTGCAATTGTAACGCGATCGGAATCGTCACTTCCTTACCGGTTTTGAACTGTTTGACCCAAATCCGCTTACGGGTCAAATCAACCTTGTCCCATTGCAGCAAAACACAATCTTTCAGCCGTTGGCCGGTAAACATGCCCAGATAATAAACGACTCGGATCTCCGGCTTGTTCAGCACTTTGAATTTTGCATCGTCCAAAACTTTCAATAACGATTGTTCCTGGTCGCGGGTAAACGATAATCTCCGAACCTCGTGTTCCTGCTCTTCCCTCGGCTTGCGGCGAAGCGACTTGGCGTTAAACGGATTTTCCGTCGTCCGGTATTCATGAAGGACGGCAAAGATTTTTCGCAGCCGTTTGATTTTGCGGTTATGGGTATTGACGGAAATCCCGGTCCCCCGTAAATACTGTGCAAAGCGGTCGGTGAGTTCCGGAGTAACCTCATCAATGCCGATGGTTTCGGTTCCGACGAATTTTACGAATTCGTCGTACGTCGAATGGTAGGAATTCTGCTCATGAACCGTGGCGGGAGTGGCACGGTCCGGATGTGCAGTGTACGTTTCCCACACGGCCCGCAGTTCAAGTTTATTCTGTTTGGTTTCGATTCCGCGCGCATATTTGACGTGCGCCGAGATAAGTTCCGAAGTCGGCGCTTTGACAATCGGAATCAGTGTTCTTGCCTTTTCAACCGCTTCGTCCTGATCTTTCGTCTGCAAACTAACAGCTTTGCGCTGTCCGTTGACCTGGTAGCGGAAGAAATAGATGCCGTCGGCAGTTTTCTTATAAACGGTTCCGGTGTCCAACTTGATCGTTTTGCCAGCCATAATCCAACCCTTTTCGTTAAAAGTATCGGATATGGCCAATATAACTGCTTTTTTGGCGAATGGAAGCCCGAAGTGGTACCAAACGGTACCTTTTGACGGTGTTTTGAGCTTAAAAATGGTGGGCGGTAAGGGACTCGAACCCCTGACAACTTGGGTGTAAACCAAGTGCTCTAACCAACTGAGCTAACCGCCCTCCGACCGGAAAACAGAACGGAGTCAGAATTTAATCCGCCTTGAAGCTGATACAAGCTGAAATTACGAGTTTTTCCTAAAAAATATCGAAAGCACCGGGTTTTTCACCGGATTTTTTCAGTTGGGGTCTGGGAAATCCTTGATTTCGTGCTAACTTACCACATTTTACCGGAAATATTTTACCGGAGAAATCCGGTCATGACGATTGATTAAGGAATAAGGCAGTAACCCCATAAACATAGAAAACGGTTGAAACGAGAAAATGCATCAATATAGATCTCATTTATGCTCCGAATTGCGGAAAGAAAATGTCGGACAGACCGTCCGGTTGTCCGGCTGGATTCATAGCGTTCGCGACCATGGCGGCGTGATTTTCATCGACTTGCGCGACAGCTATGGCATGACCCAGATCGTGATCGATCCCAAATGCGCCTTTTATCAGGAACTCGAACGTTGGCGCGTCGAAACCGTGGTTTCCTTCACCGGCAAAGTCGTGGCCAGAACGCCCGAAACCGTCAACAGCAAGTTGTCCACCGGAGAAATTGAAGTTGTGGCCGAGGCAATGGAAGTCCTCGGCGAAGCCGACGTTCTCCCGTTCCAAGTGGCCAAAGACGAACAGACCCCCGAAAATCTCCGGCTCAAATATCGTTTCCTCGATTTGCGTCGGGACAAGCTGCATAAGAATATTCTGTTCCGCAGCCGGCTGATCAGCGAACTCCGCAAGCGGATGTGGGCCAAAGGGTTCAATGAATTTCAGACGCCGATTCTGACGGCCAGTTCGCCGGAAGGCGCGCGCGACTATCTGGTGCCGAGCCGGGTTCATCCGGGCAAATTCTATGCGTTGCCTCAGGCGCCTCAGCAGTTCAAACAATTGCTGATGATTTCCGGATTCGACAAATATTTTCAGGTTGCCCCGTGTTTCCGCGACGAAGACGCCCGCGCCGACCGTTCGCCCGGCGAATTTTATCAGTTGGATATCGAAATGAGTTTTGTGACTCAGGAAGATATTTTTGCGGTGCTGGAAGACTTGCTGCCGGGCATTTTCCGCGATTTCAGCGACCGGAAAGTAACGGATGCGCCGTTCCCGCGGCTTGCCTACTGGGATGCGTTGCGGCGTTACGGCACGGACAAACCCGACCTGCGGAATCCGCTGGAAATGGTTGACGTAACCGAAGTTTTCCGGAACAGTAAGTTCAATGCGTTCGCGCAGACCGTACAAAACGGCGGAGTCGTCCGGGCCATCAAGGTTCCGGGCGTTGCCGGCAAGCCGCGCAAGTTCTATGACGACATGATCGATTTTGCCAAGGAACTCGGCGCCAAAGGAATGGCCTACATCGTGTGGGCCAACGGCGAGGAAAAGAGTCCGATCGTCAAATTCATGACGCGCGAAGAAATCGACCAGGTGAAAGCGGCCGGCAAGGTTCAGGACGGCGATGCCATGTTCTTCCTGGCCGACAAGGAACGGCTGGTGATGAACATCGGCGGCGGCGTCATCAAAGAACTCGGCAGTCAGTTGGATCTGTTGGAAAAGAACGTCTTCCGGTTCTGCTGGATTGTCGACTTCCCGATGTACGAAATCGACGAAGAAACCGGCAAACTGGTTTTCTGTCATAATCCGTTCTCCATGCCGCAGGGCGGCATGGAAGCGTTTCAGACCAAGAATCCGCTGGATATTCTGGCCTATCAGTACGATATCGTCTGCAACGGCATCGAGCTGTCCAGCGGGGCAGTGCGAAACCATCGGCCGGACATTATGTATAAGGCGTTCGAACTGGCGGGATACAATCAGGAAGACGTGGACAGCAAGTTCGGCGGAATGATCAATGCGTTCAAGTTGGGCGCGCCGCCGCACGCCGGGATTGCCCCGGGCGTCGACCGGATGGTCATGTTGTTGACCGACGAACCGAACATCCGTGAAGTTATCGCGTTCCCGTTCAATCAGCAGGCGCAGGACCTGATGATGAATGCGCCGGCACCGGCCACCATCAAGCAATTGCGCGAACTGCATTTGCAGGTGGTGTTGCCGAAAGAAAAGAAAGAAGCAGCGGAAAAGACAGCGGAACCGCAGCACTAGCAGACGGTGAAATACCGGATGCGGGAGGTTTCAAAATCGATTCCGGCGGGAACGGCAACGTTGTCCAGGTAAGGAAACATGTATGTATTTACTGTCGCCACAACCGAAGCAACGCCGGGTCCAGCTGACCGTTTGGCTGGTGTTGGCGGTGCTGATCGCCGGCGGAGTCGGAGGCGGCTGGTACTACTGGTATGACTACGAGCAACGTTCCCGAAGTTTTGATTCGCTGATTGCCGTGGCGGCCGAGCGGAATGGCATCGACCGGCGACTGGTGAAAGCCGTCATCTGGCAGGAAAGTCGTTTCAACCAGTATGCCAAGGGCAATGCGGGAGAAGTTGGATTGATGCAGGTGATTCCGGGAGGCAGCGGCGCCGCTCGCGACTGGGCGGTAGCACACCATCGGGAGTTGCCGTGCAAAGGATTGGTGCAGGCGCCGGCGATGAATATCGAGATCGGCAGTTGGTATCTGGCGCGGGCGCTGCATCGCTGGAACGAATATAAAGATGCGTTGGCGCTGGCGTTGTGTGAATATAACGCCGGATTTACGAAAGCCAGAAACTGGAAGCCGCTCGAGTACGACGGTCCGGTGCTGGAACGGATTGGCTATCCGACGACCCGCGCCTATGTGGAAGCGATTATCGGCAAATATAACGAATTGCAAGCAAAGAGAGAGCCTTGATGATACGACCTCTGCTCCAGTGGCTGATTGTGGCGGTAGCGTCCGTCAGCTATACGTTCGGCGCCTGTGGCGACGACAGTTATCGGATTGATTTCACGCAGACCGAAAAGCGGGAAGGCATGGATTTTCCGCTCGGCTGGGAAGAAAAGGGATCCAAATGGGGTGTTCCCACGACGAAATTCTACGTTTCCCATCACGGGGCGGAAGAATATCTGGTGGTGGATGCCGACCAGGCGACCGGAGCCATTCTCTTCGACGTTTACCGGTTTGTGAATCTGACGAAAACGCCGATTATGCGCTGGCGCTGGCGGGTGCACAACCTGCCGCCGGGCGGCGATGGCCGGCGACCGGACAAGGACGATCAGGCGCTGGTGGTCTACGTGGGTTTCGGCACGCTGATCCGAAAGAGCGTGGCGTATCGCTGGGAAACTGAAACGCCGCCGGGCACGACCGGAAACATCTCTTATGCCGGGGGGCTGGTGCGGGTCTTCTGGTACTGCCTCAACAACAAAAAGTCGCCGGTCGGCCAATGGGTTACGGAAGAACGGAATATTGCCGAAGACTTAAAGAAAGCCTACGGGGAAGTGCCGCGGGAATTTGTGGTGAGTGTGGGCGGCAACAGCCAATATACCAAGTCTCATACCGTGGGCGAAGTTGATTTCATCGAATTTCTGCCATCCCGGCATTGATCCCGTCCGACGGCCGGGCTTTGTGCTTGCATTTACCGGGATTCTGACTAAATTTAGAAAGGGTTGCGGTCGCCGCCCGAGAAAAAGCGCGGGAATTGTGCCTGAATTGGGAATGGGGCGGAAAATTCCGGAGAGTCGCCAGCAAATGCAAAACGGTCAACAGATGGACAACAACATGGATCCGAACATTTTGAAGGACCAATGGTTTGACCATGCGGTCATTGATGAGCAGGATCAGTTTATCATCAAATTTGCCGAGACCGAGGCGGAAGTGGAGGCGGTGCTGCGGCTGCGGTACCGGGTATTCAATCAGGAACAGGGCAAAGGTCTGGATGCCGCCAATGCCGAAGGGATTGACCGGGACGAATTCGACGATCACTGTCTGCACCTGATGATCGTCGACAAAACCAGCATGGCGCCGGTCGGCACTTATCGGATACATTTCGGCACTGTGGCCAAAGCCACCAACGGTTTTTATTCCGCCCGCGAATACCGGTTGTCCGGAGTGGATGCCATCATCGACGACTGTATCGAAGTTGGCCGGTCCTGTGTAGCGCCGGAATTCCGGTCCGGCGCGGTAGTGGCATTGCTGTGGTCGGGAATCGCGCGGGTTCTGCGGAAATCGCGATACCGGTTTCTGATGGGCTGCGTGAGCTTGGAAACGGAAGACCCGGCGGTGGGCTGGGCGCTCTACCGCCATTTTCAGGCACAGCAGGTGCTGTCGCCGTTGCTGCGGGCGCAGCCGCAGGAAAAATTCCAGTTGCGGCAGCCGGACGAAGCGGCGGTCGCCGACTGGCTGAATCGGGGGCGGGAACTGGAAAAACAGATTCCACCGTTGTTCAAGGGATATTTACGGCTGGGCACCAAAGTTTGCGGCGAACCGGCCATGGATTACGAGTTCGGAACCATCGATTTCATGATTCTGCTGGATGTGACCACGGTTCCGGAGCGTTATTGGCGACATTTTTCCGCGGACGGCCGGAATCAGTCGGTCGTATCGGGGATGAAAGCATAAAAACAAGATATGGATGTTTTGCGATGGTTCTGCTCCGTCAAGTCGTTCGTTTCGTGGTCATGTTGCTGTGGCTGCCGGTGATCGGGCTGATTTCGCTGCCGTTCAAACTGGGCGGGTGGAATTCGATCCGGCGGGTCTGTTTTTGTTCGCGCATCTGGGGCCGCGGCATTGCCCGAATCATGAATATTCGAATCACGGTGCACGGCGATATCTCGCAATTTCGCGGAGGGCTGATCGTATCCAACCATCAGGGGTATCTGGACATTTTTTCTCACGCATCGGTTTTTCCGATCCGGTTTGCGCCGAAGTCGGATATCCGGTCGTGGCCGTTGCTGGGCTGGTATCTGGGCATCAGCCGGCCGATCTGGGTCAACCGGACCTCCCGGCAGAAGTCCTCCGACCTGCTGCATCAATTCTGCGAAACCATGGAACACCACATCCCGCTGATTATTTATCCGGAAGGCACCAGCACCGACGGCAAACATGGCATTTTACCGTTCAAGTCGACGCCGTTCGAAGCGATTGCCACCACCAATCTGCCGCTGTTGCCAATCATCACGGTTTACGACGATCCGCCGGACGGTCGAAGCCTGGCCTGGTTCGGCAAGGATGCGCTGGTGCCGCATATTGTCCGGGTTTTCGGCTATCCGGAAATTCGGGTTAACATTTATGTTCTGCCGGTGATTTATCCGGAAGGACGGTCGCGCAAGGAACTTGCGGCCCACGTTCATGAGGTCATGGAAAGACGTTACTGGGAAATTATGGCGGAACGAGGCTTTCTTCCACCGGAAAAAGCGCAAGAAATTACCCCGGCGGAAGCATCCGCCGCATAGGAGTTTTTATGGTCAAAGACGATTTGAAACAAGCTTTCGGCGAAGTCTGGAGCATGCTGTGGGATATTCCCGGACCGGACCGGCCAAGTACGTTGAAACTGAAGGTCGAACAATTCAACCGCTACCTGCTGATCATGTTTCCCGGGCTGGGCCTGCTGGCCGGGATTTTTACGTTGGCGGCCGCCTGGCTGGCCGACCGGTTGCCGGGACGGATAGCCGGAACGATTATTTTTGCCGTGGTGGCGGTCTTGCTGCATGAAATTCTTTCCGGCGGCCGCAATTTGAGCTCGCTGGCAACGTTAGGCGAAGCGTTGAGCCGCCGTCGGCCGCTGTTGCAGGGGCTGATGATTATGAATGAAGATATTCACGCTCCTCGCGGCACCATCGGCATGGTGACGTTGATGGCGCTGGTGATGATCCGGGCGGTGGCGTTCGGTACTCTGTTTTATTACGGGCGCTGGGCATGGATGCCGGTGGTTTTCATTCTGGCGTACGCGTTTCAGGCGCATCTGGCCACGCTGCCGTCGCTGACCAGCGGCAAAGAGATTGTCACGGCCAACGACGCGCAGGTTGCCACCATGTGGATTGTCGCCGGACTGGTCGGCATTGTGATTATGGCCAAGGGCGGATTCGGCGCTTTTTTTGCCACGTTGTTTGCCGCCGCACTGACGGCGGGGATCAGCGTGGTAGTGAAACGCTTTTTCGCTTTTACCACGGAAGGCATCACCGGCAATATTATCGGGGCCTTGAGTTATGTGGCGGAGACGCTGCTGCTGCTGTTTGGAATTGCTTTTCTGATTTCCTGATTTTACGGGATATGGGAACGCGGGTTCAAGAGCGTCCCGGATCGTTCCCGCTACCCGCGATGGCAAACTCCTGCCGTTTGCTCGCGGCATGATAAAATATGGACATTTTTGGACAATATTGATTTGAACGGTTGTTCAAGGTGCCGTCAGCCGGTAAAAATAAACGCAATATCAACGATTTATAATTAAAAAAGATTTGACCTTTCCGGCCCGATGCGCTATAACTTTATACCGAATTGGTTTCTTTTCTTGGAGCGGTAACCCGAAATAACAAAAGGTAAGGGAACATGGGAGAAGAAGACAACAAAAACACATCGGACATTTCTGCGGAAACCCTGGCCCGGATTGCGGCAATGGAAAAAGACATTGCCGAGATTGCCGGACTGCGGAAGAAAATGTTGTGGGTCAACCTGGGCGGAGCGGTCGTGGTATTGGTGATTCTGGTCGCTTTCCTCGGTAACCTTTTCAACTTTGCCCGCACATATGACACCGGCGCGCTTCTGAGTGAATTGCAGAACCAGGGACAGGAGATTCTCCAGAGTCCGCAAACTCAGGATACTCTGCGCCAGATGCAGGCCGAATTCATTCCCCTCTATCGCGAAGCCCTCATCAAAGAATTTAATGCCAGAGCGTCGGAACTCCGCAAGAGTTCTCTGGCGCTGGTCGCCGATCTCGAAAAATACGTCAAAAACGACGCCAAGACCCGAGTGGAAGCCGAACTGGCCAAAGCGTTGCGGAAAGTCGAACAGGAACTCATCAAGCGCTACAGCGGTTTGAATCTTTCGTCGGAACAGGTCGAAGAAGTGTTCAACCACGGTCAGGCCCGGTTTGTCGAAGAAACGGCCCGCCACCTCCAGAACCGCCTGAACGGCGCGCTTCAGGAACTGGCCGTTCTGCAAGCCAAATTCAACCAGTTCAAAGATGACCCCGAATACGCCGCCATCAAGAACGAACCGGTCGACGAGATCAAATGCCGGATGATCGAATCCATGCTGGAACTCTGGATTTATAATCTGAATCCCGCCAAAGGAGAACGGCTGGCCAAGGTTGAAGGAGGTAACAAATGAGCGAATTCGATCAGAAAATCCAAACGTTATCCCAGGAAATCGCCGCCGCCAAAGCCAAGGTCAACCATACGCTGCGCAATTCGGTGATTTTCTATATTGTCATCATCGTCGGCGTCACCGCCTATACGCTGTATCTGAGCAATCGGATTCAGCAGTTGGCCACGCCGGAAACCGTGGCCGAACTGATCGGCAATACCGTGAAAACCAAGATGCCCCAGATTCAGCAGCGGTTGGTTCAGGAAGCCAAGGTCCAGGCTCCGATTCTGGCCAGGAAAACCGTCGATCTCGGCGAAAAGATGTTGCCGCAGGCGGAAATTCTGGTCAAAACCAAGATCGACGCCGGCATCACCGCCATCATCGATCATACGGTCAATGCCGCGCTGCCGGTGCTGGTCGATCGGCTCAAGACCAGTTTCGATGCCATCAGTCAGCACAAAAATCTGATTGCCGACAAGAAGACGGCGGAAAACATCGCCGATCTGCTCTCCACGCAGATTGCCGACGAGCTGGATAAAGTCATCAATCTCTCGTTCTACGACGGCTTGACCAAGCTCCAGAGCGATATTGATGCCATTGCCCAGAAGGCGCCCGGCAAGTTGACGCAGCGGGAACTGGCCGAAAAGCGGGTCATTGTTTATTGGCTCTATCTGATTGACAAAGCCGAACCCGGCGAAAGCCCGTTCGTCGAACTGCTCCGGTTCATTCCCGAATATAAATTCGGCAAGAACTGAGCCGCGCTCGCAAATACGCCCGGGATGTTTTGCAAAAAACGTCCCGGGTTTTTTTGTGCCGTCAGAAAAATATCGACCAAGCCGAGTATTGCGAAAATAGTGGAGATTACACCGACAGGAAGTTCTCTTACCGCGCCGAAATGGCTACCCCGCCAGGATTCGAACCTAGTCTAAATGGACCAAAACCACTTGTGCTACCATTACACCACGGGGTAAACCGCTGTCCGCAGGATACCGCAGACGGCTTTAAACATAGCAAGTTTTCCTGAAAAATCCAGAATTATTTTACTTTTTGTCCACGAATTTCCTCCCGTTGCGAGTTATATTGAACAATGTTTTTATCGCTTAACTCGACAAACCAAGGGATTCGGCAACGATCATGATGGATCCGGTCGCTTTAAAATTGGGCTTTCTGGAGATCCGCTGGTACGGCATTATGGCCGCGCTCGGGTTCCTTGCCGCCGTCATGATTTTCCGAAAAAACCGGAAGTTCGCCAAGATGAGCGTCGACCAGGTTTACAACCTCACATTCATTGCCATGATCGCCGGCATTCTCGGCGCCCGGCTGTTCTACGTGATTCAATACTGCGACCAGTTCGAAGGCCATTGGCTGGAAGTGGTCCGCATCGACCACGGCGGACTGGTCTTCTACGGCGGGCTGATCTGCGCCATGATTGCGCTGATCGTCTATTGCCTGCGTCAGAAGCTGGACTTCCTGTCCGTTTTGAGTCTGTTCGGACCGTCGCTGGCGCTGGGTCATGCGTTCGGACGGGTGGGCTGCTTCCTCAACGGCTGCTGCTACGGCCTGCCGACGCAGTGCGCCTGGGGCTATCACTATCCGGCCGGCACCGACCCCGCCCATCAGTATCCCGGTCAGGCGCTCCATCCGGTTCAACTTTACGAAGTGGCCGGCAATCTGGTGATTTTCGGCATTCTGCAATACCTGCTGCCGAAAACCCGGAGCGGGCAGATTGCCGGGCTTTACATGGTGCTCTACGGCCTGCTCCGTTTCAGCGATGAATTTTTCCGGGGCGACTACGATCAGTATTACCTGATTTATTTCACCCCGGCGCAAGTAATTTGTTTCGGCCTGATTCCGGCCGGAATCGCCGTCTTCGTCTACTCTACGATCAAAGGCAAACATGGACAATCTCAAACAACTGAAAGTTGAAGCCGAATACCAGGGCTTCCGCTTGGACAAATATCTGGCGACGGCGCTTCCGGAATTCTCCCGGTCGGCCCTCCAGAAAATGATTAAAGACGGCCAGGTCACGGTCAATGGCCAGAAATGCGACGTGCCGCGTTATGAAGTGGTCGCCGAAGACGCCGTGACCGTCGACGTGCCGCCGCCCGAAAAGCCGCATCTTCAGGGCGAAAATATTCCGCTCGACATTCTGTTCGAAGACGACAGCGTGATGGTCATCAACAAGCCCGCCGGGATGGTCGTCCATCCGGCGGTCGGCAACTGGACCGGCACCGTCGTCAATGCCCTGATCGGCCGCAGCGAGGAGTTTGCCGATCTGGACGACAGCGGCGAACTGCGGCCGGGAATCGTCCACCGGCTGGACAAGGATACCTCCGGCTGTCTGATTATCGCCAAAACCGCGGCGGCGCAAATGACGCTGACTGCGGCGTTCGCCGACCGCAAAGTCAAGAAGACCTACGCCGCCATTGTCTGCGGCATTCCCCGTTTTTACACCGAAAAGATCGTCACGCTGATCGGCCGCCACCGGACCAACCGGAAAAAGATGGCCGTGGTCGACCGCAACGGCAAGGAAGCCATTACCGAATTCGACCTGCTGGAACACGGCTTGATCGACGGCCATCCGGCCAGTGTCCTGGCGGTCCGCATCGCCACCGGACGGACCCATCAGATCCGCGTCCATCTGTCCTCCAAGCAACTGCCGGTTCTGGGCGACGAACTCTACGGCGGACATCAGAAGATCGCCGCGCCGCGGCAGATGCTCCACGCCTGGAAGATTCGTTTTCCGCATCCGGTCACCGGCAAGGAAATCCGCTGCAAGGCGCCGTGGCCGGAAGATTTCGCCGCCGTCGCCGCCCAACTGGGACCGATCCCCGGCACCAATGACGAACCCGGCGATTCCGCTTCCGGCGAGCCCGACGGCCCCGGCCCCGACGGCAACTGGATGGAATAATTTTATTTGCCTTCTCCGGCATTCCGGTTATAATCTTTCGTATTACGACCGCTCGCGGAGGCAATCTTTCAGATACAGGATTACAGACAGGATGTCAATGCGTTTTTTCCACATGATTCTGGTTGTGACGGTCATCGCGTTTTGCGGTTGCCGGAGCGGCGGGAAACCGTCGCCGGAAACGCAGAAAGCAACCACGGCAACGACGATTCCGTTCTACTACGCGGAAAGCGAAATTCCGCCCCATACGTATAAGATTATCGGTCAGACAACGGTGGTGGTTACCCGCAATATGTTTACCGATATCAATCTCAAATTGCATGAGGCGATGCGCCAGCGGGCGCGGGCGGCGCATGCCGACGCGATCCTGGTCGGCGAACTGGGCCGAACGCCCTGTCCCTGCCCGGCATGCCGGCAGGCTGGCGGCGGCAACAACGGTCCCCATGTCAGCATTGACATTACCTTGCTGCAACGCCTAACCCCGCCGGGGACGGGACATTAGCAAACAATCGTCGAAGAGACGGAGATGTTGTCTGCATACCGAGCGCGCCGCGCCGGACCTCCGTCAGTTCGTTTTCCGCAGCGACGTCACCACCAGCACGAAAAAGCACAGCACCAGATTGGCCAGCGGGATTTGCAGCTCCTGCGGCATACAGTAAACCACGCTGACCGCCGGGATCCAGACGATCCAGGTGGCCAGCTGCATTCCCGGCAGATATTCGCTCCAGAATCGGCGGCTGGTAAATTCCGTCACCACGGGACGCGCGGCAAAGTTATGCTGCTGCCAGATGCAGGCCGCCGCCAGCACCAGCGATGCCCAGAACGGGTTATAGACGAATTGGTCGACCAGAACTTTCTTCACTACCGTCAACCACTGGTGATTGTCGCCAAAGCACCACGACTGAAACCGGTAAAGAAGTTCGGCTTCTATGCCGCGATAGCCCCAGAACAGCGTCAGAAAAAGCAGATTTTTGAACACATAGCCGGCATGAATCCGCCGCAGCCAGAGCATATACGCGCCGGGAATCAGGCCGCCGAACAGCGCCGTGGAAACAAAAACGTAGCTCAGCCCGTAGGTGTGCTTGAAATCGGCCCAGGCGGTCCAGAACGTCCGCACCGCCGGGACCAGATAATAACTGCCGACCATCACAACCGCAAAGCTCTGGATAATCAGTCCGGGAACCAGATTTTCCCGCCAGGCATTGCGGAACATCACCCAGATGCGCCGTCCGGAAAAGAAACTCATATCATACTTCCTTAAACATACTGCAACATCGAAAAGAGATTGAATATAACCCGGCTTTGCCAAAAACCAAGCCCTTCCCCATCGTTTTTATTTGCGTTCTACCGCTCTCATTAATTCTTGGTTAGCTTATGGTTAAGCCGCTTTCCGCAAGCTATTCGCCGCGCTATTTCTATAGCAGTGCCACGTTATTCAACGGGGGAACAGGAAGAATGAATCACGAACAAACCGAATTATTGACACCGGAACTCGAGGAAGCGGAAGACCTCAGCGCCGAATCCCGGCAGCGCACCTCCCGCTTCTTTTATAAGTACCGTCAGGCGGGGACGGAAAACATTTTCGATCCCGACCGCAGCATTCGCATCAGTACCCGCCATCTTCACTGGGAAGGCGAGCCGATCGACAATACCGTCGGAATCGGCGGCGCCAACGACAGCGAATTCGAGATTACCGGCAAACTCGGCGGCGGCGGCATGGGAACCGTCTATCTGGCCAAACAGCGCTCGGTCGACCGCGAAGTGGCACTGAAAATGATTACGCCCGAACTGGCCAGCGACAAAAGTTACCGGGACTCTTTTCTGCGCGAAGCCATCGTGACCGGCAATCTGAATCATCCCAACATTGTGGCCGTTCACGACCTCGGCCGCAGCGGCGACGGCTGTCTGTTTTACACCATGCAGAAAGTCATCGGCATCAGCTGGGACCGGGTCATCCGGAAAAAAAGCGAAGAGGAAAATCTCGAAATTCTGCTTAAACTCAGCGACGCCGTGGCCTACGCCCACAGCAAAGGCGTGATTCACCGCGACATCAAACCGGCCAACGTCATGCTGGGCAATTTCGGCGAAGTCATGCTCACCGACTGGGGCGTGGCGGTCAGTTGCGGCAATTTCGAACTCAGCAGCAAGGCCATCCGGCTGACCAAAGAGTCCGACATCGAAGGCACCCCCGCCTATATGCCGCCGGAAATGCTCGACGACGACATCCGTCGGATCGGTCCCCGCAGCGATATCTATCTGCTCGGCGGCATTCTCTACGAAATCGTCACCGGTCTGCTGCCGCACAAGATCACCGGCGGCGACATGATCCACGTGATCCGCCACAATCTGATCCAGCCCACCGATCAGACCGGCGAGCTGGTCGATATCGCGCTGAAGGCCATGGCCTCCGCCCCCGACGCCCGCTATGTCGACGTCAAGGAATTTCAGGCCGCCGTCCGCAATTACCAGATCCACCGCGAAAGCATCCGGCTCACCGAATCCTCCGACCGGCATTTCGAAACCGCTTCCGGCGATTATCGCGCCTACGCCGCCGCGCTTTACGGTTATCAGGAAGCGCTCCGCCTCTGGCCGGAAAACCGGAAAGCCGACAACGGGCGGAAACTGTTGGTCGCCGCCTATGCCGAACAGGCGTTCATCCGCGGCGACTACGATCTGGCGCTTTCCATTCTGGAACACGACACCCGCCAGCATCCGCTGCTGGTAAAAAAAATCCGGCTGGCCCGACGGGAACGGGAACGTCGGCAGCGCAATATTAAAATGCTCTATTACGGGCTTACCGCCGCGGCCGCCGCGTTGATTGTCATTCTGACCATCTCCTGTCTGCTGGTCAACCGGGCTCGCCGACAGGCGATCGGCGCCGAATCCCACGCACTGGCGCTGCTCGGCCAGAAAGAAAAAGAAAATTATTACAGCACCATCGGCCTGGCCGCCAACAACCTCCGGCTGATGAACGCCCGACAGGCCGCCGCCATTCTCGCCCAGGTGCCGTCCACGTTGCGCGGCGTGGAATGGCAGCTGCTGCAAACGCTGGCCACGCCCCGGTTGGCGGAATTGAAAGGGCACAGCGATTCCGTAACGGCCGCGCTGTTTTCCCCCGACGGTCAATATCTGCTCAGCGCCAGCCGCGACGGCCAGCTTCGCATCTGGGATGCCCGCACCCGCCGCCAGCTCGGCATGATCAATTTCTTCACTCCGATTCAGAAAGTGAAATGCTCACCCGACAGCCGGTCCGCGCTGGTGCTCCGCAACGATAAGCCGCCGGTGCTGGTCGATCTGGCCGCCGGCACGGTCGGCGACACCATTCCGTCCCCGTCCGGCGCCATCATTACCGCCGCCGACTTTCTGCCGCACGGCTCGCGTCTGCTTTACGGTCTGGACAACGGTCAATGCGGCGTTTTCGACCGTGTCCGAAAAGCTGTAATCCACACCTTTGCCGCGCATCGCGGCAGCGTCACCGCGCTGGTCGCCGTCCCCGACGGCAGCGAGTTCCTCACCGCCGGCAGCGACAACCGCATCCGGCGCTGGAATGCCGACACCCTGGCACCGGAAATCGCCATTCCGATGCCGGTTGCCGCCGTCGACGCGCCGGTGTTGTCACCGTCCGCCCGCCTGGTCGCCGCCGCCGGCAGCGACAACCGCGTCCGGCTCTGGAATGCCGATACCGGCGCACTGGTTACCACACTCGGCAATTTTGCCGAACCGGTCAACGCCCTTGCCTTTTCCCGCGACGGTCAGTATTTGCTCTCCGCCTCCGGCAACCGGTTGGCTATTTGCGATACCGCCTCGGCGCAGACGGTCAAAAATTTCGAACTCGGCCCCGGCGCCGTGGCTTATGCCGCCGCGTTCGCCCCCGACGACCAGACTGTGGCCATCGGCGACGGCAATAACCTCGTCACGCTTTGGGACGTCGGCGCCCGACTCGACGGCAAACGCCGTTCCCTCCCCGCCGGACAGCTGGTCCCGCTGGCGGAATCGTCCGACGGCATCCAGGTTTTCCCCACCGCCAACGATCGGTTGGAAGTCCGGTTTCCCGACGGCCGCTGCAATATTCTGGCCGGACATCAGGCCAAGGTGAACGTGGCCGCATTCCTCGGCAATACCGGGCATCTGGCCTCCGGCAGCAACGACACTACCGTCCGACTCTGGGATGCCGCGACCGGCGTTTTATTGCAAACCTGGCGCGGCCACCGGCGTTACGTCAGCGCGCTGGCAGCCACCGACGACGGCCGGCTGCTGGCCTCCGGCAGCTGGGACGGTCAGGTTTACGTCCGCGAACTTCCCTCCGGACGGGAAATCCTTCATTTTCCGGCACATGCCGACCCCATCACCGCCATGAGTTTCAACCATCGGAAAGACCGGTTGCTGACTTGCAGTTCCAGCGGCAGCGCCGCCATCTGGGACGTGACCACCGGAAAAAAACAACTGACGCTGAACGGTCATACCGCGCAGATCGACGCCGCCGTTTTTGCTCCCGACGACACCCGCATCGTCACTGCTGCCGAAGACCAGACGCTCCGCTTCTGGGACGTGGCCACCGGACGGGAAATCATTGCGCTGAATCCCGGACAACTTACCGGCATGACGCTTGACTTCGCCGACCGCGATACCCGGCTCGAACTGCATTCGGCCCAGCGGACAGTGAGCTGGGAACTGGCCGGGAAATAGAGCTCCTGCTTCACTCTCTACTGCGGTCTCCCCGAAAGAGTGGCTTCAGCCGAAAGTCAAAACGAGTTTCCGGGGAAAAACCCCGAAAAATTTGGAAATTTTTCAAGGTTTTTCCCCGGACCCCATTTCCTGACTTTCAAACTTTTTAGTTATTTATTTCTTTGCGCAGCAAAGAGATAAATGAGATAAAAGTTGTGCGGAGCCAAAGTTTGGGCGCGGGGAAGAAAGGGAGGGCTGTTTCACCAGTCTCCCGTGTCTTCCCCGCTACCTCCAATCTGAGACTGCCGTCGCCCTACTCCTGGGCATGAAAATTTTTCGGTTTTACAATTGGCGTCTTGACAAAGTTCTTGACCTCGTGTACAATATAGCTATGCAACAACCTATGAAAAAAAAGAAAATAGATGCTGCAAAAAAGAGAAAAAGAAAAAAATTTGCCCGCCGGACTGGTCATTCGCTATGATATCGTCCGGACGACCGTACGCAATCCGGGGCGCAGCGTCCAACTCCCCTCCATGCGGCAATTGGCGGAACGCTTTGGTTTTTCACAGCGCACGGTGGCAACGGAAATGGGCAAACTGGTTCGCGAAGGGTGGATATCCGGACGGAACGGAGTCGGCTATTTCACGAATCCGGCCCAGGCGGTCTGGCCCAGGTTGCCGCATTATCGGATTGCCGGGATTCTTGCCTGTTCACGTCGGGTAAGCAGTGACTATGCATTGTGGGCATTTCAATCTTATGCCGGATTGCGGATGGTTCCGGACATTGCCTATCCCCGGAACATTGAACTGGTGACGGATGAACTTGACACGATGCGGAAAGAAATCGAAAATTACGAGTTGGACGGGTTGATCTGGATCGCGCCGCCGGATGAATATGAGGCAATCCTGAAAATTTTACACGAATCCGGTCTGCCGATGGTAACGGTATTGAAAAAAATTGCCGGTATCCCCTGTTCCGGCGTTAACTTTGCGACAGCGGGAAAAGCGTTGGCGGAAACGCTGAAAAAACATGGTTGTACGGAACTGTTCTGGTGCGATTTTTGTGACGATTATCTGAAAACGATGCGAATAAGCCTTGCCGCGGCCGAGCCGGAAATCACGTTGACCTCGATCGAACATTGCGAAAACTATCTGGCCGAACTGGAAAAACGGCTTGAAGCCGGAAAAGTGCCTTCGGCCGTACTGGCTTATACTGCCTGGTGTTGGGAAATTATCGCGTTGTTTCGTAAATATAGTCTTGATCCTTATCGGGATACCATCTTGATCGGCAACTGGGAATTTCTTCGCAACGATCATGATTTTCAAGGAATTCTGATGAAGTATCCGCATGAAGCAATCGGCGGCGCGGCCGCCGAACTGCTGGATAGTGAATTCAAGAAAATGCCGCCGGAAGATCGGATATTCGAACTGCAGATTATCGAACAGACGCGATAAGGAAAGGATGGAAAAAAGAAGTTTGGTTTCCGCATGATTCAATCATAGTAAGATTGTTACGATAGTCACAAACCACCAAACTAAAACGAAGGAATCGAACAATGAAAAGAATTGGTTGTCAACTTCGACTGAAATCAAAAAACATCTTTACACTTATCGAACTTCTAGTCGTGATTGCGATCATTGCGATTCTGGCGGCCATGTTGTTGCCGGCGTTGAATAAAGCGAGAGGAACGGCCAAAACGATCAGTTGCGTCAATAATCTGAAGCAACAGGGACTGGCTTTTGCCGCCTATCTGAATGACAATGTCGATTTCTACATGGCTCCCAGCGTGAACTGGTTCTATGACGACAATGTACATGCTGAGATTCTTTACTGGAATGGACAAGGAAAAACCAATCCGGACGACTTGATCCAGAGTCGGAATTGTCTGTCGCCGTATGCCACGTATCAAATCCGGCGGACTTGTCCGGCGTTGAGTTCCGAATACAATCCGCACGAGACGAATCCGAATCCGGCCGGATGCGACTTTCGGACCTATGGTGCCTTTGCCCTGAATCCGCACGTCACGTTCACCAAGGCCAATCGCTGGAAATGCATGAGTCAGACGATGTTGACCATGGACTATTATGGCATGTCGTATGTCGAAGTCGGATATACCGTCGGATTTTTAACCAGTTTTACCGAGAATCAGTTGAACAACTGGTTCCGACACAGCAAAGGCATCAATGTGCTCTACCTGGACGGTCATGTCGATAAGCGTACGATCAAGTCTTTTCCGCAGGCCGGATATGAGGATTATACGATGTTTTATTCCGGCAGCAACAACTGAGCCGGAAAAAATTCTTTCCGACAGAATTTTTTCGACGGCAGGATCTTTTCAGCGAATCTTCCAAGTGAAATAATGGGTTTATCAATGATGACAACATGGCGGCGGCAAGGAATAAAGCGGACATCCGTTCCGAAATGGATGGAAAAAATTCTGGGGGTGATGGCAGTCGGGTTCTTCTGTCTGTCGACGGCGGCGGCGGATGCATTGCTTTGGCAATTGGGCAAACTGGATGGTTCCGAAGCGGAATTCCATCCTCATTATCACGCCTGGGAATATGGCGTCGCGCCGGAGATTCGCGATAACCCGGCTATGGATCACCGAACCCATACGTACCGGTACTCAATCGGTTCCAACCGCGAAATTGCAGTGCCGGAACTGGTCAGCGGACTGGCAACCGAGTCGGAACGCCACTGGATGAGCAATGATGAAATCGTCAGCGGCATCACGCTGGATTGGCGCGAAACCAAGGCCGGCAACCGCCGTCTGGAACTGGACCTGATCAACTGGAGCAATCCGGAAAATGGCCGGAACGGTATTCTGGCGACGCTGCCGAATGGCAGTAAAAAAGTATTCAATCTGCCGGACGGCGGAAAGGATAAGCCGGGCCCGGTCAAACTGGCAGTCGTCTTTCCGGTCCGGGCGGGAGAAAACGGGATAACCATTCGAATTGTGTCACGGGCGAAACACTACCAGTTTCAATTCGACCGGATTGCGTTGTTTGTTACCGATACCGCGCCGGACCGGCTGCCGCCGCGTCTGGAACGCGCGTTCAATGCGGAAGACGGCATTTACACGCCGGGACAAGCGGCAAAACTGACCATTCTGACCGACAATCTGTCGAATGACGGCGGGACGCTGAATTATACCGTGACCGATGCATTCGGAAAAACCGTGGCGGAAGGAACGGCGGCGGTCCGGAACCGCCAGGGAATCCTGAACTTGCCGTCCGCCGCCCATGGTTATTTTAAAGTCGTCTGCCGGATCGCGGACGCCACCCTGACCACTGCTTATGTGGTTCTGGAGCCGGTCAAATTGGAGTCATTGCCGGAATCGCGGTTTGGCTGTCACGCGATCAACGCGGACGGGTATACGCTGGTCGAGTGGCCGGAATGGCAAGCGATGACGATGCGGCGAGCCTATCTGGCCGGGGCCAAATGGGTACGTCACCATTCCCTTCACTGGTTTCTACGCGAACCGAAAAAGGGCCAATACGACTGGCGCAATTTTGACGAGCGGCTGGCACTGGCGGAAAAGTATAAAATGAACCTGTTGCTGACCATCAGCGGCATGCCCAAGTGGGCTTCGGCGTCAACCGATACCAGAATGACGTGTTGCGGGACGTTTTATTATCAGAACTATCCGCCGAAGAACTGGCAGGACTGGGCGGATTTTGTGGGGCAGGTCGTAACGCGGTACAAAGACCGGATTCATTGGTATGAGTTGTGGAATGAACCGGGCTATACGTCGGCCTTCTGGACCAATGGTTCGGCGGCGGATTTCGGCAGATTGTTGCGGACGGGATACGAAGCGGCCAAAAAAGCCGATCCCGGATGTGTGATTCTGGACGGCGCCCCGCTGGCCCCGGATTTTCTGGAAGAAGCGATTCGGAGTACCGGCGGCAAGCCGTATTTTGATGTGCTCAGTTTTCATTACGCCGGGAGCGACAAACGCGACAGCGATCTGATTCAGCGCTGGAAAACGGTATTGACCGGGTTGCATCGTTCCGATATGCCGCTGGTCAATTCCGAGGAAATGGGCTGGGCCGGCGGTAGCGCGCCGCTCGATTTTTCCTCGACATTGGTTAAAATGTATGTGCGGGAAGCAGTCAAAGGGATAGCCAAAACGTTTGCTTTCGATTTCTTCACATCCGGCAGCAGTTTCAACGCTTCCGCATTTGATATCGAGCACAACCCGCTGCCCCAGTATGCCGCTTATCGAACAATGACACACCGGCTTGAACAGACCGAATTCGTGGCGGACTTATCGTCGGCGGAAACCGAGGCGTATTGGTTCGACCGGCAGGGTACGCCGGTCATCGTCGTGTGGAACGACCGCAAGCAACCGGTCAGTCTGCCGCTGGGAACTCCGACCGCAACCGTCATCGACATTATGGACAACAGTACCCCGGCAACGACGGCACACGGCATTATTCAACTGCAAACCTCATCGATTCCTCAGTTTATTGAGGGCGGCAACCCGACATTATTACGGCAATACAGCAAGTTACTACAAGGGCTACCGCGCAAACTGACGTTGCGTCCGGGCACGACGGCGGAACGAAGCGTAACGTTGACGGGAATAAATGGCCATCCCCAATTACTGCTGCCGTCCGGGTGGACCGGGCATTTGAGCCGGAACAAGTTGGCAATCTCCATCCCGAAGACGACCGCGCCGGGATTTTATGAAGTTACCGCGTTTTTCCCGATCAACGGAATTCGGGTCGCCGGATCGTTTCTGGTCGACGTGACCAGCGGAACTCCCGGAGAAAATTTATTGTTCAACGGCGACTTTCGCCAGAGTACCTGCGGGTGGTTTTTTCCGCCGACGCCGCATCAGTTTACGGTCATTGAAAAAGCCGGAGTGGACGGCAAGGCCGCCGCCTGTACGCATGGTACCGTTTTCTTCGGCAATACCGGCAGTATCAAAGTGCGTCGGGGCGAGAAATACGTACTGCTGGCGGAGGCGCGGGGGGCCGGTTCGTTTGGCGGGGTTTATTCGCTGACGAATCGCAAGGGCAAAGAAGTGTTTCCGGTGCAGCAGGGAATCAATTGTCTGACGGGACAACTGACCGACGAGTGGAAGACGTTTACGGAGGTCATCGCCATCGATCATCCGGAAGCCGCCGAATTGCATTTTTCCGTACTGGCCAATTATGACGATAAAAAGGATAAAGCCGTGTATTTCAACCGGCTGGAGGTCGTCCGATTGAGCGATCAGTTGGGGCTTAACCAGGTGATCTGGCAAGGCGTCGGTTCAAGGTTGGCAAGGGCTCCGACCGAGGGCGACTGGTCGCGGATTCCGCCGATGACTGCCGACCGGCGGGACGCAGTGTGCGAAAGCGACCGGGCAAAGTGGAGTGGAACGAGCGATCTCAGCGCGTCCTGCCGGTTGGCGCTGGATGCCAAGTTTCTCTATCTGCGTTTTGACGTGCGGGATGATGTTTTCTGTCCGCCCGCGGCCCATGCCGAACATCCGTGGAAGAACGATTCGATCCAACTGGCGTTCGATCCGAAACGGGAAGGCAAAGACTGCACGGAAATTCTGATTGCCGGAGATGCTTCCGGTCATGGCTGGGCGTACAAGGAAACAAATTTCTGGACCCCCGAAATTCCGGAAAATCTGACCCGGCGCGGAATTATGCCGGATACACAAGTGACGGCAACGCCGGTACCCGGCGGCAGGCAATATCGGATTACGATTCCGCTGCGGGAACTTTATCCGCTGACCGCAAAGACCGCCGGTTTTGGTTTTTCGTGGCTGGTCAATGACAATGACGGTCAGGGACGTAAATATATCCAGTGGTCCGGCGGCATCGGCGGCAATAAGGATGCCGCGCTGTTCGGACTGGTAAAAATTCCCCTGCAACAGGATCGAAAATGAGCAATGACTCTGTACCTTCGCATTTACCGGCCAACCATCCGTTGACGCGGGCCAAGTGGCTGTGGCCGGAAGGCGAGCTTTATTTGACCAATTGTTTTGCCCAGTTCCGGCATGATTTTGAATTGAAAAACGTGCCATCTCCGGCTCCGCTGTTCATTACCGCCGACCAGCAATACCGACTTTATGTCAACGGCCGCTACGTCTGCCGCGGCCCCGCGCGCGGCTATCAGCATCATTGGCCGTTCGATGAAGTCGAGGTCGGCGTTTATCTCCGAACCGGGCACAACTGGATTTCCGTCGAAGCCTATAATCCGGGCATCGGCACGTTTCAGTATTTGTCCTGCAATAACGCCGGAATGCTTTGCGCCGCCGAGTGGGACGGGGTGAAAATCGCCAGCGCCAAGACCGACTGGATCATGCGGCGCTCTCCGGCCAACAAGCCTAACGTGGCGCGGATGTCCCGGCAGCTGGCATTTCAGGAAGACTATGACGCCGCCAAAGATGACGGCGCGTGGATTACTTCGCCGCAACCGCCGATCTGGAAATCGGAAGAACGGTTTCGTTGGGCCGGGGAAATTCCGTTTGGTCAACTGCCCTGGTTTACGGTGGAAGAGCGAGGACTTCCGCTCCTCCGGGAGGAATTGCGCGCCCCGCTCGGCATTACTTCCGCCGGGACGGGAAAAATGCCGCGCGGCTGGAAAAACTGCTTCAATATTTCCTGGTTCTGGCTGGAGCGCGAAGCTCCGTTTGCGGTCCGTACTTCCGGAACGGAGATCAAGACCGTCAGCCGAGGCGACTGGCTCGAATTTACGGTCGAACCGGCCGGAAAAGGAAATTTTCGGGAAGTCACCATCGCGTTGGAAAAAATCTCCATCGGATCGCCGATTCTGGAAGTCGAAGGCGCGACCGGACGAGAGATCATCGACTGTCATTTCCACCAGAGTTTAAGCAACGGCATTCCGGAAAAATTGATCTCGCCGCAAAATTACGGCTTGATCGGCATGGCCGTGCGGTTGCGGACCGCTCGCGGGTCATGCCGCCGCGAATTTTTCGCGACGATGGGATGCCGGGATTTGACGTTGGTCTGCCGGAATTTAACTTCTCCGCTCCGCCTCCGCGTAACCTGGCGGTCGGCGGAATATCCGTTTACCATGGGCGGGAACTTCGAGTGCTCGGACCCGTTGCTGAACCGGATTTACGCCATCTGCCGGAATACGCAACAAATCTGTGCGTCGGATGCCTATATGGATACGCCGTGGCGCGAACAGGGCCAATGGTGGGGCGACGCTCGGATTCAGGCCCGTAACACTTTTTATCTGGATGGCGACGCCCGCTTGCTCGCACGCGGAATCCGGTCGATTGCCGGCCAGCCGGCCCCCTTCGGTCTGACTTACGGCGTTGCTCCCTGCGCCAACGAAGCCTGCATCCTTCCTGATTTTTCGCTGACCTGGATTCTGACCATCTACGATCATTGGATGCAGACTGGATCGCTGGCGTTGTTCCAAGAATTCCATGACCGGATTCGGCAGATTTTCGACTATTTCGCTTCGTTGTCGCACAATGGAATCATTCATGCCGATTCCCGATTCTGGCTGTTCGAGGACTGGGCGGACCTGCCCAAGACCGGCTTCCCGACGTTCCTGAACCTGTGGCATCTCTATACGCTGGAACATTACTCTTTATTGCTGGACGCCGCCGGGTTAGACAGCACGGAAAACCGGCAGAAAGCCGCTTATCTGCGCCAGCGCATCACGGAAACGTTCTACGATCCGCAGACACAGTTGCTGATCCCCGGCGTGAACAAGGACGGCGCAAAAATGTCGCCGCCGTCGGTTCACGACCAGGCGTTGGCAATTCTGCTTGACCTGTTGCCGGAAGCACATCATACGATGCGAACACAACGGATTTTGCCCTTTTTGCAGGGCCGACCGGTTGCCGGAGCAACGCCCAGTTCATTCTGGTGTTCTTATCTGTTTGAAGCGGCGGACAAACTCGGGTGCCGGCGGGAAGTTCTGGCCTTCATCCGACGGCACTGGGGACGCATGGTGCCGTCCGGCGGCACCTGGGAGCGGTTGACCTGGGATGAAACGAACGGAGAATCCTGTTGTCATGCCTGGAGCGCCCATCCCAGCTTTCATCTGATCCATATTTTGAGCGGCCTTTATCAACAGGCGCCGGCTTGGCGAGAAGTCCGCTGGCAGCCGCCGACGCCGGAAAATCTGGAGTGGGTAAAAGGAGTGGTGCCCACACCGCGGGGGCCGCTGGTCGCCGCCTGGCGACAAAATCACGAACGCATACGATATCGGATCGAAATCCCGGAGGGAATCACGGTCCGGGCGCAGTTGTCGGAACAGCCGGAACAGATTCTGACATCCGGTGTTTATCAATTCGAAGATTCCATTCCACAGAAAGAAATAGTCTATGAAACCCGATAAGATCCCGCAACTTGCCGACAACTACGTCAACGTCTATCGTCCATCCGGCGCAATTTATCCCGGCCCGTCCGGCGCGGAACTTCGGCATGGCCGGAATTATGAAGAGTGGGTGCCCAACGACCATACTTTTGCCATCGCTCCGGATGGAGTTTGGCATGCCTTCGGCATTACGCATCCGCTGACGACGGCGGCCAATATTCATGAAGGCGAAGTGCAGTTGTTTCATGCCGTTGCCGCTGCCGACTGGCTGGCCGGAGAACTGAAATCGGCATGTTTTCAGGATCAGCCGTTTCTGCTGCCGCCGTCGGCCCGTCCGAACGAAGTACCGGAAATTCACTCGCCGTTTATCGTCAAACGGAACGGACTCTATCACATGGTCTATGGCCCGACTCATTTTCGACTGGCGGTTTCCCCGGACCTGCAACACTGGACGTTGCGCGGCGAACTGTTTCATGACGATGGTGGTAGTCGCGATCCTCAGATCATGGAACACAACGGTCATTATTTTCTTTGCTACTGCTCCGGCAATGAAGTGCGGATGCGGGTTTCCGACGATCTGATCCATTGGGGCTCGGTTTATTCGCTGTTGACCCTGCCGGCGGGAATCTCGCCCGAATCGCCTTTTATGCTGGAATATGACCAGGTATTCTATCTGTTGGTCTGTACTTGGGACGGCAATTGGGATCAACGGACGGTAACGCAGGCCTATCAACACCAGACCTTGGTTTTTGCCTCCGATACGCCTTACCGCTGGAACCAACCCAACCCGCTGGCGACGCTGGACGCCCACGCTCCGGAAATTATCCGGCATCACGGCGAATACTTTCTTTCCAGTGCGGAATGGCCGTATCGCGGAATCAATCTGGTCCGGCTGAAGTTTAAGTAAATGCTTCTTCACCGGAATTCATAAGTAAACGGCAGTCCGAACAGGTCTTCCCCCCGGTGCGATAAGGCGATTGCTACATTCGTGTAGTGTCTCCTAAATAAGTTCATGTTTTGGGGTTCGGAAAGAGGATTGCAAAGGGACAACCGGAACCGTCCGGTTGTCCCTTGCGAACATAGTTATGTTCAGCGGGATCCAGGGGCGGCAGCCTCTGGTAATTCGCCACCGGGGGCTCCCCGGGCCGGGTCCAGCGCGGAATCGCTGGTCGCACGAAGTGCGAAAGAATTTGAACCTATTGGTGAGACACTACCCTAGATTTCGAACATCCAGTGATGCGTATCGGGCAGCTCGCCGAACTGAATTCCGGTCACGTGGTCGAACAACTTCCGCAACACCGGTCCGATGGTGTCGCCGTAAGTGAACACCTGGTCGCCGAGGAAAATATGCTGAACGGGGGTAATCACTACCGCAGTCCCGCAGGCGCCGACTTCGATAAACGACGCCAGTTCGTTCCGATTGATCGGCCGGCGTTCCGCCTTGATCCCCAGATCCAGCGCAATCTGCAACAGCGACTTGTTGGTCACGCTGTCCAGAATCGACGGCGACTGCGGCGTCACATAGGTGCCGTCCTTGGTGACGGCGATGAAATTGCTGGTGCCGAATTCTTCGATGTACTGATGGCTCTTGGCATCGAAGAACAACGCCACCGGACAGTGATGATCCTTGGCGATTTTGCTTGGTTTCAAACTGGCGGCATAGTTGCCGGCGGTTTTGATGTGGCCGGTGCCGTGCGGCGCGGCGCGATCATAGTCCTCGCAGACGTAGGCGTCGACCGGCTTGATCCCGCCCTTGTAGTAGGGGCCGACCGGAGTGACCAGAATGATGAATTCATATTCCAGACTGGCGTTGATGCCGATCTGGGCCGTCGTGCCGATCAGCAGCGGCCGGATGTACAGCGTCCCGCCGGTGCCGTAAGGCGGCACATAGTCGGCATTGTCGCTCACCACCCGTTGCACGGCGTTGAGAAACATGGCTTCCGGAATGGCCGGCATCAGCAGATGGTCGGCCGTCTTGTTCATCCGGCAGGAATTTTCCTGCGGACGAAACACTCTGATTTTGCCGTCCTTGCAGCGAAACGCCTTCATGCCTTCAAAAGCGGTCTGGCCGTAGTGCAGACAGTTGGCGGCGATGGACAGCTCCAGACGGTCATGCGTATAGAGTTCCCCGTCGTTCCATTTCCCGTCGCGATAATGGAAGCGAATGTTCGATTTAACCGGCCGGTAACTGAACCCCAACGAATTCCAATCAATGTTCATAAAACAATCCGGATTTTTTTTAAATGTTCTTTGTATTCACATCAGCGGTGTAATATAGTTTTAAAGGAATGCCATGTCAATTTAAAATTCAGGTAATTGTAGATTTCATTGCATTAACACAAACGTAACGTGAAAAGGGTTCGAGATTATGAATCTGGTGAGATTCGTTATTTCCGGGGTGATTGTCGGGATGCTGGTACTGGCGGCGGGATGCGGCTGGTTTAAATCTTCAGAAGACATTGATCCGGTTTCCGGCGGCATGGTGCCGGGCGTCAACGAGGGCGTCGCCGGTGGTCCGGAATCGGTCAACGGTCTCAATCCGGGCAGCACGAGTCCGGGCGGCTGGAAGAACAACGGACCGGAAGGCCTTGGCGGCGCCAACGACTGGACCAAAATCCCCGGGCTGAATCTGGGTACCATCTATTTCGCGTTTGACTCCGACCGCATTCAGGAAAGCGAACGCGGCAAGCTCGAACAGGCGGCCGATTATATGAAAAAGAACAATATCGGGCTGATCATCGAAGGGAACTGCGACGAACGCGGCAGCGCCGAATACAACCGCGGCCTCAGCGAACGCCGCGCCATTGCGGTTCAACAGTACCTGGCCCAGCTGGGCGTTCAGGAAAACCGTTGCAAGACCATCGGATACGGGTTCGAACATCCGGCCGTGGAAGGCCATGATGAAGCGGCCTGGTCCAAAAACCGCCGTGCCGACCTGTGCGGCGCCAAGATGAAATAATCTCCGGTTCTTTTCGCGATGTTTCCTCGATCCGGTATCGTCACCCCGATACCGGATTTTTTTTGTCCTTGAGGGCAAAAAGACGCCAGTCTCAAAGCGAGCTTCCGGGGAGAAACCCCGAAAAATTTGAAGATTTTTCAAGTTTTTTCCCCGGATCCCATGTCCTGACTTTTAAACTTTTTAAGTTATTTATCTATTTGCATAGCAAATAGATAAATAAAATAAAAGTTTTGCGGGGTCAAAAATGGGGTGCGGGGAAGAAATGGGGTGCTTCTTCCAAAGCACCCCGGGTCTTCCCCGCTACCCGCGCTTTGAGACTGCCGGCTCGGTTGTCTGCACGCGCGGAAATCGGAAAAAGATTACTATCGGGAGTGGAAAAAGCCAAATTCCCGGTTAGATTAAATGCGTTCTGGTCGCTTCCACCGTCCAGGCAGTTAAAAGTGTAGCTGAAAAATACGGCTGGGAATTTTACAGAAAATTTCCCATCCGTAACTTGACACTGCCGTCATGTAGTCTAAATTATAGGCTTCACGTGTCATTCAAGGGCATGTGTGTGTTCATTTTTGCAACAGGATTCCACCGTATTATATCGGTTTATATTTTTGAGCAAGTAGCAAGAACAAGACGTAGTTAAAGCAAAAGGGAAGCATTATGAAAGTCAGAGCATCCGTCAAACGGAGATGCGAACACTGCCAGGTGATCAAGCGCAACGGAACGATCCGGATTATCTGCTCCCGGAATCCGCGACACAAGCAGAAACAAGGTTAAGATTATCAACATTCAGGTAAACACAGGGAATTAAAACATGCCACGTATTCTCGGTATCGACATTCCGGGCAAAAAACGCATCGAATATTCGTTGCGTTCCGTTTACGGCGTCGGCCCGGCCAAAGCATTGGAAATCTGCGTCAAGGCCAAGATTCCGCTTGGTTTGAAAGCCGACAAACTCAGCCCGGAACAATTGGCTGCCATTACCAGCATTCTCCAGAATGAAATGGAAGTGGAAGGCGATCTGCGCCGGAAAATCGCCGCCGACATCCGTCGGCTCCAGGCGATCAACTGCTATCGGGGTGTTCGCCATCGCCGGAATCTGCCGGTACACGGTCAGCGGACCAAGACCAACGCCCGTACCCGCAAAGGCAAGAAGATCACCGTCGGCGCCATCCGCGATAAAACGCAGCGGCGGTTGCAGGCTTCCGGCAGTCCCAAGGAAGAATAATCCGCCGGACTTAACTTTCATTCGAATTGCAGCATAAAAAAAATTAAGGTTTGTCATAATGGCAGAAGAAATCGTTGAAAAAACCGAGGCGCAAGTCGATGCCGTCGCTCCCGTTGAAGGGGAAGCGGCCGACAGTGCCAAAGAGTCCCGGAAGAAAGCGAAGGGCAGCCGGTATGTACCGTCGGGCATTGCTTACGTCCAGGCCTCCTTCAATAATACGAAAGTGACGTTCACCGATTTGCACGGCAATGTGTTGTGCTGGTCGACGGGCGGCAAAAACGGCTTCAAAGGCTCGCGCAAGAGCACCGCGTATGCGGCGCAGGTCGTGGCCGGCGACGCCGCCAAGAAAGCTCAGGTCCTGGGCATGAAGGAAGTGGAAGTTCGGATCAAGGGACCGGGTGCGGGCCGCGAATCCGCCGTCCGCGGCATTGCCGCCGCCGGACTGGAAGTGATCGCGATCAAAGACATTACTCCCGTTCCGCACAATGGGTGCAGACCGCGTAAAAGACGCAGAGTTTAATTATCCACTTTTGATCATCAATAATATTATTGGAGGATAGCCATGGCTGCTGCATCTGGTTTCCCAATGCCTCAGGCGATTGAGCTGGACAAGAGTACTGCGACCGATCGTTACGCCAAATTCATCGCGGCGCCGTTTCAGAGCGGGTTCGGGCATACTCTCGGCAACTCGCTTCGCCGCGTGCTTCTTTCTTCGTTGGAAGGAGCGGCCATCTCTGCGATGCGGATTGATGGCGTCGCCCATGAATTTGCGTCCATCGACGGCGTTATTGAAGATGTTACCGAAATTGTTCTGAATCTCAAGCAGATCCATCTCAAGTTGCACGGCGAATTGCCCAAAATGTTGGAAATCCGCAAGGATAAAGCGGGCGAAGTCACCGCCGCCGATATCATTACCGACGGCACCGTCGATGTGCTCAATCCCGAACAGCACATCTGCACGATGGACAAAAATATTCCGTTCCACATGGAATTGACCATTGCCAAGGGCAAGGGTTATATTCCGGCGGAAAAGAATAAGACCGCCAATCAGCCGATCGGGGTTATTCCCATCGACTGCCTGTTCAGCCCCGTGACCCGCGTCCGCTACAAGGTCGGCGCGGCCCGCGTCGGGGAAGAAACCGAAATGGACAGCGTCAGCATTGAAATCTGGACCGACGGCCGGATCGCTCCTCAGGAAGCCCTGGAAAACGCCGCCCGGATTCTCAAGGATCACCTGCGCCCGTTCCTCGGCGGCCAGAACACCGAAGAAGACACCTTCGCCACGTTGTCCGAAGAAGAAATGAAACAGTTCAAAGTGCTCTGCCAGGACGTCGAAATTCTCGACCTCTCGGTCCGCGCCATGAACTGCCTGAACAACGCCAACATCCGGCTGGTCGGCGAGCTCTGCACCAAGACCGAATCCCGGATGCTCAAGTACCGCAACTTCGGCAAGAAGTCGCTGGACGAAATCAAAGAAAAGCTGGAAAAGCTCGGGTTTACTCTGGGCATGACTCTCAGCGAAGGACTTGTGGCGGCGATCGAAAAAGAAGCCGAACGGGTCAAAGCGCAGAATCAGGAGGTTAAATAATGCGTCATCGTAAAGTCACTTTTAAAATAGGCCGGACCGGCGCGCACTGCCGCGCCATGGTGGCCAATCAGGTCTGCAGCCTGTTCCTCAGTCCGAACGGCCAGATCCAGACCACGGTCGTCAAGGCCAAGGGCGTCCGCCAGGCCGTGGAAAAAATGATCACCTTCGCCAAGAAGGGCGATCTCCATCACCGCCGTCTCGCGGTTGCCCAGCTGCACAACAAGACGGTCGTCAAGATGCTCTTCGACCAGGTGGCTCCGCGCTATGCCGACCGCAACGGCGGCTACACCCGGATCATCAAGTTGAACGAACGCATCGGCGACGGCGCTCAGGAATGCCTGCTCCAGTTGGTGGAAAGCACCGCGGCGGCAACTCCGGTCGCCCCGACGGCGAAAGATGAAAAACCGGCGGCGGAAACTCCGGCGGCTCCGGCGGCGAAGGACGAAAAACCGGCCACCGAAGAAAAGCCGGCCAAGTAGTACGTTCAAGACCATAAAAGACCCTGGCATTGCGCCGGGGTTTTTTTTTGGCCGGGAATAATTTCCAGGTTGCCGGCGGACTCGCGTCCGGCCGGGCCTGAAGTTTGAAGCCGAATGGCGGAAGGGGAAAAACCATGAACTTCGATTTCAGTTCGTATCATGTGATCGTCACCGGGGGCACCCGGGGAATCGGCAAAGCCATTGTCAAGGGCTTTCTGGCCGGCGGCGCGACCGTAGTCGCCACCTATTCCGGCAATGCCGCCGCCGCGGAAGAACTCCGGCGGGAAACCGCCGGACAGCCGCTCGAACTCGCTTGCTTCGACGTTGCCGATTACGCCCAGGCGGAAGAATTCTTCCGCCATTACGACGAAAAATATTCCAGTCTGGAAGTGCTGGTCAACAACGCCGGCATCCGCCGCGACGCTATCGTCGGCATGATGAAACCCGAAGACTGGAACCGCGTCCTGAACGTCAATCTGACCGGCGCGTTCAACCTGTCCAAGCTGGCCGTCCAGCGGATGATGACCAACCGGTTCGGCCGGATCATCGGCATTACGTCCCCGTCGGGACGGTTCGGCTTCGAAGGCCAGGCCAATTACGCCGCCGCCAAAGCCGGCATGGTGGCCCTGATCCGCTGTCTCAGCAAAGAGGCGGGTAAGCGGAAAATCACCGCCAACTGCGTTTCCCCCGGATTCATCGACACCGACCTGATCGCCGATCTGCCGGAAGAACTCCGGAAAAAATATGTGGCCGATATTCCGCTGAAACGCTTCGGCGCGCCGGAAGACGTGGCCACCGCCGTGTTGTTTCTCGCCAGCCGCGAAGCCGCCTATATCACCGGCGCCACGCTGGAAGTTACCGGAGGACTCTAAACCATGGCTGTCGACTTTCTGCAATTGACCGGTAAAAAGATTCTGGTCTTCGGCGTGTCCAACCGGAAAAGCGTGGCTTTCCACATCGCCCGAACGCTTCAGGAAGCGGGCGCGGAACTGCTGTTCTCGCTGCAACGCGACGACCAACGGGCGACCATCGAAAAGTTTTTCCCCGGCGCCCCGACGTTTCTCTGCGACGTGGGCAGCGAAGCTTCGCTGCAAACGCTGGCGGCCGAAATTGGTGCGCAACATCGCCTCTACGGCATCGTCCACAGCGTGGCCTTCGCCAACTACAGCGAGGGGCTCAAGCCGTTTCACGAGACGATGAAAGCCGATTTTCTCCAGGCGATGGACATCTCCTGTTTTTCGTTCATCCGGATCGCCGGTCTGTTCAAACCGTACCTCGACCCCGACGGCGCGATGATTACCATTTCGATTTCCACCACCCGGATGGCGGCGGAAAGTTACGGCTACATGGCCCCGATCAAGGCGGCGCTGGATTCGAGCATCTGTTTTCTGGCCAAATCGCTCAGCGACGGCCGGATTCGGGTGAACGGCGTCGGCGCGTCGCTGCTGAAGACCTCGTCGTCGGCCGGCATTCCCGGCTATATCGAGCCCTACCTGTTCGCGGAAAAAGCCACCCTGCGCAAAAAGGCGCTGGACACCGACGAAGTCGCCAACGTGGCGGCGTTTCTGCTCAGCCCCCGCGCGTCCGGCATCAATGCCCAGACCGTGATCGTCGACGCCGGGATGTCAACCAATTTCTTCGACCGGGAAATCGTCGGCAAAGCGGTAAAATAGACCTTCGGTTCGGAGGGAAAACCGGAATTGCGGGTTGATTTTTTGTCCGATTGACGGTAAAGTCTTTAGTGAGAACCGGAAAAAAGGAAAAACGGCATGTACTATTCCACTTCCGCCAACTTATACGTGCCCAATGCGGTAGCCGACGGCGCGACTCCGTGGAGTCCGCGGTACGCCGGTCAGAACGATACCGGTTCTTTTGCCGATTCCCCCGATTTCTCGGATGATCAGGACGCTCCGGTTCAGGTCACGCTTTCCGCCGCCGCGCAGAATCTGCTGAACGCCGGCAGCAATAACGAACTGCTTGCCGTGGAAGAAGATCGGGAATCGTCGTCGGAACAGGATGCGGCAACGGCAAAAAATTCCGGTCCCGCCGCCGGCTGGCGTAAAGTCGGAGCCGAGACCACCGGCACAACCGACAACGCAGACGACAGCGAAGTGATCGATGTGACGGCCACCGCCGTCTCTCATCTTACCGAAGTCAGTTATTTCGGCGGCGCCGTCATACCGTCGACCAACCCGATCGCCCGTTCCTACGGCGCTTATGCCCCGACGGTCGGCACCCGCATCAGCCTGACCGCCTGAATAAAACGCTCATGGCGGGGAACAGAAAAACCCGGCACGCTTGTAAATCCGTACCCCATTTCGTCCCCGAAAATTTATGGGGGAGCCAATCATCTTTTTCTTGCCCGACTTGGGTTTTTCCGCCCCGCATGATATATTGATAAATTACGACCATGAACAAAAATGAGGCGGAAATGGCGGACGATGGTTTTAAACCGCAAATCGCGATAATCGGACTGGGCTTGCTGGGAACGTCGCTGGCAATGGCACTGAAAGCCCGAGGGCATGCCGTGATCGGCTGGACCCGGCGGCGGGAAATCCGGCAATGGGCCGTGGACCAAGGCATTCTCGACCATACCGCCGAACCGGCGGCCGACGTACTTCGCCAGGCGGATCTCACCGTGCTCTGCCTGCCCATTCCGCAAATTATGAATTTTCTGCGGGAACACGCCCGCGACTGGCGACCGGGGTCGGTAGTGACCGATATCGGCAGCGTCAAGGAATGTATTGTAGCGGCGGCGGAAGCCGCGCTGGCCAATACCGGCGTTTGCTTCGTCGGCAGTCATCCGATGGCGGGCACCGAACAAAGCGGGCCCGAACACGCTTTCCCCGAACTCTACGCCCATGCGCAGGTGTTCGCCGTCCGCACGGCATTGACCACGCCGGAAGCGTTCGCCGCCGTGCGGCAATTGTGGGAAACCGTCGGCACGCAAGTCGTGCCCATCGAAGCTCGGGAACACGATCTGCTGGTGGCCCATACCAGCCATGTTCCGCATCTGCTGGCCTACGCGCTGAGCTTGACGGTTCTGGGTTGCGACGAACCGGACCGGCAACGGCGTTACGCCGGCTGCGCGAACGGGTTCCGCGACACCTCCCGCATCAGTTCGTCCTCGCCGCAGATGTGGCGGGAAATTCTGGAACACAATCGGCCGGCGGTACTCGCCGCCATGGCCGAATTCGAAAATTGCTGGCAGAAGCTGAAAGACGAGCTCGCCGCCGGCGATTTTACGGCGTTGGAACAGACGTTGACCCGAGGCAAAACCCTGCGCGACGCCTGGCTCGACGCCCGAAGTAACCGTTCAACCCTTGAGCAGTCAGGAACACAGCAATGAGTAATGATTTAGTCATCGACATCGCCGGCGCCACCGTGCGTTACGGCAAAGAAGAAGCCCTGCACGATTTCAACTGGCAGGTGAAACGCGGCGAACACTGGTTCATCCTCGGTCCCAACGGCGCCGGCAAAACGACGCTGGTCAAATTGCTGATGGGCCTGAAATGGCCGCTGTTCGGCGGCAAAGTTTCCGTATTGGGACACCTCTACGGCGAAGCCAACCTGTTCGAAGTCCGCAAGAAGATCGCGTGGGTCAGCCCGTTTCTGCTCAAATGGACCTCCGCCCAGGCCACCGCGCTCGAAGTGGTGATGTCCGGACTGGACGGCACCATCGGGATGCACCGGGAACCCACCGCCGCCGATACCGAACGGGCGCTGGCGCAAATGCACGATCTGCATTGCGACCAGGTGGCCGAACACGCGTTCGACGACATCTCCTCCGGCGAACAGATCAAAGTGCTGCTGGGCCGCGCCATGATCGCATCGCCGGAACTGCTGATTCTCGATGAAGCCTGCGTCCATCTGGACATGCGGACCCGCGAACACGTGCTGAGTCACATCCGCGACCTGGCCGCCCGTCCCGACGCCCCGACCATTCTCTTTATCACCCATCGGACGGAAGACCTCATCAAGACTTTTTCCCGCGGGATGCTGCTCAAAAACGGGACCATGCTGGCCTCCGGCAACCGGGAAGAAATCCTGACCGAAAAGAATCTTTCCGACACCTTTGAGATGCCGCTGAAACTCCATCAGGTCCTCGACGGCCGCTTCTGGATTACCCCGATCGGCTGAACCCGGATGCAATAGCAGTTTCTTTGCCATTTTGGGATTGGGATTTTTTTTTACCGCGTAACATTTTGTGATTATGCGAGATTAGAAATTGGTTAAATATTTTTTCCCGAATCTTAAATTTTTCGATTTGAATTGTTGGGGAAAGATCGGTACAGTTATTACTGTTTCCCGCGGGGGGTCACGGATGCGGTTGTTAATAAACTGTTAACAACTTTTCCGGGTTTTCGCAGGAATGCGAAAAGGACTCCAGGGTTTGAGCTTATGCTTTCAAAGTCAGCACGTTCCGGCGACGGGATGTCCGACGATGATCATAACGGTCAGCGGAAAAAAGAGGTTTTTACCTCAAAAAGTCCATGACCGGAAAACTCCGGCGAGATCGAGCTGATGTCCCTCGAAGAGTATTACGGACGTTTTGCATGAACGATGAACACGAAAAACAAGGGTGCATTGTGCCCGGGTTTTCGAGTTATAAACAAGTTGTTAATAACTTTGTGAAAAAATTTTTGCGTCAGGAAAGCAATTATGGATAACAACAGCGATGCCGTACGGCAATTGTGGCAGCAAGCCGCCGGTATCCTGAAGAAAAATTTTCATAACGCCACGTTCAACCATTGGTTCAAACCAATTGTGCCGATTCGCCTGGAAGACGATACGCTGGTGCTCGGCGTCTCCGACGATTTTTTTGCCGACTGGCTTCGCGACAACTATGAAGACCTGCTGGACGATGCCGTCAAACAGGCCGCCGGCAAACTGTATCGCATCCAGTTCGAATACGGTTATTATCCGCCGCCGGAACCGGAAGAAAAAACAACGTCTCCCCTGCCGGCTCTGGCCTCGCAGGTAACCGCCTCCGGGGATGACCGCAAGACGGCGGAAAAAGTGCTGTCGCCGGAAGAAGAACGCAATTTCAAAGACTGTTCCAAGCGGCTGTTGCCGCGCTATACGTTCGATCAGTTTGTGGTCGGCGAGGAAAACCGCTATGCGTATGCGGCGGCCATGACCGCCGCCAAGTCGCCCGGCGCCTACAACCCGCTTTACATTTACGGCGGGACCGGCATGGGGAAAACCCATCTGATTCAGGCAGTGGCGCATGAAGTTCTGAAATGTAAGCCCGACTGGCACGTTCAGTACGTGACCTGCGAAGAATTTCTCAACCGTTACGTGGAATCCCTGACCGAAAAAAATCATTCGGAATTCCGCAACCTTTTCCGCAACGTGAACATGCTGCTGGTCGACGACGTTCACCAGCTGGCCAACAAAGACCGGTTGCAGGAAGAATTTTTCAACACGTTCAACGCGCTGTACAATACCAACACGCAGATTATTCTGACCTCCGATAAACAGCCCTGCGAAATCGTCGGACTGGAATCCCGGCTGGTCTCCCGCTTCGAATCCGGCGTCACCGTGGAAATCACCACGCCGTCCTTCGAAACGCGGCTGGCCATCCTGAAGCAGAAGAATCAGAGCCATCTGGTCAAGCTGGACGACGATGTGCTGCGGTTCGTGGCGAGTCGGATTACCGCCAGCATCCGCCGTTTGGAAGGGGCGCTGATGCGCCTGGTGGCGCTGTCGTCGGTGATGTCCAGCCGGATTACCGTGGAACGCGCCGAAGACTTGCTCCACAATTTGCTGGAAGAAGAAAATTCCGCGAAAAACGTTTCCATCGAAAATATCCAGAAGACGGTGGCGGCGCATTTCGATCTGCGCGTCACCGATCTGCTGAGCAACAAGAAGCCGCGCAACATTGCCGAGCCCCGCATGGTGGCCATGTATTTGAGCCGGCGGCTGACCAGTTGTTCCTATCCGGAAATCGGCGAAGCGTTTGCCAAAAATCACGCGACCGTCATGCACGCCGAGAAGAAAGTCGAAGAACGCTGCAAGGGCGACGAATCGTTCCGGCTGATGGTCTCCTCCATCCAACGGCAGTTGCAGAGCTGACCGGTTCGGAAATTCCGCTTAAGAGCAGCGGGGAAGACACGGGGGGCTTTTGAAGAAGCCCCCCATTTCTTCCCCGCACCCCATTTTTGACCCCGCAAAACTTTTATTTTGTTTATCTGTTTGCTGCGCAAACAAATAAACAGATTGAAAAGTTTAAAAGGCAGGCAACGGGGTCCGGGGAAAAACCTTGAAAAATTTGGAAATTTTTCGGGGTTTCTCCCCGGAGACTCGTTATCTCGACGGTCGCCCAGACGGGAGATTTTTGACAAATATTTCCGGGCATGGCTTGAAAATTTGTCATTCCAGCGTATTTTAAAAGCTCTGAACTTGATTTTAAGGCTGTGTCCCTATCGTCTAGAGGCCTAGGACACCAGGTTTTCATCCTGGTAACCAGGGTTCGAATCCCTGTGGGGATGCCATTTTTTGGCATCGTGCCGCATCATGGCGGCGATTGGCGCACGTCTTGTGATCGAGAATGGATTAAGTGTCCCTATCGTCTAGAGGCCTAGGACATCAGGTTTTCATCCTGGTAACCAGGGTTCGAATCCCTGTGGGGATGCCATTTTTTTTGTCTTTTTCCCGGCGTGGGTCCGTCTGGACCGGTCGCGCAGCAGCTTGCACGAGGGAGGATGCGATGTCCTTTCAGCTTTCCGAAATTCTGATGACCGGGGCGGCCGGAATGCTTGCTTTTCCGTGTCCGGGATGCGGTTCGCCGGAAGTCGAACGCGGCAATATGTTCTGTGCGCGCTGCCGGGAAAAACTGGAATGTTTCCGGGGGCCGTACTGTTCGGGGTGCGGCGGCGATCTGGATACGGCGCTGGCCGTGTGTTCGCGATGTCTTCACGCCGATGCCCGGAACTGGGATCGCGCGGTGGCCCTGTTTCCCCACCGGGGACTGGGACGGCAGTTGATTCACCGGTTCAAATACCGGGAGCAGCCGGAACTGGCGCGGGCATTCGGACTGCTGGCCGCCGAGACGTTGCGGGAACGTGGCATTTGCCCGCAGGTGATTGTTCCGGTGCCGCTGCACTGGAGCCGGGAATGGCGGCGGGGATTTAACCAGACGGCGCTGGTCTGCCGGGTGCTGGGAGCCGAAATCGGGGTTCCGGTACGGCGGTTGCTCCGGCGGAGCAAGAGAACGCCACGGCAGGCGCAGTTGACGCGGGACGAACGGCGGCGGAATGTGAACGAAGCTTTCGCGCCGGCCGATGAGAAATTTTGTCGAAGCGATGGTATATTGGTGGTCGATGATGTAATGACGACCGGTTCCACCCTGAATGCGGCGGCGGCAGTGCTGCGGCGGCAGGGAGCGGAACGGATTACCGTAATGGCGCTGGCCAGAAGATAGCCGGGCCGCGCCGGGTGACAGGCAATAAAAAAGGGAAACCGGAAAATGGCATTATTCGGCAGCAAAAATAAATATTCGACCTTGCGGCTCGAAAAAAACGGGCCGAACCGGAAAACGATCATCCCGGAAGGGGTCTGGGAAAAATGCAAGAAATGTCACAGCACGGTCTATACCCGGCAGCTGGAAGAAAATCTGCTGGTCTGCCCGCATTGCAATTTCCACAAGCCGATGACCGCCTGGCAGCGGATCGACCTGCTCGCCGATAAAGGCACGTTCGAAGAAATCGATCCCAATATGCATTCGGTCGACGTGCTGCAATTCGAAGGCGCGGCGTCCTATACCGAAAAGTTGATTGAAAACCAGCACAAAACCGGGATGAAAGACGCCGTGATCTGCGGAACCGCCACGTTAAACGGACGGCGTTACGCGCTCGGCGTGATGGATTTCCGGTTTCTCGGCGCCAGCATGGGGTCGGTGGTCGGCGAAAAAATCACCCGGCTGATCGAACTGGCAACCCGGGAAAAACTGGCGTTGGTAATCGTCACCGCCAGCGGCGGCGCCCGCATGTACGAAGGGATGTTGAGCTTGATGCAGATGGCCAAAACCAGCGGCGCGCTGAAGCGCCATGCCAACGCCAATCTGCCGTATATCGTAATTCTGACCCATCCGACCTATGCCGGCGTCACGGCCAGTTTCGCGTCGCTGGGCGACTTGACGCTGGCCGAACCGGAAGCGATGATCGGGTTTGCCGGACCGCGGGTTATCCGCGATACGGCCCAGGCCAAACTGCCGGAAGGCTTTCAGACGGCCGAATTTCTTCAGGAAAAAGGGATGATCGACCGGATCGTTCCCCGAAAAAATCTCCGTCAGGAACTCAGTCTCTGCCTTGAATATTTCGCGGCGGGATGTAATGTGGAACCGGAACAGGAAGCAGTGAACTGAAGTTTTATTGCCGCCGGTCTGCCGGACCCTGTGCGTCGGCCTCCCGTGAACCGAGTCAGATGGGGAACCAAGCAGCTCTAAACGATGGGGCCGGGCGCCGCAGGTGCTTCTGGCGGCCGGCGGCTCTTTTATCTGTCTAATCTCAAGAGAGGCCGGCACTATGAAAAGAGTCGATGGACGCGAACCGGAACAATTCCGGAGATTGCACTTTACCAAGAATTTTCTGACTCATCCGGTTTCGTCGGTGCTGGTGGAATTCGGTGGAACGAAAGTAATTTGCGCCGTCAGCATCATTCCCGGCGTCCCCAACTGGATGCGCAATCAGAAAGTTTCCGGCGGCTGGCTCACCAGCGAATACGGTTTACTGCCGGCGTCCACCCATGACCGCACCGACCGGGAAGCCGGCAAAGGCAAACAAAGCGGCCGGACCTTGGAAATTCAGCGTCTCATCGGCCGCAGCTTCCGCTCGGTCATCGACCTCGAAGCGCTCGGTCAGAATACCGTCTATATCGACTGCGACGTGATGGATGCCGACGGCGGCACCCGATGTGCCAGTATTACCGGCGCGTCGGTGGCGTTGCAGCTGGCGTTCGCCCGCAGCGACATGGTCAAGCGGTTCGGCAAAAATCCGATGCGGGAAAACGTGGCGGCCATCAGCGTCGGCATGTACCGCGGCGAACCGATTCTCGATCTCTGCTACGAAGAAGATTCCCATGCCGAAGTGGACATGAACATCGTCATGACCGAATCCGGTAAATTTGTGGAAGTCCAGGGGACTGCGGAAGGGGCGCCGTTCTCGGACGAACAACTCCAGAAAATGCTCGGGCTGGCCCGTCGCGGCCTCGATAAGATTTTCGAACAACAGCGCCGGGTCATCAGCGGGAAGGACGATCATGCCGACCGGCCGCCCCGGCATCCGTCGAAACTCGGCACGCTGGGCGACGTCTTCGGCGATCTCCGGATCGAAGAATCGTAATCCCCGGCACCTTTAACTTTCAGTCAACGGAGAACAGCAGTTATGGCGGGTGAATATCAGGTCATCGCACGGAAATGGCGGCCTCAGCGCTTTGCCGACATGGTCGGCCAGGAACACATCGTGGCGACGCTGAAAAATGCCATCCGCCAACAGCGGACCGCCCACGCCTATCTGTTCGTCGGTCCTCGCGGCATCGGCAAAACCACCACCGCCCGCATCTTCGCCAAAGCCCTCAACTGCCTGGCCCCCGAAGACGGCGAGCCGTGCTGCAAGTGCGAGTCCTGCGTGGCCATCGCCAACGAAAGCAGCATGGACGTGATCGAAATCGACGCCGCCAGCCAGAACTCGGTCGACAATATCCGCGACCTCCGCGACGAAGTCATGCACGTGCCGGTCAGCAGCCGCTACAAAATTTATATCATCGACGAAGTCCACATGCTCTCCAAGCAGGCGTGGAACGCGCTGTTGAAAACCGTCGAAGAACCGCCGAAACACGTCAAATTCATCTTTGCCACCACCGAAGTTCATATGGTCCTGCCGACCATCATCTCCCGGTGTCAGCGTTTCGATTTGCAGCGCATCCCCACCCGGCTGATCGCCGGACGGCTCCAGGAGATCGCCCGGACGGAAAAAGTCCGCATCTCCGACGGCGCCATCGCCGCCATCGCCCGCGCCGCCGACGGCGGCATGCGCGACGCGCAGTCGCTGCTCGATCAGATGATTGCCTTTTTCGGATCCGACGGCGCCGAGGAAATCAACGAAGCCCAGGTGCTGTCGTTGTTCGGCCTGACCGCCGCCACCGAAGTGGAAAACCTGGTCACGGCCATTCTCGGCAATGTCAAAGCGGAAGTCGTGGCGCACATTCACGCGCTGGCCGCCACCGGCAAAAATCTGGAAACTCTGTTGAACGACGTACTGGCGTTTCTGCGCGGCATCGAATTGAGCCAGTTGCTCGCCAATCCGGAAAACGTACTGGAAGACGGCGCCGAAGCGATTGCCGTGTATCGGAAGCTGGCCGCCGCCGTCCCGCCGGATGTCGTCCAGCGGCTGCTGGAAAGTCTGGCCCCCAGCGGACGGGTTCTCCACGAAGCGTTGAACAAGCAGATTTATCTGGAAACGGTGATCCTGAAAGCGATGCGGTTCGCCCATTCGCTCCAGGTCGACGATCTGATCGTCCGGCTGAATCAGATTCGCAATGCCGGCGAACTGGAAATCGTCAAACAGGCGCCGCCGGTCGCCCCGGCCGCCGTTCCGCTTTACGTCGCGCCGCCGGTCAAGGAGCAGGAACTCAAAGTTCCGGAAGTCAAAACCGTCGCGCCGCCCCCTGCCCCGGAACCCGTAGCGGAACCGGTGAAAGCCGTCGCGAAACCCGCTCCCGTTCCGAATCCTGCCCCGGAACCCGTAAAAATTTCGGCGGTGGCACCGGCAGAGCCGGTCGCCCCGGAACCCGTAGCGGAGGCAAAAACCGTTGAACCGTCTGCGCCTGTGCCGGAAGAACCGGTTAAACCGGAGCCTGTCCCCGCGACGGAAAGTCCGGCGGCCAAACTGGAGCCGGAAACCGTCGAACCGGAGCCCGTTCCGGTGGCCGTGGAAGAAGAAGAGGCGGAACCGGCCGCAGACAACGACGAAGACGAACCCAAGACGAGCGCGCTCAATCCGGCCATGGTGTGGACGGATATGATCGAACGCGCCCGCAACGAATTGGACCCGTTGCCCTGCGAGATGATGATCGAAGGGCTCCCGGAAGCGTTCCGCGACAATCAGCTGGTGGTGGTGTTCGACGCCGAATACGACCGGGAAGCACTGGAAACGTTGCAGCCGTTGCAGGACAAACTCCAGCAATATCTTGGCGAAACGACCGGCAACTGGGAACTCAAGCTGCAATTGACCGCCCGCGCCGGCCTGAAACCGCCGGAACAGCGCAATCGGAAGTTGCGCCGTTCCCGGGAAGAGCTGCGCCGGGCCGCCAATGAAAATGCTTACATAAAAACCGTCTGTGACCTGTTCGAAGGGGAAGTGGTCGACGTACACGAACGCTGACGTTCAGGCCGATACATATCATATTACAAGACCGCAAAAAAACACAAAATAAGTTTGGCAATCAAGGAGCATGTTATGTTTGGTGGACTTGGCGACCTCGCCGGATTGATGAAAAAAGCCCGTGATCTTCAAAGCAACCTGAAAGGGTTCCAGGAGGAACTGGCGGCGAAAGAATATACCGGATCCGCCGCCGCCGGCGCGGTTCAGGTCGTGGTCAGCGGCGTGATGGAAGTCAAACAGCTGGTCATCAAACCGGAAGCCATCGACGCCAACGATCCCGCGTTGACCGCCGATCTGGTCAAAACCGCGCTCAACCAGGCGCTTGCCGAAGCGAAAAACGCCGCCCGCGCCAAAGTGCAGGAAATGACCGGCGGCCTCGGCATCGATCTGCCCGGTCTGTTTTAAGGCGACCGTCGGGAAACCAGTCTCCGGGGAGAAACCCCGAAAAATTTGAAAATTTTTCAAGGTTTCTCCGCGAACATCGCTATGTTCAGCAGGGGCCAGGGGCGGCAAGCCTCTGGCAATCCGCCACCGCCGGCTCCGCGGGCCGGGTCCAGCGCGGAATCGCTGGTCGCACGAAGTGCGAAACGGAATATCATTTTGCATCCTCTCATAAGGGCTAAGTTGGAAACCGATTTCTAAAGTTACCCAAGGTTTCCCGCTTCCCACGATTTGAGATTGTCGTCGTAATTCGGAGAAAAAAATGAATCAATATCCTGCCGGGCTGGAAAAGGTGGTCGAGCTGTTGAAAGGGCTGCCCGGCCTCGGACGCCGCAGCTCCGAACGGATTGCGCTGGCACTGCTCGCCTGGCCGCAGGACAAACTCGACGTCTTTGCCGAAAGCGTGGGCGAACTCAAACGGCGGGTAACGTTCTGTCCGGAATGTCATAATCTGGCGGAAAACGGCGACCGCTGCGCGATTTGCGCTTCTCCCGGACGCGACCACCGGATTGTCTGCGTCGTCGAAGAACCGGGGCAGATCGTCAACATCGAAAAAACCGGATTATACCAGGGGGTCTACCACGTGCTGGGCGGCAAACTGGCGCCGTTGCAAGGCAAAGGTCCCGAATCGCTCCATCTCGACACGTTGCGGCAACGGCTGGCCGACGGCGAAGTTCAGGAGTTGATTATCGCCCTGAGCAGCGATGTGGAAGGGCGGGCGACCGCGCTTTATCTGGCGGAACTGTTTCAGTCGGACCGCCTGAAAATTACGCGTCTGGCCAGCGGTCTCCCGGCGGGGTCGGACATTTCTTTCGCGGATTCCGCCACCATTGCCGCAGCCTTTTCCGGCCGCGTGAAACTCTGAACCGAAAATCTCACAATGCGTCTCCGGGGGAAAGCCCCGAAAAATTTGCGAAGCTAGTTATTTATCTCTTTGCGTAGTAAAGAGATAAGTAGAATAAAAGTTTTGCGTGGTCAAAGTTGGAGTGCGGAAAAGAAAGGGGGCGCTGTTTCAAAAGCGCTCCCGTGTCTTTCCCCGCTACCCGCAATTTGGGACTTTCAAACATATACCCTGTTACTGCGGAGGCGATTAGCTTCGCGGTCATGCGATTACTTTGGGTCCAACTTCCGCGTATTACGAAATGAATGCCCGAGCTGAAATCCGTTGATTATTTCAGTCGGCGATATTCCTGATAACCGCTCAGGGTACCGGCATAGAAAATTCTGGTGGCCGGAGTTTTCGCCGGTAAGGAGAATTTAAACTTATCGGTGTTCTTCGCCAGAATCTCTCCGCTGAACAGGTCCGCAACGATTTCAACCCGGTTCCGCAGGGTAAAACTGCGGTCGCCTCCGGTACGGGAATAGATGCCGAGCAACGGACCGGCAAAATAGTAAGAATCGTAATCGGCGAAGCCGTCCTGATAGATGTGGACGCCCTGCTTTTTCAACCAGGTGCGCAGCCAGGCGGCGTTGGGGGCCGGATAACAGAGCACGGTGGCCGTATGGGTCGCGAACTTTTTCATGGCCCCGGCAATCCGGCCGTCCGGATAGGCGGCAATCGGCGTCGAGGCGGCGTCATCGATGAACGTCTGCAACCGGATCGGCTTCAGGCTTAACAGATACGCCGCAGCTCCGATCGAATTGATGCGGGTGAATTCGCCGGCCGGGTCAAGCTGCAGCCCGATACCAGTGAAATCACGGGAGCGAGCGGGATCGAGATTGCCTTCAGGCCCGATAACCCCGGGCGCATAGAGAAACAACACGGACCGGCCGTTACGGCAAACTTTTTCCCGGGTCAGGCGGAGCGTCTGGGCGGAAACCGCATAGGCGTTGGCAAAAACAACCGCTTTATAAGGGGTGAAATCGATTCGTCCGAGATCGCTTTCCAGATAGTAATCGATGCCGGTGCCCAGACGGTTGTTGAACCCCAATATGGTGTCGTGCAACAGCGGCATGGCCGGCTGAGGATTATTGCTCAGATAAGGAATGACCTCTTCGCTCAAGATGAAGGCGGTCTGCGCACGGCTCTGCCGTCCCGCCGAAAGGGTGAAACGGTCGATTTTTTTGAGCGCGGCCACGGTGGCCATAAATTCCGGGTCGCGATACCATTCTTTCAGGAAATCAAAGAAATAATAGGATGCCTTGCGTTGCAGATTGAGCATGAAATCGCGTTTGGCGATGGCAATCGATTCCGCCAGACTATCGGTCGCGCCGTAGACTTTTTCCTCGGGACCGCAACGATGGGTGCGCATGTCGTTTTCCGATTCGAAAACCTTGCCGTGCAACGCCACCGAGGCCGTAATCCCATTGACTTCGTTGTTGATGCGACGCAGATCATAGGGATAGGGCCCCCCGAGAAAATCCAGATAGGGCGAGGCCAGATAACGTTGCAACGCATAACTCCCGGAATCCTGAAAATGATAGGGGCAGAACCCGTAATGCCCAAGATAGTAACCGTAATAAGCCCCGACCAGCAGGTGCGAGTCGGAGGACTGCTTGACCGTCTTGGCAAAGTATTCAATCGTTTCCACCGTGTAGAGCTGGAAAAACTGATCGTAATCGACGACGGGTTGAGCGTCGCGGCCATGGCGCAGGAGGCCGGGTTCCGCCATGCGGGCGGGGCGTTCCGGCACCAGATCGCCGACATCGAAAGCGGCATCCGGCCGGTCCCACGCCTGCCGCAACGCATCTTCCGTGCGATATTTCTGTTTCAGCCATTGACCGAAAGCCCGCTGCATCGGCATGGAGAAATCGGCAAATGCTTTTTCGTGATACCCCCAGTGGTTCCACTCGCCGCAATTGGCATAGCAAAGGCGAATCACGGCGATCCGGTCGGCAAAAGGTGATTTCCGTAATTTTGTCAGCAGCGATTGCAAACACTTCGTGGTTTCGGTTCGCCACAGTTCGGAAGCATACGACGGCTGAAGTTTTTTCCCGGGCGCATTGGCCAAAGTCTTGACGCCGTTGTCCAGTTTGATCATCTCGTCGGGATAGAGCGAACTCCATTCCGGCGGTGCGAAAAGTTGCCAGTGCAAATCCACCACCGAGTTCGGGTTGTCGCAAACAATACGGGTCAACGCCTCATATAAATGCCGGAGGAAAGCGGCTTCATCCACTTTCCCGTTGCGCGAAAAATTGCCGGGGTTTACCCATAACAGGTTGCCCCGAATCCCGGCGGCGGCAAAATCGCGCACCGTCTGCGCCCGATATTGCTTGGTATTGAAATCGGTACTATCCACCGAAGTAATCGTTCCCAGCGGTTCGCCATTGATCACATAAGTAGGAACGCCGCCCCGCTTCTCGACTCGGCACTGCGGAAAATCAACCGGGACTTGCGGATTGTAAAGTAACATCCGGCTTTCGTAACGCTCCCGGCCGGAAGCCGTAAAAATCATCCGGACCGGACGCGCATTGCAACCGCCGGACAAGGTTTCCCATACGGTCTTCAGCAGCGAAGCCGGCAACGTAACGCGGACCAGATCCGGCGACGGACCCGAAGTGACGTTGACCTCCGCCGCGACCGGTGAAGTTACAGTGCCGGCGACCGGATAGAGTTCCACCCGGAATTTTCCGGGCGCGAGATGGCCGTTGGGCGTCAGCGTCAATTCCTGATCTTTCTCGATGCCGACCGGCTCGCGATAAAGCGGCGTCAGCAACTTCAAATCGTTCAACTCTTCATAAGAAATCCGATATTCGCCGCGCGGCGTTCCCGTGACGGAAAAGTCACGAATCGCCATCAGATTGCGGTGCGGCCGCAAGTAAATCCCGAGATCCTGGGTTGCCGTCCACGGCGCCGTATAAATTATTTTTCCATTGATGGCAAACGAAACTTTGCCGTCCGCAGTAGCCACGGTTGTCTCAAACCATTCGCCGGGTCGGATATGAACCGCCGCCGGACCGAGTTTGACCATCGGCTGATGTTCCGACTCAAAAAATAAAACCTTATGATCGGCATCGCCGTCAAACCCGAAGATGTTGTCGCCGCAGATCAGTGCGGCGGCCGTACCGGACAGGGAATTCAGCCGCAAGGTTGCTTTTACCGTAAAATCATTTGCCGCGAAGACATGGCGCGACGCCACCCGGTTGCCGACTCCGCCGCCCGACAGACAGTCGGGGCGGACCTGCCATGGCTGTCCCGGCATGGTTCCGGTTTGCAGCCGGCCGGAGACGACGATGTTTTCCGTTGCCGCCGCCCCGGTCATATTCAGTCCAACGAACAACAGGATGAGGATGAAATTCCGCATCACAGCTTATCTCCATACTTGGAATTGTACAGGATGCCGCTGCTGTTCAGACCGGCCTGCCATTCTTTGAATCCGACCCAGGCCGAATGGCCGTCGATGAAGGTCATATTCAGTCCTTTGCCATGCCGGAGCGGAGCCCAGTTGTTGTAACTATAGGAGGAGGAAGAATCCATAATGCCGTCGCCGCTCACGTCGCGCGCCAATTTGCCGCTGGAGGTACAGGAATTGGCGCCCCAGATTCCGGAGGTATCGCCCAGCAGGCAGAGTCCGGGCGGAATCATGGTCACACGCCGTAACGCGGTGGCGCCGGACGCAGTGGAATAATAGGTGAACGGAATCCGCTGATTGCTGGCGGCGTTGTCGGCATAGTTCCCGCCGTAGGTATAAATCTTGGTCGCCACGGAGGGACAGTAGATCCTCATGGTTGCGGGAAAACCGCTATAACCGAGGCATTGATTGTTATTGCTGATCGTGCCGCCGGTCTGGTAAACCGCATAGCGGAGCGTCCAGTAATAGTACTGGTCGGCGGCCGGCGCGTTGGCGGCGGGGATGTAATCGTTGGCGTCAAGCGTATAGAAGGCCGCAAATTGTCCGAGCGATTTCAGATTGTTGAGACAGGCGAGGCTCTTGGCTTTATCCCGGGCCTGACTGAACGCCGGCAGCAGGATGGCGGCGAGCAGCGCAATAATGGCAATGACCACGAGGAGCTCGATGAGTGTGAAATTGCGGCGGAAAGCTGGAATCGAGTTCATTTTTTTCATCCTTTCTTATGAAATAAAAAACATGACATATTATAAAGCGGCCGGAAGCTGTTCGCGACTGCCGGTCGATGGGGAAACCAACCCGCGGCTCGGATTCCATTTCTGGGATTCCGCCGTGACAAAGGGAACATCCATCGTCAACCGATACCCCTGGATATAAGCATGAGTAGCGGAGCCCACCCGGTAATTGACAATATAAAGCGAATCGTCATCAAACTGTACCCAGCCGGAATAGCCGGTGTCGCTGATCGGGGAATTGTCATAATCGAGCGGAATGATGCGGGCGGAAGCGCCTTCGCGGGACAGCGCCAGGGCCGACTCGCAATCGGAAACCGCACAGAAAAAGTTGTGGAAACTGATATTGCTTTTGCCGCCCGGAACAAAGCGATAAGTAATGAAAACGCGGCCGTCATGCAGAAGTCCGCTCACCGGACGATGACAGCCGGGCAGCGGAAAAGCAATCGGGGCGGTCCAGCTTTCGCCGCCGTCCTGCGAAATCGTCTTATAGCAATCATAGCCCTTGCCGGAGTTTTCGCGCATGAACGCGACCAGCGAGGGACCGAGTTGCAGGACGGAGGCTTCGCAGAGATTGAACCGGGCATCTTCGCCCACGGTCACCGGACCTTGCCAGGTGGAACCGGCATCGTCGCTGAACCAGAGGCGTTCAAACAGCTTGCCGGTCGTTTTCGAACGGGTGTGGCAAAGCAACAGCCAGCGACCGGAGGGCAGGATCGCAATCTTGTCGGGGACGATCCCGCAGGCCGGCGTCTCGATCGGTCCGGTCCAGCTTGCGCCGTCGTCATGACTGAAAAACAAGACACAGTGCCCGGCAGATTCCTGTTCCTGCCAGGACCCGATCCAGTCGACGACAATGCCCAACCGGCCCGGAGTCAGACGCATGATCCTGGCATTGTTGTAATAGCCGCTGCCGCTTTTCCGCGCCAGCGGCGTCAGCGCCACCGGCGCCCGCCAGGAATGTCCCCGATCGGTGGAACTCGTCAACATGATCCGCGAACAGTCGCGATCGACATGATGCGCACATTCGGTGAACACACAGAGCAGCCGTCCGGTTTCGCTCATGGCCAAATCCGGCCAGGCCTGATAAATATGTTCATCGCTACTGACAATGTTTTTTTCCAGTTTCATCGGATTCTCTTGCATTAAAGTTGGCTCATGTATATAATTATATGACCTTTATTCCCGATAGTATATAGTAAAAACGTGGTATTGATGCCAATAACGTGCCCTTGACAGAGGAAGTCCGAAAATGCCGGTCAAAACGACGGAAAAACCTCAGGGGATCGTTTCCGTATGGGGAAAAACCATTGATCGCGACAAGATGGCGGCGATGCTGGAGCAGACGCTTCGGGAATTGCCGCTCCGCCGGGTAATCCTATTGGAAAATGGAGAATCGCGGCCGCCGGCGGAATCCGAAGTGACGATCGTCCGGTCGCCGCGTCTGATCCAGGTCCGGTCGGGTCAAATGGGAATAGAGGGTTTTCTTAACGGGGTCCGAAGCGAGCAGGTCATCAACCCCGGGGAAGCCGTCTATTGCCCGGCCTATGCCTGGACCAAGACCCATTGGGAACGGCATCATGAGATTGTTTCGCTGGTTTTCTACGATACCTGTCTGCGGGCGCTGTATGTCAACCATCAGACCTGCCAGCCTTTTCCGCTGCCGGACTTTTATTTCAATACCGATCGTCCGATCAACGTCAAGGGCTTCCATCTGCTTCAATGTATCAATCTGATCACGGACGCGCCGGAACACCAGCCGGAGGTCCTGCGGCTGCTGTTGCAGGCGCTGATGTGGCTGGCGCTGCAAGACATCAAGGACTCCCACCCGGTGGTATACAGTCGGGCCGAACAGACCCGGAGGCAGATTCTGGACTATATCCAATCCAACTGCCATCGGGCGATCAATCGCGAAAACACCGCGAAAATACTCCATCTGTCGCCGACCTACCTGTCCCGGACGCTGTACCGCCATGACGGCAAAAGCTTCAATGTTCATTTAACCGAAGCCCGTATGCAGCTGGCGCAGGAACTACTGGAACGTCACGAGTTTACCATCGACGAAATCGCCTATCAGTGCGGCTATCGCTATACGTCCTATTTTATTGCCGTCTTCAAAAAACTCCACGGCATCACGCCTTGCGAATACCGTACCCGGCTTTATTCCGGCCCGACACCATAACCGGCAAGATATTACGAACGGAATGCGGCACATGGAAATCTGGACTTTTTCCGCCGATGCCCTCCCCTCACTGACAGCGGAGCGGGCATCACTCGAGTAATCCCTCACTCGAACACGATTCCTAAAAAAAACTGGTGTGACCATTGACAATTGTTCATATTGTTGTTATAATAATTCATATTGAGAATATCATAAACCACATTGTGAATTATGATTAAAGTTTTAAACAAAACTTTCGATGTTCTGGAGTACGTTGCCTATTGCCGCGGCAAGGCAGTTCTGCCGCAGGAAGTGGTCAAGGCGCTGAACCTCAACCAGCCGACCTGTATGCGGATTATGAAGGAATTGACGGAACTCGGCTATCTGGAACAACTGGGACCGCGCAAAGGCTACGTCCTGGGCCCCAGTGCTTTTTATCCCGGCAACGGCGAACACTATCGGGAACAGCTTTACCGGGCGGCCGCGCCAAACATTGAATCCTGCGCCAGAAAAATCGGTCAGTCGGTTCTGCTGGCAACCCGACATGGTTTCTGGCGGTATATTCTCTGCCATTACAATTACAACGCCCGGATGCCGGTAAATTGCGCCCTGCCGCGTTACGACGATTTGTACGTAACGGCTTCCGGACGAGTCCTGATGGCCTTTGCGCCGGCAAACGAGTTGACGGATATTCTGAAGAAAAAAGGTCTGCCGACTGCCGTCGAATGGCCCGCGGCCGCGGCAAATCCTTCGGCCCTGGAACGGGAACTGGCCAAGATTCGCCGCGCGGAAAAAGTTACCTGGGCGGCGGGAATGAGCCCGCAACTGGATGTAGTGGCGTTCCCGTTGCAAGTACGGGGCGAGGTCATTGCCGCGATCGGTTCGTCGTGGCTGGCGGAAGACCGTGAACGGATCGGCGCGGAATGCATTCGCTGTGTGGGCGAAACGGCCGCACAGATATCCGCCTTGCTGAACGAGGGCATGGCCGGAGGCTGAAAATCGAAGAAAAAGAAATTTTTCTTTTTACACATAATAAACTATAAGCCGTTAAAAAACAGGATGAAAAAGTAAAAATGAACGATCTGGAAGGAAAAATTGCTTTAGTTACCGGAGCGTCGCGCGGTTTGGGCCGAGGGGTCGCGCTGGTATTGGCGGAAAAAGGCGCGGATGTCATTGTGAACTTCCACAGCAAGGAAGACGAGGCTCGCGAAGTCTGCGCGGAAATCGACAAGATGGGCCGCCAAAGCATTTGTCTGAAAGCGGACGTCAGCCACGCCGATGAGGTGGCCAAAATGTTTGCCGCCATCAAGGAAAAATTCGGACGGCTTGACATTCTGGTCAACAACGCCGGAACGACGAAGCCGCAGGACATCTTCGAAACCTCGGAAGCCGATTGGGACCGGATTATCGACACCAATTTGAAAAGCGTGTTTTTGTGCAGCCGCGAAGCCATGAAGATGATGAAGGAACAACATTACGGACGGATTATCGCCATGAGTTCGATTGTGGCGCATCGCGGCGCCCTCTACGGCCATGTCCACTACGCGGCGACGAAAGGCGGCATCCTGGGCTTTGTCCGGACGTTGGCCCGAACCGGGGCGCCGCTGGGCATCAACGTCAACGCCATCGCCCCCGGAATTATCGAGACGGAATTGCTGTTTCAGACTCACGGCGACCAGGAAGTAGCCCGTCTGTCCGACTCCGTTCCGCTCGGTCTGGGAAAACCGCGCGACATCGGTCTGGCGGCGGCGTATCTGGCAGGCGAAGGCGGACGCTATATTACCGGGGCGGTCATTGACGTCAACGGCGGCATGTACATGCATTAAATCGGGTACAGGGAAAATTATGGTTACTCTGAGCAATGACAAAATCCGTTTTACGGTGGATGACGCGGGCAATCTGACCGAACTGTGCAATCTTGCCACCGGCCATAATTACGCCGGAAACCGGGGATTGTGGCGAATCATCTACCAGCACGAAGAAGTGCTGGAAGAAGAGATTACGGCGGAAAACTGCCGCCCGGAAATCACGGCCGGGGAGAACGACATCAAATTGTGCTGGTCGAGTATGGTTTCGGAAGCGGGGCCGGTGGCGTTTCAACTTGAGATTCAGGCCTCCCTGGCGGACGATGAAGTGCGTTTTACCGCCCGCCTGCGCAATGCTTCCGAATCCGCCGTATTGCGGGAATTTCAGTTTCCGTTCGTGAAGAACGTCCAGTTGACTTCCGGACAACAGTTTTACTGGTCATATCTCGGCGGCGCCAGATATCGTGATATTGCCGCCGAGCTGGATCGCTGTCATACCCAGTATATGGGCCAAGACAACAAAGCGTTGGAAAAAAGCGGACTCTATCCCGGTTTCTTTTCTACCAATTGTTATACGTTTGCGGATACGGAGCAGGGGCTTTATATCGGCAGTCATGACCCGACCTTTCAAAACACGCTGCATCTGCTGCGGAAGCGGGGCAAAGAAATTGACGCCGGTATGGTCAAATATTCGTTTCTACAGCCGGGGGAAACAACGGAAATCGCCGGTTATACCGTTGCTCCGTATCAGGGTAACTGGCACACGGCGAAAAAGCATTACCGCCGCTGGGCCGACAACTGGTTCAAACCCGGCCCGGTCCCGGCGTCGATTCTCAATTCCAACGGTTGGCACCGGATTATCATGCGTCATCAGTACGGCAAAAAAATGTTCCGTCACGATGAAATGCCGAAGATTCTCAAATCGGGCCTCGAAGCGGGTATCGACACCTTGTTCATGTTCGGTTGGTACAAAGGCGGACACGATTCGAATTACCCGGAGTTCAATTTCGACGAGACGCAGGGCGGACGCGATGCGCTGAAAGAGCAGATTCGACAGTTTCGGGCCGACGGCGGTAAGCTGATCCTCTATTTCAACGGACAGTTGATCGATACCGATACCGAATTTTACCGTACTCGGGGCAAGCACCTCTGCGTCAAAAACCCGAACGGCTCCGAACATATGGAATGGTATCCGTTCGGCGGCGACGGCACGGCATTGCGGCAGTTCGGCAATAAATCGTTCGTCACCGCCTGTCCGGGATGCCGCGAATGGGTGGAACACCTGAAAAAGCAGATTGACAAAGCGCTGGACCTCGGCGTGGACGGTATTTTCTTCGATCAGCTCGGCTGGACGTCCCGTCCGTGCTGCGATCCGACCCACGGGCACCGCGTACCGTTTCATACGGTCATGGCGGCCAAGGGAGAAATGCTGCGCGAAATGCGCGCCTATCTCAAGGCCAAAGCCCCGGAAGTCAGCTTCGGCATCGAATGGATTTCCGACGTCACCGCCTGCCATGTGGACTTCATTCACAACATTACCGGGGCCACGGATGTTTACAATCCCGACTGGAAAGCCAAGGGAGAAAAGCCGGATTTGATGTTTTTCCCGGAATGGACGCGTTACATTTTCCCGGAAATCATCACGACCGACCGGGACATTCGCGACGATACCGATATCGAACGCCGCGTGAATATGGCGGTGTTGCGCGGATACCGCAGCGATGTGGAAATCTACCGCTGCCGGGCAACGATCGACGCGACGCCGCATTACAAGGAATACCTCACCCGGGTGGATCAGTTGCGGGATCGGCAACGTGATCTGATTCTCAACGGCGCCTATATCGATACCGACGGGTTCACGCTGGACAATCCGGAACTGTTCGCTGCGGCGTTCCGTTCCGGCAACCGGCTGGCGGTAGTGGTGACCCAGAGTCATCTGGAAGAAGCCGAAACGGTATTGCGCGTTCCGGGGTATCGCTATACGGAATACGATGGTTTGAACCAAGTGACCATCACCGGCAGCGGCGACACGGCCAAACTCAAACTGGGCCGTCATGGCTTGGCCGTAGTAATTTTCACCCATCAAAAGAAAGGATCGTCCAAATGAAAATGGTTCGTTTTTCCCACGCCGGCAAAATTGCCTCCGGCGTACTCCGGGAGCAGATGATCACCGTGATCGCCGGAGATCTTTACGGCGACTGGCGCGAAACGACGGAAAAAGTCGCACTCTCCCAGGTAAAATTGCTCAGTCCGGTGGACGCGGTTTCGCTGCTCTGCATCGGCAAGAATTATAAGGCCCATGCCGCCGAATGCGAATCCGACGCCCCGAAGGAACCGCTGCTGTTCATCAAGGCGATATCGTGTTTGAACGGCCCCGACATGCCGGTGAAAATCCCGCCGGCGGCAGTGTCCGCACAGCTTGATTTCGAAGCGGAACTGGCGGTGGTGATCGGCAAAAAAGCCAAGGCGGTCTCCGTCGCGGACGCCCTGCGCTACGTGTTGGGCTATACGTGCGCCAATGACGTCAGCGCCCGCGACTGCCAGTTCAAAGACGGCCAATGGGCGCGCGGCAAATCGCTCGACACGTTCTGTCCGCTGGGCCCGTGGCTGGAAACCGAACTGGACCCGTCCGATCTGAAAATCGAAGGACGCCTGAACGGAGAAGTGATGCAGCAGTCGCGGACGTCGCTGCTGATCTTCAGCATCCCGTTCCTGATCAGTTATCTGTCGCAAGGCATGACGTTGACGCCGGGAACCGTGATTTTAAGCGGCACGCCCGCCGGCTGCGGTTTTGCCCGTAAGCCGCCGGTCTGGCTGAAGGACGGCGATGTTTACGAAGTGGAGATCGAAGGGATCGGCGTATTGCGCAATGGGTTTGCCCAATAATCCGAGTATCCCCCGATGAAAATCACCTGGTTGACGCAAGGCGGATTTCTGTTCGAGAACAACGGGAAACGATTGGTCGTCGATCCGTATATGAGCAACGCGGCGGAAAAGCAGGCCGGCTTCAAACGACTGGTTCCTTTTCCCCTGACGCTGGCGGAACTCCGTCCCGATGTGCTGCTCTGTACGCATGATCATCTCGACCATCTCGACCCGGAAGCCGTTCCGCGGATTGCCACGGCCGACCCGGACTGTATTTCGCCGCGTCGGCCAATGCATGCACTACGGGTTGTTCGCGGCCAACACCGAAGACCCGCAACCCTTTATTCAACAATACCACGCCGCCGGGATGGCATCGTGGAAAATGACTGTCGGCAAGGAGTTTGAATTATGAGGATCACCGCCGTAAAGAATTTCGCCTGTTACTGCTACCGGACCAATTGGACTTTCTGCAAGGTGGAAACCGATGTCGGCATCCACGGCTGGGGCGAAACCACGCTGGAATACCGGGAGCAGACCGTGATGCAGGCCGTTACGGAGTTGGAACGTTACCTGATCGGCAAGGATCCCCATGCCATTGAGGCCTTCCGCCACGACTGCTACCGCGACGCCTACTGGCGCGGCGGTCCGGTGCTGATGAGCGCGCTGGCCGGCGTGGAAATGGCGTTGTGGGACATCAAGGGCAAAGCCCTGGATGTCCCGATTTACCAATTGCTGGGCGGCAAGGTCCGCGATGCGGTCCCCTGCTATGCCAACGGCTGGTTCGCTCCGGCGAAAACTCCGGACGAATTTGCCGCGAAAGCCAGGGAAGTCCATGCCCGGGGCTTCACGGGTCTGAAATGGGACCCGTTCGGCAAAAACTGGATGACGATTTCCAAACGCGGCCTGGCGCAGGCGGTGGAGTGCGTGGAAAAAGTGGCGGCGGCCGTCGGGGATGAGATGGAATTGTTGATCGAAGGTCACGGCCGGTTCGATGTTCCCACCGCCGTCCGCATCGGACACGCGCTGGAACCGTACCACATTCTCTGGTTCGAAGAACCGATTCCGCCGGACGATCTCGACGGCCTGGCGGAAGTCAAACGCCGGGCCGGCGTGCCGATTGCCGCCGGAGAACGGCTCTATAGCCGTTACGATTATCAGCGGTTCTTCCAGACGGCGTGCGCCGATTTTGCCCAGCCGGACGTCTCCCACGCGGGCGGCATTATGGAAATGCGGATGATCGGCGCAATGGCCGAAGCCCGTCACGTCCAGTTCTGCCCGCACAATCCGTCCGGTCCGGTGGCAAACGCGGCCACGTTGCAGCTGGCGGCCTGCATTCCGAACTGCATGTTTCTGGAAACCATGATGCTGGATGTGCCGTGGCGGCATGATATCTGTAATGAAAATCTGACGGTACGCAACGGACAAATGCTGATTTCCGACCGTCCCGGACTGGGAATCGAGCTGAACGAAGCGGCGCTGGCGGAACACCCCTACCAGCCCCGGGATCTGCGGCACTACCGCGGCGACCTGACGGACATCCGCCCGGTCGACGCCGTTCCGTTTTTCACCACGGAGACCACGAAATAACCAGAATCATATCTTACAGATAAGTTCAGCTCCTTTCGTATTTTATATGAAAGGAGCTGAATCTATTTATAAAACGCTGCACTACGTTCAAAACAAAAATCTTCATAAGCACACTCGCAACCACCTCTTGTGCAATGGATGGCGAGTCCACGAGCGGCCGAGCGGGGGCAATCCGTTTTCCCGCTCCGGGAGCACCATTGTCCCCACCGTTTTTTCTTCTCGGAACATCATGCCGGGTTCACGGATGTCAAAGTAGTTGCGTTTTGTGCTATCATTTTCGCGTATTGTTCCTAACTGCCATATTGCTTTTCTCCGAGGCTAATTGTATACTCTAATATAGGTAGAGGGTAAAAATGCGAGTGATTGAACATGACCGCTGAAGTTTGTAATAGTCTAATTCGCTTTTCGCCCCATCGAATAAATCCTCATCCGGTGAGCAAATTGAGTTCAGAAAAAAAGCAAAAGAGTTTGGCATCAAGAACGCTGTGATCCTGCCATCGCAGCAGTTGTAATTTATGTTTTGATCTTTAACCAAGGAGTTGTGATTCGATGAAAAAAAATCATGTGTTCGCTCGCTTGTTCGTCAAGTATTCCCATCCGGCCAGCCGTCTCGGTCCGGTTGGCCGATTCACACTCATAGAATTGCTTGTGGTGATTGCCATCATTGCGATTCTGGCCAGTATGTTGCTGCCATCGCTGAGCAAGGCGCGGGAAACCGCCAAAGCAATTGCCTGCGCCAACAACATGAAACAGATCAACACCAGCAGCACGATGTACATCGGCGACTACAACGATTACTATCCGTCGGGCGGTTCGGCCGGTTGCTGGCCCTATTTGAGCAACAACGTCGGCCCCTATCTGGCCCAAACTTATACCGGAACCGTATGGGGAGCAAAAGTCTCCGGACTTTTTGCCGCCGATACCAGCGGCACCGGGGCCAAAGACATGCCGATCTTCCGCTGTCCGTCTGAACTGGCGCCGGCCTTCACCGACCCGACGTACCAATGGATCGCCGGCAAAGGCGGCATATCCTACGCGGTCAACGGCGAAATCAGTTGCGGAATCCAGGTGCCGATCAACGCCTACAGCTACGTCGGGATCAAATCCACCAAAATCCGGCATCCGGCCTCCAAATTTTTCATTATCGAAGGTTCCGGCAGCATCAACCAGTGGGAACCGACCCGGCTCAAGTACCGGCATCCGGCCGGCACTTACACCAGCAGCAAAGTAGGGTCCAACGCGATCTTTGCCGATGGTCATTATGAAAAGAGAAAAGGCAATATCGCGGCCAACTACAGCGAATGGGGACCGGCGCAATAATAACCTTGTTCCGCCCTGACCTCAACGTATCGAACGAAACACAAAATCAAAGCGGAGTATTTTTAAGATGATGCGAAAGTTTTGGCATTCGAGCAAAAAACAATGGCAGTTCATGGTTGCCGCCGGCCTGATGGCCGCGGGACTGGGTGTGACCGGAAATGTTCACGCCGAATCGTGTCCGATTATTCCCATCCCCGATCATTACCAATCCTTAGCCCGAACCGTGGCGCTGCCGGCAGCGGCGGATGCCGTGATCGCAATCGATGCCAAAGCGGCGGAGCCGGTGCAATTTGCCGCCGAACGGCTGCAGACTTCGCTGGTCCGGTTGACCGGCCGGAAATATGAAATCGTTCACGCCGTTCCGGCCAATGCGCAGTTGGTCATTCGGCTGGGCGAATGTGCCGCCGATCCTGCGATCGCGGAATTTTGCCGGCAGGAAAAACTCGATACCGCCGCGTTGACGCCGAAAAGAGACGGCTTTGTCATCGGGTTTTCCACCTCCGGCCAGCCGCAGACCATCGGCGTTGCCGGCAGCAATCCCCGCAGTGTGATTTACGGTCAGGATGCGTTGACCATGCTGCTGCGGAAAAACAGCGGCAAATGGGAATTTCAGGCGGCTGCAGTCGTCGACCACGCCAAAATTCAATGGCGTTCGTTTTCTCAAAGCCAGTGTGGCAGCTATCTGGAGTCCGGTGTTCTCGATGCTTATGCCGATGCGCGGCTCAACTGCATTGAGCTGCGCGACGGGCCGCCTCCGATGTGCGGACAGTTCGGCTATCCGGTCAACTGGAAAATCGACGGACAAAAAGAGAAAATCGTCCTCCGGGAAGCCCGGCGGCGTGGCATGTTCGTCTACGGCGTGGTCTGCTGCGGCGTGGCCGACAAAGATGCCGACGGCGTCCTCGCCAAATACGAGCAGCTGATTGCGCTCGGCGTGGACGGACTTTACATTTCCTTTGACGACCCCGGCGCCTCGGGCGACGCCGTCAAATTGGTCACCCGGATTCTGAAACTGGCCAAGGCGCACGGTTATTCTCACGACCGACTCGCTTTTCTGCCGCCGGCTCCGGATTATGACTGCATTTATTCCAACTTTGACCTCAATATGTTGAAAAAAGTTCCGGAAAGCGCCGATATCCGCTGGTTTTTCACCAAGAGTCCCTCCGCCGAACGGCAACTGCTGGTCAAGGAACTGGGCATTCGCCGGCCGACCGGACTGTTTTTCAACTGGCCGATGGGCGGGAAAACGGAAGCGTTGCCGATGTACCGCTTCGAACGGGCCTACATCTGCGTGCCGGAATTCGACGACAGTTACGGCAGGCTTTCCCTCGATATTTTCCAGAACGCCCATCACACCATCGACAGTATGATGGTCTGGGTCCGCAATTATCCGGAATATCTGGCGCAACTTTCCGGTACCTGGGCCTGGAATCCGGCTGAGTTCAATTATCAGATCGGCCGCAAGCGTATTTACAGCCGGATTTACGGCGCCGACCTGGCGGCTCAGGTCAACACCTTCGACAATCTGCAGACCGAGCTGAAAAACAGTCTGACCCGAATCGGTCCCTGGGATTGGGCTCAATGTGCTTGGCGGCTGAACGACCTCGGTCAGCGGCCCTATGCGCTGCACCTGATCGCCCAAATGCGGGTGTTGCAGCGGGAAATCGCGCAGCAAGCACCGTCACAGACTCTGCTGTCACAGGATGTCCTCCGCAATGATTATCTGGAGCCGATGCGCAAAAGTCTGGACTGGGCCGAACTGCTGGTCACGACGGATTTCCCGGAACAGTTTCACCCGAACTTCGACCGTGACTACAACTGGGAAAGAGATCACCATACTCTGCCTCGTTACCTGACCTACTGGAAAGCAAAGTTCGATCCGATGCTCAAGGTCATTGAAAAGCGCCTGGGCAAGGAAGGCTACGCCAAGGAATACGTCGCCGGCTGGCGCAAAAAGTTGACCATCCCCAAGGAATAAATTTCCCCCATTGGAGTTCCGGCAACGGAACTCCGAACTGGTCGTCAGATATTAGCATACTATCCCGCGAGATATCCGGAGCGGGAGTACAGAAATTAATGAAAAAAAACGTAATCGTTGCGCTCTTCTTTACTTTGGTGTTAACCGTTGTCGGGGCGGAGTTGAAAATTGAAGATTTCAGCACCGTCGACAGCAAAATCTGGAAATCGACCGGCGGCGGGTGGATTGTCAAAACCGCCGAAGGAGCTCAGATCAAGCAGCCCGGCATCGTCACTCGGAATATTCCAGGCAATTATAAAAGTCGCCGGGATTGGGCCGCCAAGTACAACGGTATTGCATTCAAGGTCAAAGGAGCTGGCTCTACCGATTACGGTTCCATTTGCCTTGGAGTGGATTACTTTTTTGATTTTTACTGGTATTTTCCGCTGAAAAATACCCAATGGCAAGAGTTTCGGGTCTCGTTCGATGATTTTACGGCCATTATGGGAAAATCCAATACGCTTCGTAATGCTTCCGGCAATATTACCATCGACGGACTTCAGCGATTGCGGTTTGGCGATCGTTGAAATATCGGTCCCAATAACGTCAAGCGGGCGGAGTCTAAATACGAAATCGCCAACATCCGACTGATCGATGATACGCAGACAAAATTTTCCCATGGCGTCCGTTCTCCACTTCCCATCCAAAACATTCAACAAAAACTCCGCAGCCAGGAGACGGTGAATATTCTCTGTCTGGGAGATTCGATTCCCGTCGGAACCGGATTGCGGCAGGCGGACGGAACCCGTTATGCCGATTTGCCGGGTAAATTTTTGCGCGAACAATACCACTTTTCCGGGGCGTCCAGCCGTTCCGCCGGAGTTGGCGGGTCCTGTCTCTTCGATGCGCTGACCTGGATTGATCGCTGATTTTGCGCAAATTGGTGATGACCCCATGAGGCGCAGATTGAATTCAAACTGGGGAAGTGGGGTGCGGGAGGGAAAAAACCGAAACTGTTTGGGTGTCCTCCTCGAACATCGCCATGTTCAGCGGGGTCCAGAGGCGGCAGCCCTTGGGTATTCGCCACCGGCGGCTCGCCGGGCCGGGTCCGAGTTGGGACGCGGAGCGGAGTATGCCCCGATAATACGCAGCGGGGCGTCCCCGTCGCTGGTCGCCGTCAGGCGAAACCGGCCCTGATATGGAGTGTCACACTTAGAACTATTTCCCTTTTTCGGTGTGAAAACTGTGAAAACTGTGAAAACATTTCATTAAAATCAACTATGGGATATTGACAGAAACAGCAAAAGCGAATATAATTTAATCAAACGATTGATTAAACTTATTTTGACAAGGTTTCAGGTCATGATAACAATGAAAGATATCGGACGAGAGGCCGGGGTTACGCCATCGGTGGTTTCTGCCGTTCTTAATCAGGCTCATGGCAGAATTAAAGCTTCGCCTGAAACTGCCGCCAGAATTCACTCTATTGCCGCGCGTTTAAACTATCGTCCGAATTTGGTTGCTCGGCAGTTGGTGGGCAAGAAAAGCGGTATCATCGGCGTGGTCATGGATACCTGTGCCCCGAAGATTTATCATGACCGGCTGTCACACATGGAGTTATATGCGGCAAAGTACGGCTATCGCTTTATGATCGGGGAAGCGCATAACGATGTGAAAAAGGTGATGGAATACGCCCGTTTTTTTGCCGGGTACGGGGTCGATGGGATGATCTGTATGGCCCATGCTTATCCGGGGCATTCCCATGAAATCGCCGCGGAATTTTTATCCTACGGGAAAACGGTATTTTTTGAGGATCCGGACGGATTCCCCGATGCTTTCCGCGTGACCATTGATGTGGCCGGCCCCTATTATCAGGCGGTAAAATATCTGGCGGCGCAGGGGCGGCGGCGGATCGGATTATTCCGGATCGATGATTTTTACTCCAACCCGACGATGGATGCTTGCCAGTCTGGTTATCTGCGGGGGTTGGAAGAAACCGGCTTGCCTTTTGATGTGAAATTGATCCAGAAAATTTCTGTTGACGCGATGAGAGATGTGAACGTCGGGCTCCCGAAAATCAAAAAGCTGCTGGAACAGAAGGCGGAGGCCGTTATTTGCGTCAATGACTACATGGCCGCCGTGGCCATCTGGTGCTTACAGGAATTGCAGGTTAAAATTCCGGAACAGTTTGCCGTGGTCGGATCCGATAATCTCGACTTTTCCGCGTTGATGCGGCCGGCAATCACAACTTTCGAACAGCATAATGACAAAGTCGCGACCGCATTGATCGATCAGCTGATCGGCCTCCTCAATGATCGGCCGATTGCGCCGGAAAAAGGTCATGTAGTGATCAAACCGACTTTTATCAGACGGCAGTCGGCATAAGGAAGAAACAAGGTGTGCAAATGGAACGCGGGATGTTCAAGAGATATGACCGGAACCCCATTCTGACGGCTGACGCCCTGCCGAGCAAGGCGTATTATATCCTGCGCTCGATTTATGCTCTGTTCGGTGCAATTCTCGATTATAAAGAACCGTGGAAAGTTGTCGCCCGCAGCAAATATCCGCGGCTATTCCCGGAGACGCATTACGAACGCGAAGGCAGAGTGGCCAATGTGGTCTTCACCTGCAACGCAATTGTGGAACCGGACGATACGGTGAAGATATATTATGGCGCGGCAGACACCTGTATCGGACTGGCCGAAGCGCGACTGGGCGATATTGTAGAAGCGTGTTACGCCGATTATCAATATATGTTATCAACATCCCTAATGGAGGAAAAGTAAATGAAAAGAAAGAATTTTACACTTATCGAGCTTCTGGTGGTGATTGCCATCATTGCGATTCTGGCTTCGCTGCTGTTGCCGACTCTGAGCAAGGCACAGAATGTGGCCAAAAGCATCAAATGCATCAACAATCTCAAACAACTGGGACTCGCCGCCAATATGTATTCCGGCGACTTCAACGATTACTGCGTCTATGCCTGCGACGCGGACTACTGGAACAGCTATAAGACGGTTTGGTCCAGCCGGTTGTCGGAGTACAAGTATATTTCACCCGGGACCAACACCATCTTGCAATGTCCCAGCGAACGGGTTCGTTCCAACGTTATCAATCAGCTGAGTCCTTCCTGGAGTACTGCTTACAATTACTCCTTCAAAAGTCTCAGCTACGGGTTGAACTGGTGTTCGTTCGGCCAGCGGCTGAGTTCCGGAGTTCGTCCGGTGAAAATGAGCCAGATGGTGGCGCACGGAGCCAACAGCGATCTGATCTATTTTGCCGATACGCTTCCCAGTATGGACGGCATCTCGGGAGCGTCTTCCGGAATCAGCGGCGGCAGCGGATGGATTTTCGAATTCACCAGTTCGGGCATCTATCCGTATGCGTCCCGCGGCAGTGCCAATATGGCGGCGCGGCATGACAAGAAAGTCAACGTGGCGCACTTCGACGGCCACGCGCAGAGCTATCGCTACACGGACATTCTGGTCAATGTCACCCGCCTCGACGGCTACGGCATTCCGACCGATTTGCTCCATTTCTATCTGCCGACCAATTCCAACGGTACTTGGTATCATCCGTAATTTTCAATCCACTCAGTCAAAGGTCATGTCATGTCATTGCTTGCCAGAATCGCCACGTTTGTCGCCGCGTTCGCCGCCGTTACGGTATCCGCCTCCGTCCTGACTCCCTCGGGGACGCCGGGACCGGAGATCACGCTCGCCGTCCAGGGCAAGGCCACGGCGGTTATCGCGGTGCCGGAAAAACCCAGTGTGCTGGAACAGCAAGCCGCGGAAGAACTCCGCCAGGGATTGAAGCGCATCACCGGCGCCGATTTTGTCATTCGGCAGGGCCAACCCGACCGGTCGCCGGCCATTTGTCTCCGCACCGTCGAGGCGAACGCTCCGGCGGGACTCCAGCCGGACGGCTATTCCGTGGCAGTCAAAGACGGCAATCTTATTCTGACCGGCGGCCGGGGTCAGGGCGTGATGAACGCCGTGCTGGCCCTGCTGGAAGAAGACCTGGGATGCCGCTGGTTCGGGCATTACTACGACTACTATCCGCACCGCCCGGAGTTGCGGATTCGGCCGGTGATCCGGGTGGACAACCCCGCTTTTTCCTGGCGCAATCCTTTCACCTATCTGTCCTATAATGCGGAGTTCTGCCGCCGCAACCGGATTGCCCGCGACGACGGTTTCGGTTTTCTGCCCGGCTGGTTCTGCCACACCTATGAAAAAATCTATTCCTCGCAAAATTTTCAGGAACACCCCGAATATTTCATGATGGACGCCAAAGGACAGCGGGATTCCCATCAGCTGTGCCCATCCAATCCGACGGTCCGGCAGCTGGCGATTGCCGCCGTCCGGAAAGTCCTTGCGAAAAATCACGATCCGAAGAAACGCCTGGTCTGCGTTGCTGAAAACGATACCCCCATCTATTGCAGTTGCCCGACCTGCCGCCGAACCATCGCCGCGCACGGCAATGCCACCGTGGCCCCGCATCTGGAGCTGGTCAAGGCCGTGGCCGATGCCATTCGCCCGGATTACCCCGACTATCGGATTGTTTTCATCTGCTACCACCAGACCCAGAAACCGCCTACCGGCATGACGCTGCCGGACAATGTGATTCCCTGGTTCTGCATGACTTCGTCGGATAACCACCCGCTGGTCGCGCTCTCCCGGGACCGGGAAGTCGCGGACAACCTGCGCGGCTGGACCCGGCTCAGTTCCCAGGTCATGATCTGGGACTATATTGTAGATTTCCAGAATTATTTCATGCCGTATCCGTCTTTCGACAGTACTGCCGATAACCTCAAAATCTATCGGCAGGACGGCTGTCGCGGCATCATGTTGCAGGGTCGTCGCGAAAGCGCGGGCGGAGATCGCCCGGAAATGCGAGCCTGGGTCATGGCCAAACTGCTGTGGAACCCCGACCGGGATCTCCATGAACTGATGCGGGACTTCAATCGCGGCGTCTACGGTCCGGCCGCCCCCTATCTGGACCAGTACGACGCCCTCATTCGTCAGGCCGGAAAAGAGGGCAAGACCATTCCGCAGAAATATCGGCTGTCCGACTTCATCCGGCAGTCGCAAAAGTTGTTCGACAACGGCCGTCAGGCATTGATTCAGACGCATCGTCAGGACCTGCTTCCGCGGCTGGAATTGGCGCAACTGCCGATCGTGACGCTGGAGTTGGACCGGTTGACGGCGCTGCCGAAAAGTTCTCCCGCCGACCTGCAGCGGGTTGCTCAGTTGCTGGACTTTTTGAGTCGGGTTTCCGTACGGGAGCACGTCACCAGCTACAATGAACGTAACACCATGGCCAAATACCTTGCCGACCATCAAATCTGGTTGGACAGCCGGTCCGGCAAAGGCTCCTTGACGATTACGCCGAAGGAACTCGTCTGCTACCGCGAACTCGGGGCCGAAGCGGTCAGCGACCCGCGATTCACCGAATGGAAGCCGATCCGGCAGCGCGGCAATGATACCTGGTCGATTCAGTGGGATATTCCCGAGCAGAGTTTGAAGCCGAAGACCCGATACCAGCTTCGGGCTCTGCTTCGAGTCGAGGCGGCGGCTCCGTCCGGGAACGTTTGGCTCGGCGGAATTTATGACAATCGTGCGAAAAGCAGTTTTGTCAAGTACGCGATTCCTGGCAATCGGCTGTCGGCGACGGAATACCGCTGGGTCGATCTGGGCGCGCCGTTCGTTCCCCGTCCGGACTCCTATCTCTGGTGTGCCGCCGTCAAAAAGCCGGGGCCGCCCGTCCAGGTTTTTCTTGCCAAGCTGGAGCTGGCGCCGGTCCGTTAAGGATGCGGACGCCAACAGATTCCTTTCCGTCCCATCCTATACCATGCGACCATGGTTGCGGTTGCTGAAATAATGGTTTGGCGACCGTCCTGGCTGGTAAAATATTTCCAACCAAGGAAAAAATGAGGAGTTTATAACAATCGGCTTTGAATTTTGTAAAAAAGTTCGTATATTCATTAAGATTAAACTTTTTCAGTCGTTTAACATCATCATAAAATTTCTTGTTACGGAGGATTTGGATGAAGGTGAATATCAGCCGCGTCGGCGCCGGCGCTTTTGCATTGTTGCTGTCGGCGGGGTTTCTTGTTAGTACTGGTTGCTCAAGTTCCAAGGTTTTGGAACAGCGTCCTTACATTCCGGCACCCGGTGAAACCGACAGTTCGCTGGCGGTCGAACCGACGGCTCCCGGCGCCCAGATTAAAAACGCCCAGGTCCCGGTGGAAGCGCCTGCTCAGCCGATCGACGTAAACAAGCCGGTCATCTCCGATAATCCGTCGCCGGTGACTTCTCCGACTCCGACCGGGCCGGTCCAGTTGACCAAGAATCAGCCGAGCAATCCGTCGTTGCAGTCGATTTACACGGTTCAGCGTGGCGATTCGCTGTGGAAAATCGGCCACAAGTTCGGCATGAGCGCTTCCGAACTGGCTTCCTATAACGGCATTCCGGAAACCAAGGCGCTGGTGGTCGGTCAGACGGTCAAGATTCCGGTCAGCGCCAAATCCACCGGCAAAGGCCATGTGTTAAACACGGTTGCGGCGGAAGCGGGTACCGAAGCGTTGCCGGCTCTGCCGAACGTTCCGGCGGCCAAGGAAACGGCGGCTCCGGCGGCGGCCAAAGAAGCTCCGGCGGTCAATTCTTATCCGCCGTTCGTCCCGAAAAAGACCACTCCGATCTATTCCCATAATAAAGGGGAAAAAAAAGTAGCCAAGCATTCTAAATCCGCCGCCAAGTACGGTAAAGCCGTGAAAACCGGCAAAGCCGAAGTTTCCGAAAGTTCGGAAAAAGCCGAAAGCGCGGTAGCCGGCAAGGAAACGTCTTATACGGTTCAGAAAGGTGATTTCTGGGCTCGGATCGCCAAGAAATTCCATGTCAGCGTCGCGGATTTGGCTGCTGCCAATAACAAAAAATCTTCGGATCGGCTCCGGGCCGGCCAGAAATTGACCATCCCCGGCAAGAAAGCCGGTAAAGCGGCCAAGGCCGGCAAGGAAACGAAAGAAGCCAAAGAAGAAACCGATTCGCTCGTAAACGATGTCGATGTCGATACCGCTACGGCGGAAAAGGCCGAAGCGCCCGCCAAGGGCAAAAAAGGCAAGAAGGGCGCGAAAGTTGAAAAGTCGGAAACCGATGCGGAAGAAACTGCCACGCCGGTTGAAACCACTCCGAGCCCGGCTCCGAAGGGTGATAAAGTCGGTGCCGCTCCTGCCGTCGACAAGACGGCTGGCGCCGATCTCGATGCCGATGCGGTGAAAACCCGCAATGTGGAAGTTACCGAAGATTGTACCATCGAACAGTTTGCCGCCAAGCAAGGCGTGAAACCGGAAGAAGTCCGGAAGCACAACCCGGAAATCGGCGCGGAAGGCAAACTCAAGAAGGGTGACATCATCACCATTCCCGAATAAGAATCGGCCTTTTGCTGAAAGTAATTCCTCCGACCCGGACGAAGTTGATTCGCCCGGGTTTTTTTATTGCTCTTTTTGGGGAATGGCGACCGGCAGGTCGCGGTAAGGACGGCGAAGCGCGAGTTACTTCAGCGCGGTCAATATGGCGGCCGCCAATTGCCGCATATCATCCTTGCCATAACGGGAATCCACCGGCAGGGAAAGCAATTCGTCATAGAGCGGCTGCGTCGACAATTCCGGGTGGGCGGGGCGCGGCCAGTGGACCGGCAAAAAGCAGCGTTGCTCGGCCAGTTGTCGGCGCACCGTATCGCGCCGGCCGGGAGGCAGCCGTAGCGGCAGAAAGCACGGAAAATCCGGTGCCAGAGGCACGGCCCAAGGGGCCAGCTCTTGTTGCAGATATTGCAGGTTGACAGCAGCGGCAGCGCGATGGCGCGGCAGTTCGGACAGAAACGTCATGACGGCGTCCATTGCCGTGGTTGAGGGGCGAAACATTTGTTGCTGGCGATCCAACTGGGTTTCGCCATCGGCGAACAACCGCAAATATTCTTCTTCCCGTCCCTGTCCGGTCCGCAGAAATTCCGCCTTTAGCCGCCGTCCGTCGGCCTTGGTCAGGGCATAAGGGGCGGACTCCGGACGGAGCAGACGGGATGGCAGCGGGAAAGTGGCCATGACCAAACTGCCGTCCCCGGCGGGCGTGATTTTCCGGAAACTGGTATAACCGGCCCAGCACGAAAGCCGTTCCGGCGGGGACAGGAGCGGAAGGAAGACGCCGTCTTCCACCACCGGCAGGTCGGACGGCCAATCCGGCGGCAAAGTCGGACGAACGCCGAAGTAATCGATCTGATACCAGGCTTCGTCGGCGTGCGGGCAAATGGCCGGATCTGCCGTCAGGTCCGGGCGGAGGTGATAAAACCGATAGGAAATGTTCAGCCGGTCGAAGACCTGAAGAATCGACGAACAGAGAAAGTCCGGCAACAGAAACCGCCGTCCCCGCAACGTGTCGCTTTGCAGCAGCAACGCCAGCGACGACCGGCCGGAGTCGGTCAGTACCCCGGATTCCGGTATATTCGAAGCCATTTCACCGCCCATCAGCCGCATCGGAGTCGTCTCCTGAGGACGGGGCATCCGCCCCGTGCCGGGTTAATAACGGTATTTAAGATAATAATTCCGATATTTTTCCTGCCGGTCGGGATGCGCGGTCTCCCACGCTGCGCACAACTGGCGATAGAGTTCGGGTTCATGGGCCTTGAACCCGATGTTGAACCGTCCGCGGAGCGGTGAAAATCCCGCTTTGAAACGCATCAGCGAATCGTTTACCATCTTGCCGCCGCCAAGATGCAACTGCCGGGCGCCGGCGTCGATCGCCGTCCGGGCGGCATAGTCGAGCAGGGCATTGGTGGCGGCCAGCTGCGGATAGTCCGGATTGCGGGCGGAGAGATGGTAATGGGCGTAATCGCCGTGAAGCATCAGCAATTGCGCCGCCACCACCTGATCCTGCCACACGGCTTCCAGCAGCAGGCACCGGCCTTCCTCCGATTTGAGGTCCCGGAGCCGGGCAAAATAATCGTCATCGAAATAGTATCCGGCATCGGCGCCGCAGTGATCCATGGTCTGCCAGTAGAGACGGCGGAATCCGAGCCAGTCGGACCCGATTCGGCAGGTGACGCCGTTCTTCTGCGCTTTCCGGATCATATTGCGGTTTTTGGCGTCATAGGAATGCTGCCAGACCGAATCGTAGCCGACGCTGAGATCAATAAATACGGTATCTTGAATGTAGCGGATTTCGAGTTGTTCCGCGGAAAATTTTTCATTTTCCAGCAGCGGATGGAAGCGCGTCAATTCGACGGCAATCCGCCGGTCGCGGCAGAACCGTTCGAAAGCCTGATGAAAACCGGCGATAAAACGCGGATCATAACTGGAGGCGGCAACCCCGCCGTAGCCATAAAAACCTTCCACGTCGTAATAGCCGTTTGCCGCCGGGAGCAGTTGAAGGGGGTCCAGGGGGCGCAGACAGAACGGATAGAGGGCACAGTCGTGGCCGTCGGTATAATACCATGCGCAGACCTCTCCGGTGCTGCCGGCGGCATGACAATAGGCCGGGGAAAAATAGATATCCTGTTGTTGACGAGGCAATGCAGCCAACAATTTCATCCATTGCTCCCGGTCCGCCCAGGTTAGCAATCGATCGTCCATAACCCGCTTCTCAGTATTGATGTAAAGTTAACAATATCAGTAAAGGAGACTATAGCATTCGTTTAACCGATTTACAACAATTGCCGTGTCTGGGCGCTGTGTTTTTCCGGAAAGGATGATGTCGCTGACCCCGTCGACCCGGTTGCGGGAATCGGTAGTGTTGCAATATTGCAACACTACCGGGTTAACGAGACAAACCCATTATGAATACCCGGTCTTTCGAGGGTCGGCAGGGATTATTTTTTACTGGCGGCCGGACACGGCAGCAAGGGCGCATTGGCTTTCAGTTTGATGATCGCGGTGAAAATCTGATCGTTTTCCTGCGCCATTGCCCGGGCAGCCGAATCATCCGGCTGCAAGGATTGGGAATAGCGCAACCAGGAACGGGCTTCGGCCGGATGGCCGATCAGCAACAGCGCTCTGGCATAAGCTTCGGCGCAGGAGGCCCGGAGGGACGGCTCGGTGCCGGCCGGAAGCTGTTTCCAGGCGTTGCCGGTGATTTCCAGCAGCAGCTCGGGCGACTGAAGCCGGAACGGCATCCGGTTGAGAATGAACCAGGCCAACTGGTTAAGCACTTCCGGCTGGCGGCGGAACTGGAGCGAGGCGGCAGCCAGCGTCCGGCGGAAATCGGCGGCGGAACTGCCGGCGCGGAGCTGAAGCTCCAGTTTCAGCATCTGGAGTCGAACCCAGTCGCTGTTGTCGGCCAGTAACTTGTCCACGAATTTGAGCGCTTCCGCCGGTTGGTTGCGGGTTTCGTAGACAAAGAGCGCCGCGCGCAGGGCGACGCCGCAATGGGGATCGATGTCGAGCAGATTGGACGCATGACGCAAAACGGCATCGGTATCGCCGACCTGGAGGGAGAGCAGGAGTTTTTGCCGGTCCGGGGTCAATTTCTTTTCTTTGCTCAGACGGAAATTACCGGCGGCCAGCTGTTCCATGAAGTCGGGGAAATCGACCGGTTCGCCGTTCCAGATCACTACTTTATCGACGTTGACGACAAAAATACGGGGGATGATGGTATCGGCGCCGAGGTAGGCCTTGAAAATCCGGTCGTTGGCGTCGTCCTGTAAAAAACTGAACGGATATTCGGGCTTGCCGCTGAGGAATTTGGTAATCTGGTCGGTCGAGTCGCGGGTGATGGCGGCCACGCGGAGGCCGGGATATTTTTTCTGGGCGGCGGCGACGGTTTCCAGCGCGTTGTCGCTGCCGGCCGACCAGGCGCCCCAGAACAGCAGCGCGATATATTCTTCCGGATGAAAATCCCGGTTGGTGTCAATACGTTCCGCCAGAGACGGCAGCGAGGTTTCTTCGCCTTTTACCCAGCCGCGGCGCGGCAACGCCACCGCTTTGTCTCCCGGTTCCAACGCGGCGGCAAAGCCGGTTCCGGCACTCAACATCACGGCCGACAAAAGGCCCAGCAGAACTCTTTTCATAAGGTATCCCTCGACTGAAATTACCGGTTCGACGAACGGTTTTAACCTATCCCGATTCCGGCGATTGTCAACCGGTCACTTGGCCAACTGGAGGATCGGCAGGTAGACATGATTGGCGGGGATGTTGATCGGGTCGAGCGAGGATTTCATGCCGAAACTGTTCTGCATGACGTCGTCGAAGACGGTCCGGTTGATGGAACTGTTGGTAGTCCGCTGGGTGTTGAGGGTGTAGACGATGTCGCCGTCGTAACTGCCGGTGCCTTCCACCAGGGCGGCGTGCCGAATATAAAAGTCGGTATATTTCATTTCCACCGTGAAATTGTGCGGCGCGTCGGCAATGGGCACTTCGTTGGCGGCGATAAAATGTTTTTTCGAGCTGTAGATGTCGAAATGATTGGAAACGGCGGTATTGAGCGCGGCATTATAGGAGTCGCCGATGATATCGGCATCGGTGACGGCGCTGTCGTGGATGGTAAAGGGAATGTGATAGGGATCGCTGGAATCGCCGGTCAAGTCGAGATAGAAATCGCCGTAATTCCACCCGACGATGTTTTGACCGGCGTAACTGTCGTAATCGGCATTGTTGTCGGAGTTATACTGACTGCCGGCTTCCGCCGCGCCGAGCACTTCCGCCGAGCGGCGGGACGCGAGCAGATATTTTATCCCGTTGATGCCGTACCCGGAGACGTAAATCAGCGCGATGAAAAAGCAGAACACGGCGGCCGCGCCGATGACCAGTTCGACGAGGATCTGCCCCGAAGCCGAAGGTTTGCGCATAATCGAATTTTCCTTTACATGATGTCGACGCTGCCGTCACCGGAATGAGACGGACAGGAGTGGTCGTTCAGCCAGTCGCGTCCGTAATCGCGGAAGTCGACCTCGGTGTAAATGACCGCGCCGGTACTGTCGGTGACGTTGTTGCCGTCGGCATCTTTCACCGGGTATTTGTAGTTGAGTTCGCTGCTGCACAAAATCTGGAGCGCCGTAATGTATTGGGAGAAGGCGGACGGTACGGTCAGACTGGACGGCAGATTTTCGATGTCGGTGATCTGGCTGCCGTTCTGCGCCAGCCAGATCAGAAATGCTTCATAGCGGGGCGAGCGGGATTTGATATTGGTCGTGTACATCCGGAACGGGACCAGGGCGACTTTGGTAAAGATCGGCAGTACGATGGTAAGACTCTGCGGCTGAAGTTTATCGGCGAACGGCTTGGCGGCGGCATAGGCGGTGGTATGGACCGTTCGCCGGATGGCGTCGCCGGAACTGTCGTAATGGGTGATGGTCAGCGCGGCCGGTTTACTATGCTTGGCGGTGAAAAAGTTACGGACGCTCAACGCGCCGTAAGAGCTGCCTTCGCTGCCGGCGCCCAACAGGTCGCCGGTACTGGTATGGGCATTGGTCGGCTTGAAATTCATCAGCAAGGCGAAATCCTGCTGGCAGACGGCCGGCGAGATCGCCCCGCCGCATTTGGCCGCATCGAGCAGGTCGCGGCGGAGAATGCCGGAAGTATAATGAGAATCGGAATAAGAATTGTTCCAATGGTCGTCCGGGGTATCGCTCCAATTGGAATTGTAAGCGGCAAAATGAACCTTGTCCAGAACGTTGTTGACGGTCCAGCCGTTTTGGGCCGCCAGAACCGTCAACTCGGTTTCAATCGTGGAGGAAGTGGAAGAACTCAGCGTGGTGTTCGGAATCTGGAGCTCCAGCGAAAGCGCGCTGCTTTGGCCCGCTTTATTGTGCGGATAGACTTTGACACTCTGCTGCCAGCCGGACAGCCAGTAACTGTCGTCCATGTTGAGGATACCATGCAACCGGCAGAAATTGGATGACAAAACCGCCAGCAGGGTTTCTTCGTTGCCCAGCCACGACGGTTCCACGACCAGGTCGGGAAGCATGCTGGCGGCGGGGCCGTTGGCGTAAATCGACTGCAACAACTGGTCGGCATACGGAGTTCGCCAGTCGCCCCAGCAGTTTTTTTCAGCCAGGTTGGCGTCGACGGTATCGCGGTCGGTGGCGGTGTCGATGGCGCTGATTTCATAGGCCAGCCGGACTTTTTCATCGTCGTTGACGGTGATGCTGTTGTTTTTGGCGGCCTGCTGGGCGGCGCCGTAACCGATCAGAGGGCCGATGGTGGCGATGCGGAATTGCAGATGGGAGAGACTCTGGTCGGCATCGACGACCTGCTCGTCCTCATCGGTGTTGGTGCTGTAGTTGTAAAGCAGGGTGGTAGCTTTGATCAGATTGATGTCGCCGACGAGGTTGAGGCTTTTCATCTGCCATTCGGCGCCGGTAAGGGCGGCGGCGTCGGCGGCGGCCTGAATCTTGATTTTGCTGCGGACCGTAGTTTGCAGGTCGACGGTGAGCAGGATGGCCACGACCAGCAACAGCATGGCGATCATGGCCACGATCAGCACATAACCGTTTTCCCGTTGTTTTCGCTTCATGGTGTCCGCTCTCCGCAAAGTTAAGGCTCCAGGTAGGCCTGGGCGTGATCTTGAAGATCTACCGTTCCGGCGGTTGGATTATAAGTTTGGGCGTCGTCCGATTTGACGAAATATTTTCCGGCCGGATCGTAGGGCAGGAACGGATAGTTGACAAATTTCACTTCCGAAGAGACGAAACTGTTGTTGCTGTAACTGGTATCGATATTTTCACTGGTAGAAACGTTCAGCCAGGTATCGGTTTTGTTGTTGTAACCGGACCAGTATTTGAACATGACGCCGAAAACGCCGGAGGTGCTGGAACTGTCGGTACCCCAGCGGCTGTAGTCGTAGGCGCGTTCGTTGACATCGTACCAGTCGGCCAGCGGCGGGGCGGGATGGGCCGAAATGTCTTTCCCGGCGACGCCGGCGGTGGCCAGCCGGGTTTTTTTGTCGATGACACTGTCGTTATAGCCGAGCGAGCGCGCGCGGGCCGCGATGTAGGAGGCATAGTCCGACATCATTCGGGTGGACCCCATCAGAAAAATATCCAGAATGGCCAGCAGAAAGAAAAAGAAGAAAAAAAAGCAGAGCATCATTTCCAGGATGGACTGTCCGGATTCCGCAGTCTTCCCGGCGGGAACGGCCGGCGCACCGTTTCCGGTACGCGGAGCAATCTTCCGCCCGTTCGCCATCATGATGCGAATCAGTTGTTTTCGTCGGTCAGATCGTCGACGCTGCCTTGGCCGGCGCCTTTCAACTTGGCCTTGGCTTTGGCGCCGTCGTCGTCGGAATAGTCGGTGGAGTCGCCGCCGAACACCTGGGTGACGGTATTGATGGCATTCTTCAGCCGGCCGCTGAACGCGCCCAGCACGACGATACAGGAAATGGCCACGATCACGATAATCAGAATGTATTCCACCAGTGTCTGTCTCTGACTCTTAAAACGGCGTTTCATTTTGACATTCTCCCTGCTTGGAGGTTTTTGAAAATACCCTTGCTATCAATCATTACCCGCTTGCCCGGTCAATCTTACAGATCGACGCCGGCCCATGAGATCATCCGCCATCCGTATTCGGTAAATATCGCCAGCAACAGCCCCAGTAAAAGAATGACGCCGAAAAACAACAGCAACACCACGGCGTATTCCGTTGTCACCTGACCGCGGCATGTTCCTGCTTTCTGATTTGCCGTCGGGATGATTTTCATGCGTTCTCCCCGACGCTCCGGCATCAGCACCCGGGCCTTCTGCCTTTGCGTTCGATAATCTCATTTTGAGCGTTCAGCACCACGATGGTCGGTTCGACCACCTTGGCTTCGGCTTCGTCCAGCAAACTGAACGCCATGATCGTCACCGTGTCGCCGGGTTTTCCCCGATGGGCGGCCGGACCGTTGAGACAAAATACCTTGCTGCCGGGAGCTCCGGGGATCGCATACGTTTCCAGCCGCTCCCCGTTGTTGCGGTTTACTACCAGAATCTTTTCATAAGGAAGAATTCCGGCTTCCTTGAGAATCAACGGGTCGATTTCCAAACTGCCTTCATAGTCGAGTTCGCAGGAGGTCAGTCGGGCAGTATGAATCTTCCCGGTCAACATCACTTTCTTCACAGCTTTTACGCTCCTCACATTAGTAAATACGCGCACCACATATACTTTATTACTGAAACCGGGAAAAGAAAAGCTTTTTTCCCGGAATCGCCGGGATTATCCGGAAAAGCACGCGAAAAGACGAGGGCTCATCGCGGAACAGCGGGGAAGACACGGGGCGCTTTGGCCAAAGCGCCCCATTTCTTCCCCGCACCCCAACTTTGACCCCGTAAAACTTTTATTTTTTTCTCAACTTGTACAGCAAGTTGAGAAAGAGACGAAAAAGGGTTGTAACCATAAAAAGATGTCCGCGTTGAGATTAAGTTTGGGAATTGGGGTGCTTGCCGTCAGACGAAATCTTATGTTACAAAAACATCAGAATTTTTCCCAAAAACGTTTGGGAGGATGGTTGCAAGGGGGAACCCGAAACGGTTCGGGTTTCCCCTGCGAACATAGTTATGTTCCGCGGGGCTCCCCGGGCGCGGTGCAGCGGCGAAACGCTGCTCGCCGTCAGGCGAAATCTTATGTTACAGAAACCAGTGCGACACGACACGAGTCCTTATTTTGAGGTAGAAAAAAATGGCAAGGGTTGAAGAATTTTATCCGTCGGCCTTGACTGTGGCCGGCAGCGACAGCGGCGGGGGCGCCGGCATTCAGGCCGACCTCCGGACTTTTTCCACGTTCGGCGTTTATGGCTGTAGCGCCATTACCGCGGTGACGTCCCAGAATCCGTTCGCCGTAACCCGGATCGATTATCTGCCGGGGGCAGCGGTTACCGCTCAGATCGACGCCGTGACGTCCCATTTTGCCTTACGGGCAGTCAAGACCGGTATGCAGGGAACGGCGGAAGCGGTGGCGGCAACGGCGGCGGCACTGGCGAAAATTTCGTGTGTTAAAATTATCGATCCGGTGATGGTGGCGACCAGCGGCGCCCGGCTGCTTCAGGAAGACGCCGTGGCGGCGGTACTGGATAAACTGCTGCCGGTAGCGGACTGGGTTACGCCCAACCTGCCGGAAGCCGAAATCCTGTCCGGCCGGAAGATTCGGTCGCTGGCCGAGATGGCGGAGGCCGGGCGGGCCTGCGCCGACCGCTGGCATTGCAGTTTCATCGTCAAAGGCGGCCATCTGGCGGCGGCCGACGGCGTGATGACCGATGTGGTGATTCACGACGGCAAAACGCTGGCATTGACCTCGCCGGTGCTGGAAGGGAGTCTGGCGACGCACGGCACCGGGTGTACGTTCAGCGCGGCGCTGGCGGCGTCGTTCGCGGTGGGGCAGTCCTGGAAGGAAGCGCTGAAGACGGCGAAAGCGTTCGTTTACGGTTCGCTGATCGAGGAAGTGGAGCTGGGCGAGGGATTGCATGCCATGTATCCGCCGATTGAGTCTTATCTGGCGGAAATTGCGCTGAAACGGATTGATTAACGCGTTTTCGGTGATAATGTAAAAATTCAATCTGTAAAGCGGCGGAGTCCGCGCCGGGTTGCCGGGTAATTCCAGTAGGATATGTGCATGTTATGATGCGTTTTTTGCATTTATGTTTGCTTTTCACCTGCCTGTTCGGGGTGGTGGATGAGTTGCAGGGTGCCGATAATCGGGTGCGTTTTGTCTATCAGAACGGCCGACGTTACGTTTTTGTTCGGGATATCGCTTCGTATTATGGGCTGCAACCGGTTTTCGGCAAGCGGACGCTGACCTTGCAGAGCCGTTACGCCAAAATCTTGATGACCTACGAAAAACAGAGCGGGTTTATCAACAACCAGAGTGTGACGTTCTTTCTGCCGCCGCTGATCAAAGGCGGCGAGTACTATATCAGCGAACAGGACTTCCTCTATTTTATCGACCCGATCCTGCGCGACCGTTCCATTCCGCAACAGCACGTCCGCACCATTATGCTCGACGCCGGCCACGGCGGTCAGGACACCGGCGGACGCGGGATGCGTTATATGGAAAAAGACGTGGCGCTCAGCATGGTCAAAAAGGTCAAATATTTTCTGGAAAAAGCCGGGTTCCGGGTAATTCTCACCCGCAGTACCGACACTTTTATTCCGCTGGAAGGGCGCATGGAACTCTGCCGTCGTTACCGGCCGGATCTCTTTGTCGCCATCCATACCAACGCGGCGGTCAACCGCAGCATCTGCGGGATTGAAACGTTCATCATGCCGCCCGCCGGCATCAATTCCACCTACGGCGCCCACGATCTCGCTTATGAGGCCAACAACCGGTACGACATCAACAACACCCGGCTGGGATACGAACTTCACCGGTCGTTGCTCGACCGGACCGGCGCGTTCGACCGCGGCATCAAGCGCGCCCGCTTTTACGTGGTCAAAAACGCTGTCTGCCCGTCGGTGCTGCTGGAACTCGGATTTATTACCAACCGTTTTGAAGAACGGTTGCTGGGCGACAATGCCTATCAGGATAAATTGGCCCAGGCGATTGCCGCCGGGATCATCAATTACGCCCGAGTAGCCGGCCGTTAATCCGTCCCGGAAAAGATTTTCATCATTTTTCAGTAGAATCATCATCGAATCATTCAGGAGCATTATTATGGAAGCCATGTTTGCGGACCGGATTGCCGACGTCCCGAAATCGTTCATCCGGGAAATTCTCAAAGTCACCCTCAGCCGGGAGATCATCTCGTTTGCCGGCGGGTTGCCGAACCGCGACCTTTTTCCGGTCGAGGAACTGCGCGCCGCCACCGACAAGGTTTATGTCACGGCGGGCAAGGACGTGTTGCAGTATAGTACCTCCGAAGGTTATCAGCAGTTGCGGGAATACATTGCCGCCCGTTATTACGCCAAGCAGGGACTCCGCATTCCGGTGGAAAATATTCTGATCACCAGCGGTTCCCAACAGGGACTCGATCTGCTCGGCAAAACGTTTCTGAACGACGGCGACGACGTGATTATCGAAGAACCCGGGTATCTGGGCGCCATCCAGGCTTTTTCGGTCTATAAGGCGGCCTTCAATCCGGTTCCGGTGACCGATGACGGCATGGATGTCGACCGGCTGGAAGCCGTGATGGCGCACAAACAGCCGAAACTTTTTTACATGGTGCCGAACTTCCAGAATCCGGCGGGCATCAGTTATACCAATCCCAATCGGGAAGCTTTGAGCCGGGTGATGGCCGGCAGTCGGACGCTGCTGATCGAAGACGACCCCTACGGCGATCTCCGCTTTGCCGGCGAACGTCCGCGGTCGTTCAAACATTGGCTGCCGGAAAACACCATCCTGCTGGGATCGTTTTCCAAGACGGTGGTGCCCTCATTCCGGCTCGGCTGGATTGTGGCGCCGTCGGCAATCATGGAAAAACTGGTGATCGCCAAACAGGCCTCCGACCTCCACACCAACTATTTCTGCCAGCGGGTGGTCCATCAATATCTGGCCGACAACGATCTGGACCGGCATATTGCCCGGATCGTCAAAGCCTACGGTTCCCAGTGCCAGGCCATGCGGGATGCCATTGTCCAATACTTCCCGCCGGAAGTGACCTGTACCAAGCCGTTGGGCGGGATGTTCCTGTGGGCAACGCTGCCGGAAACCTTGTCGTCGATGGATTTGTTCAATCTGGCGGTCAAAGATAAGGTGGTGTTCGTGCCGGGCAATCCGTTCTACGTGAACCGGGACCGGACCAGTACGCTGCGGTTGAATTTCTCCTGCGTCGACGCCGACACCATTCGGATCGGCATCGAACGTCTGAGCCGGGCTATTCAGACCCTGTTGAAAAAGAATTGAGCGCGTCCGGCGGCGACTGCTTCAGCGGAAGAACAGAATTTTCAGGCCCAACAGAATCAGAATGATGCCGCCGGCCGCCTCGAATTTGTTCTCGAACAGATGCCCGAACCATTTGCCGATCAGACAGCCCGCCAGCGAAATGACTGCCGTCACTACGCCGATCACGATGATCGGCAGTACAATCGTCACTTTCAGACAGGCGAACGAAACCCCGACGACCAGCGCATCGATGCTGGTGGCAAACGCCATCACGGTCAGGCGGCCCAGCCGGAAATCGGCCACCGCTTCTTCCGTCTCGTCCAGTTTGAAAGCCTCGTAGACCATTTTGCCGCCCAGCAACACCAGCAGAATACAGGCGATCCAGGGACCGTATTGGTCGGCCAGCCGTTCGAACAGATTTCCGCCGCACCAGCCCAACAGCGGCATCAGCGCTTGAAAGCCGCCGAAAAACAACATCACCAGACCGATCTGCGCGGCCCGAAAGTTTTCCCGAAGGGTGGCGCCCATGGCCACCGCCACCGCGAAAGCATCCATTGCCAGGCTGACGGCGATAAACAACAGATCGTGAAAATGCATGACAAACGCCCGTAATCAATTGTCGTAAGAGGACAATGTATCTGCCGGATACGGATTCGGCAAATGGCGAAGTACATTTTCCGGCGTAGCGGACGATTTTTTGACCAAATTCGGGCCGAAGTCCCTCCACTGCGGGGAGTCCTCGCCCTTGGTCGGCGAAGCGGAATTTCCATGGGTTGGCGCTTATGGGGGGTTTCCCTGGAAGTTCGTTTGGCGATTTTTGTCTGAGCTTAAACGAAAGAATATATTTTATCTCGAAATGAATTGATGCCTCTTTCGCGAATTCCAAAGTTTCAATCCACGCCCCCCGCGTGGGAGGCGACCCGCTTACTCTGCGTATGGCCGGGATGACGGCATGTTTCAATCCACGCCCCCCGCGTGGGAGGCGACGACCGGCGATCATCTCCTGAAGATAGACGTCGGTGTTTCAATCCACGCCCCCCGCGTGGGAGGCGACGTATACAGCAGAAAAGAATTGATGACATTGTAGTTTCAATCCACGCCCCCCGCGTGGGAGGCGACCATCAGGCCGGGGAGCAATCCCCGGCGCGGAGAGTTTCAATCCACGCCCCCCGCGTGGGAGGCGACTGTTTCTCTGCGCGTTGGATTCTCCGATAGAGAGTTTCAATCCACGCCCCCCGCGTGGGAGGCGACTTACCGGGGTAAAATATCCTGATTACGGAGAGTTTCAATCCACGCCCCCCCGCGTGGGAGGCGACCAATCCTTTCAGCCTGAGAAGATGCTTGAACAAGTTTCAATCCACGCCCCCCGCGTGGGAGGCGACACTGTTAATGGTCGGACATCATTAAATTATAGTGTTTCAATCCACGCCCCCCGCGTGGGAGGCGACAACATTTTTTTACCAGTCTTCGCCGCGAAATTTGTTTCAATCCACGCCCCCCGCGTGGGAGGCGACGTACTTCGATTCGAGATGCAACAGCGCTGGCAAGTTTCAATCCACGCCCCCCGCGTGGGAGGCGACTAGTTGGGTCTACTGCAAGCACATCTGGGTTAAGTTTCAATCCACGCCCCCCGCGTGGGAGGCGACATCAATCCGGACAATCTGTTCAGTTCCGCTCACAAGTTTCAATCCACGCCCCCCGCGTGGGAGGCGACTTGCCGATGACGTACTGGTCGAACACCAGGGTAGTTTCAATCCACGCCCCCCGCGTGGGAGGCGACGTAGCTATGTCGGAGAGCCAGTTCAGCGGCCATGTTTCAATCCACGCCCCCCGCGTGGGAGGCGACACATTGATTTTACACTTTTAATAATTGTTACCAGTTTCAATCCACGCCCCCCGCGTGGGAGGCGACTTGAAACAAATTGTTGTCGAACGGAATATTGCGAGTTTCAATCCACGCCCCCCGCGTGGGAGGCGACTTTCCCCGGCGTGGATAAGGTGCGGAGGGTCAAGTTTCAATCCACGCCCCCCGCGTGGGAGGCGACTCTTCACGCGCCGTCAGGCGCACTTCACTTTTCAGTTTCAATCCACGCCCCCCGCGTGGGAGGCGACACGTCTGCGCCAAACGTCAAGCGGCCATCGCGGTTTCAATCCACGCCCCCCGCGTGGGAGGCGACTCGCGGAGATGGTGACATAGTCGTTGGCAACCTCGTTTCAATCCACGCCCCCCGCGTGGGAGGCGACGTGTACGAACTGCGGAAGCTGGCGGAGGTGGTCGTTTCAATCCACGCCCCCCGCGTGGGAGGCGACCGGCTTGCGCCGCCGTATGTTTGACCATGGCCGGTTTCAATCCACGCCCCCCGCGTGGGAGGCGACATCTGGACAATGACGATCCAAACCTCGGGATTGACGTTTCAATCCACGCCCCCCGCGTGGGAGGCGACTGGCGACTGCCGTGGTGGTTTTAGTGGTTGAAGGTTTCAATCCACGCCCCCCGCGTGGGAGGCGACCCCTTACGAATTACATAGTTGCGGGCAACCCTCTGGGTTTCAATCCACGCCCCCCGCGTGGGAGGCGACCGAAATTGCCCAAAATAACATTGAGGTGGCAAAGTTTCAATCCACGCCCCCCGCGTGGGAGGCGACTCGACGCTACGCGATGCTGCGTCGGGCGAATGGGTTTCAATCCACGCCCCCCGCGTGGGAGGCGACTGGGATGGAATGGAATGACCTCTACTGAAAAAAGTTTCAATCCACGCCCCCCGCGTGGGAGGCGACACGTCGGGAATGGCCCCTTGCTGCCCCAGAGAATGTTTCAATCCACGCCCCCCGCGTGGGAGGCGACATGATTTACGGATTTTTGCCGGCCAATTTTTTGTTTCAATCCACGCCCCCCGCGTGGGAGGCGACACCGGACCAACTCCGATTTCTTCGGCAATTTGACGTTTCAATCCACGCCCCCCGCGTGGGAGGCGACTCCCCCGCGTGACGGTCGATGACCTGGCGAACGGTTTCAATCCACGCCCCCCGCGTGGGAGGCGACACCAGTCGGACGCCGATTCTCCCACCTTGGCCAGGTTTCAATCCACGCCCCACGCGTGGGAGGCGACCTTTCGCCCAAGTCGCAATGTCCGCATCGTCGCCATGATCGCGCTGAAAACGCTGGAGCACGGTACGGCTGTTGGCAATTTTGCCGATGACGATGGAACGGGCGATGGCGGCACTGATTTCCGGCTGGTCGGACTTGCGGTATTGGTCTTTGCGCAGCAACACATTGCCGGAGACCGGACCATGAACGCGAGCCAGAAATTGTCCTTGCTCCGACAGAAACGAAATCAACACGTCGTTCTCGGCGCAGAACTGCATCAGAAACGGGCTGCACGAAACCTGGCCGAAACAAACAATGCCGCCCAGATTGTGAATCGGCAGCCGCAACGCTTCTTTATGGTCGATATTGACCACAACGGCCAATCCGTCTTTGTTCAGATAAGCGCCCTGGGTTGTGATGAAAAGGGTATTCAGCAGTTTTTTCATTTGACGGCATCCTCCAAATATCGACGGGCGGAGATTCCCCCGGTTTTCGGCAGACAATAATCCAACAGGGAACAGCGGTCGCACTTTTTTCGTTCGTAGATTGCGGAGGGAATGATTCCGGAATCAACCATCCGGTGAAAGGCGGTCGCGGTGGCAGCCGTCAGTTCCCGCAAGACGGCATCGAACGCGATGACCACCCGGCGCTGGGTTTGACCGTAAAAAAGCGCACCTTCGGGAATGGCGCAATGCATCATTTCTTCCAGGCAACACGCCTGGGCGCAGAGTTGAACTTCGTCGCAACGGTTTTCTTTGGGTTCGCCGCGTTTGTATTCGACCGGATAGGGTTGCCAGCGGTCATGCGTCCAATGATATTCGACCACATCGGCGCGGCCGACCAGACCGAGTTGCCCGGAGCGCAGCGGCACGGCGTATTCCAGCTTGGTTTTGGCGGAAAAGCGTTTGCCGGGGGTATCGACGCGTTCGTGCATAACTTTTCCTTCGGCAGTAAAACGATTTTCATCCCAGTGCATTTCCACATAGGCCAGGGCGCACTGGCGCGGGCAATAGAGATAATGTTGCAACGCCGAGATCATCAGCAGTTGATCGTCACTATACAAGATATGTCCCTTTCGTTAAACGAGCTTCTACACCGTACTAAGATGATATTGTTCGCCAGATCGACCGAAAATATTCGCATCGAACCGGCGAACAGATCATTCCTCGATTAGTACCCTTCAATTATTTCCGGTTGAGGACCTCCGACAGGTGCGAACTTGATGTTTTCCGGACGCATGGGATCTTCAATGATGAGACTTGCGTGGACTTTAGCCGAAGATATTTCTCCCGCTGCGGATTTATGTTCCCACCAAACGACCTTAACCACTTTCATGCTTCCTTCCGGGCGGGCGGAGGAGGCATCGTTTTCAAAAATTCGCGGTAAGATTTTCTTAATGACGGCAGCATCTTTATCACTGAATCCGGTTTTACTGGCCAGTTGAGGGTTCATACTGCCGAAGAACAGATACGTTCCGGCATCGACCCGATGTTTCATTCCCATCGTATCAGAACCTCGTTTTTTTCCATCGCCTTCCGTGCTAACGCTTTTCGTAATTTGAATACTGGTAACATTAACCGGATTCTGGGAAAACGCAGATTGAATTGTTACCGGACCACGAATGCCGATCGACACGCCGCTGTCCGATCCCGAGTCTTCCTCGGCTTTGGCCCCTTTCCCTTTTTTGGCTCCGCTGCCCTTAAACGCCAAAACTTGTCCGAATGCTCGAACGTCAAACCATTTTTCACACGCAAGTTTGGCAAATTCTTTTTCACTTTTACCAGACGGCAATTCGCCTTCGGCACGTGAACGCAGACTGTTGTAGTCATCCGTTTTATTGTCATCCGACTGAACAAAAACATTTTCTTTCAATTCCATCAACCGGTCACGAATCTTTCGTTTAAGGCAAACATCGGAAACCTCGCCCATAATCCGTCCGGTTTCATCATAAACCGTCCGCGGACGATTGCCGTTTAACGGATCGCCGTTGGGGTTGGCTTTGGTAACTTGGAAAATAACGGCGAAATCAATTTTTTTGCTGAGACTCATAATTTTTTTCCTTTCCCATCATTTCGATGAGTTATTGTTGGACTGGATATCGTTGGTTTCGTCCTGTACGCCATCGTTATTTTTTGAGAACAGCACATTCCGTTGGGAGTGGTACCCCAGCAAAAATTCGCCACTCAACGGTTTGTCATCATCAAACTTTTCCGGAGTGAATAAGTCAAAGACTTCCGCGAATTCATTATCATATTTTTGAGCCCGTTGCAGCAATCTCATTTTATAGGGAGCTAATGCTAATTCAATGATTTTCCAAGTACTAAAAGGTCGATTAGCAAACTGCTGCATTAACCGGGCGGCATTGGTCGGACGGGGTTCGGTATCTTTCAGCGCCAGACCTTCCAAACAGTCAGCAATAGCGAGTAAGCGGCCATAAAGATAATCTTTTTCTTTGCGTTGGCGGTCAAGAGCCATGGTATAATTCCTTTTCTGATTTTGATATTTAAACAACGCGCAAGCGATTCCTAACGTTTTTTCCCAATAGTCATTTCCGTTGCGATTACTCGCATGACGAATACAATTGTCAACGATATCATTGGCTATGGCCCCCCCGTCAATAATGCACGGGAGGATTTTGTTGACCGTTGCTTTTTTCAGTTTGTCATCCAGCCGCCGTCCGTATGCAGCTTCCGCAATATCCTCCGGGGACGGAGCTCCGATAAATCGAATATCCTTACTGAATGATTGCGTCCAGCAACAATTTCGATGCCAGTTCTCAATTCGTTGAAGGAATGCAGCCCCCGTCAATTCGCGATAAAACGAGATGGACATTCGGCCGGGTGTGGCGGAATCCACCCCCATGACAACCAATTGCACGGTGTTCAATTTGGCGGCATATCCGGCAATTAATTTTGCCAAAGCATTGCCAAAATTTTGTGCCGTATAACTGACAGTTGGCATGGGTTCTTCGGCATCGCCGAATAATTCGGCGCTATTGGCCAGCGGATCGGGGATTTTTTCTCCTGAGACGGCCCATGCGACAATGGCCTGGTCGCCGCGTTGCCATCCCTGACGGTTAATCAGCCAGCGCAATGCATTATGAGCTTTTTGCGTAACCTCAACGCTTACGCCACAAGCTTCTGCCGGCGTTGTAAAACGACCGCGGAAAGTGAATCCTGAATTATCATTGGCGGAAATCAATTTAGCTTTATCCGCCCCGTTTCTTATTCTGGCCGGATGTTGACTTGCCAGGATCTGCTCTTGTCCGAGTACCATGCATAAGCCTTTTACCGCTTCCAGATTGGAATGATATTTGATCCACGCCATCCATAGACTTTGGTCACGCCACACAGAAGATTCAATGCAACCCGGAGTCTCGATTTCCCAGCGGATAAAAGCATCGGACGGATCGCCTGGCTTTGTCGCTTCAAATATTGCCGGAGCCTCTTTCCCTTCCCAGCGCTTCAACAGTTTTCCTTGTCCGTCGACGGGTAATATGCCAGCTGCAATCAGATCGGCAATAACTTTTCCTTCTGAAATATAATGGCAAACCGCTACCGCTTTCGGATGCCGTTCCGGGGCCGTGCACCATTGCTCGAGTTGTTTCAGATAAGACTGAAAATACGAATTTTTTCCGCCGCCATATTGTGGGTAATCAGCCGCAACATATTGTAATTTGTCGCACAGTGGATGCGCCGCTTCTCCGCTGGTTCGCCCGGCAGATTTTTCCGTGGCCGGAATGATGGTTGCCGCCTGTTTTTTCGCGACTACCGCCGCGCGTAAAAATTTGCCATCCCCGTTCAAGGTTATCGTTATCTGGGCGTTTTGGATCGTATGGAAGATCGGTAAAAGCGGGACTTTATCGTCGTCCTTGCCGATCTCGCTTTGATTATTTTCATAAGTTTGATAAAGCCGTTCGATCCAACTCATGGGGCAACCTCCAAATCTTCCAGCAGTCCAGGTTCCTGCAATCCGACAGAACCCGGCGGATTCGGTACCATTTTCCGGACAAATTTACGAATGGAACATTTTTCCGGACGAGGAAATTCAACGATGCCATTAATCATTTTCGCCATCCAGAAACGAGTATATAATTCGTTTTTTCCGATTTCGTCCGGATAATCAAAACCATGGAACATCAGCCCGTATGCTACTTCTCCGCCATGATCATAGGCGCCGTCGCCGCTGCCGAAAACACAGGGTTCCACATAGCCCTGACATTCTCTTGTCCCGAGAAAAATATCTTGCCGTCCACCTTTGGACAACATACGTTTGGCAACGTTAAAATGTTTGCCGTCATTGCGATCATTTGCCATGTCCTGGCGAAAAAGATTCCATTCAAAATGCATCTGCACCTGATATTCCACATCCGAGAGATAAGTATAAATCGACAGATCGTTGCCACCGCCGTATTTCAACGGCTTGACACTTTTCGCCTGGGTTTGAATCAACTTCATTACTCTGACTTTGTCGATGATCCAGATCAGCGTCGGTTTCCAGTAAATCGACTTCGCAATCCCTTTGATCGCTTCATAAGTGGGAAGGTGGTAAGAACACTTCTCTCCTCCGATTTTGGTTAATGGGTCGGTAAATAACGCAAAGCGTCCTTTTACCCTAAACTCAATCCGGTTTTCCATTTTGTTCTTTGCCCTCCGTTAGATCTGATTCAGTTTAAAAGTTCCGATATCTTCAATACTAACGCCAAAATCTTCCTGATAATGTTGTTCGTCAAGCCACAGTACGCCATCGTCATGCCCGGTGTCATGCAACGCATTTTCCGCAAAAAGTTTGTCCCGATCTTGCGGGAACAGGTTCACGGAATATTGCTGCGCTTGCTTCATCAGTTTCCGACGGTCTTCAAAAGTTGGACTATCTGAACACAATAAACCGATAATTTTTTTACTTTCTTCACTATCTTGTACGATCACGCCTTCAGTCGGCGCATCGATGACTTTAAAATTATCACCGGCGGTCATGAAGGCCTGACGCAGGAAAATGGGCGGCGATGCCTTGTTGATATTCTTATATGCTTCTACGGCCGTTGAATTACATGACAATAGATTCAGCAAATCATCCTTGGCACCGATTTTTTCTTTCGCGATGCCATAATTCATTTCTTCGCTGCGTTTGGCAAAATAATATTGATAATATTTTGCCATCGCCTTCAAACCTAAAAGATCATGGTCAAATAATTCCGGATTGGTCTTATATTCGTCCAATATTCTTTGTGTGACGTCTTTGCCAATTTGAATATCCGGCAAACTGCTCAGATTTTCTTTATCAGTATTGATGATTAACACCCGTCCTCCCGTTGGTATTTTGCCGTTCCGATTGCACCGGCCTGCCGCCTGGGCAATGGATGGCAACCCGGCCAGATAGCGGATTACACAGTCCAAATCGATATCGATCCCGGCTTCGATCAAAGATGAGGAGATAACGAGCGTTTTCTGTTTTGACTCCAGGCGTTCCTGAATTTCCGCCAGAATCTTTTTCCGGTGCGCCGGATACATATTGGTACTGAGATGAAATACTTTTACGGCCTTACTGTCGGCACTTGCTGACTTACATTCCTGGTACACTGTCTTGACAATTTTTTTGGTATTGGCAATGACCAGTACGCTGTTTCCAGTCTGTAATTCCCTGATTGCTTTCGCCGCTGTTTCCTTGTCCGCCCAGCCGCCGTTTTTGCGGCAATCCATTGCGTTGACGCGATGCAATCCTTCAAATAATTTATTTACGTCCGGCATCATTTCGGCATTGGTAGAAAATCGTAACGCTCCTTTGTCGGGACTGACCTTATCCAATAAGGGTTGCGTCGCGGTACATAAGACTACGGTCGATCCGCATTGCTCCACCAAAAAATTCACGGCATTGTTGAACATATGGATAACATTGAGCGGCAGCGCTTGAATTTCGTCAAAAATAATCACTGCGTGAGCTAATTGGTGCATCCGGCGTGCTCCGCGAGTTCCACCGGCAAACAAAGTTTCCAGTAATTGTACTGATGTCGTAAAGATGATTGGTGCATCCCAAGTTTCCGTCAGGGCTTGATGTTGCCAATTGTCTTTGTCTGGTACCAGATTGGAATGATGTTCCAATACCAGCATATCCGGATCATACTCATTGTTTTGTAATACCTTTCTTAATTCGGCCGCATTTTGGTCTATAATTGTAGTAAATGGCAACACATAAATTATTCTTTTCAACTTGTTTTTCTGTACATGGTATAAGGCAAAACGAAAACTTGCCAGTGTTTTTCCTCCGCCGGTTGGTACTGTAAGACGCCAGCATCCAGTTCCCTGGTTAGCGAAATCACGACATTGTTGTGATATTCGTCCACGAATTTTATCGATGGGATTTCTATTTTCAAATTGGGCAATGCGGCATTCCAGTTTTTGGATGAACCATGACCAGTCCGGATACTTAATCTGTTTTCTCTGTACGACGCTTTCCGATGATTCAAAGTCGGCAGTGTCAGTGCGATCGGCGTCGACGAGACAACTGAACAAGAACCGTACAACCAGTCCAACTTGAAAATCGCGACAAACCGGAAAACGATTCGCTACACCTAAACGCTTAAAACAGGTCTGCAATTCGCTAAAAGCTTCATCCGAAGCAATGATTTCGTCAATCCTCTTTTTAACTTTGTCTTCCAGGTTGACCAATACTTCGCCCAGATGGGTTTGGTCCAGTTGTTTTTTCATGCGTTTCGAAAAATTGTCGTTGCCGTCGAGTTCGAGACAATCGATCAACCCGGAATGATGCGAGGCCAGGCATAGTGCCATGATTTCTCCTGCCAGCAATCCGATTTTTCCTCGTTCATGCCATTTTTCCCATAAATATTGTGCTCCGGCTGTCGCGTGATCAATTTTGCCCTTTAGCTTGACATAATCAACATGATCCAGATCCCCCTGATGCAACAGTCCGACGGCAGATTTTATGTAGGTCTGAAAAAAAAGGCTATATTTTCCGATGTCATGTAATAAAGCAAGTAATTCCCCCAAGCGTGCCAACCCGATTTTAGCTGCATTATTTTTCCCGAGTTCGGCGGCCCCAAACAGATGCAAAATCAATAGCTGGGCAATCCTGTCCGAATTTCTGAAATGAGCAATAAATTCAGAGTCATTCATTAATTATCGCCTTGTTTGATTTTCAGTATGAAGGCAATATAACTATAACTAAAGTCAACTTTTTTCTATTTTAAGTTGTAAGTATAATGATTTCGTGGATAGTTCCTCTTATTTTTGGTGCCTCTTTCGCAAAAAGCGTGGATTGAAAGAGTATTAGGACGATATTGAGCGGGAGTTTTTTCCCGCTCTCTTTCTTCCTTTCCCAACCAGTGCCCCCAATCGGCGTTGCCGAATTCACCGGCAAAAGTTTCCGTCCTGTCCGCTACTCCGTTAAGATGATCAATCAACAACTGCCCCGGACGCGCGTAAAATTCCATTTTACTTCCCCTCGCAGCCAAAGCTATTTTTCAGCGCAATATTCTATAATCTAGTAAATTATAGTGCATCTTACCGGCAATGCAAATTGACTTGGATAACTCGATAGAATGACGGCAAAGATCTTTTCGACTTTTTTCTTTTTGAAAATCAATCAGACGCCAGTCTCAAATCGCGGGTAGCGGGGAAGACACGGGGGGCTTTTGAAGAAGCCCCCCATTTCTTCCCCGCACCCCAATTTTGCCCCCGCAAAACTTCTATTCTATTTATCTCTTTGCTATGCAAATAGATAAATAACTTAAAAAGTTTAAAAGCCAGGGAAAAGGGTCCGGGGAGAAACCTTGAAAACTGCTCAAAGTTTTCGGGGTTTCTCCCCGGTGACTCGTTTTGAGGCGTAGGGCGTGGACGGATCAGCCGATGGCTTCGCGGTCGGTTTCGCCGGTCCGGATGCGGATGCAGCGTTCCAGATCGGTGACGAAAATTTTGCCGTCGCCGATGGTGCCGGTCCGGGCGCCTTTGATGATCGCGTTGATGCAGGGATCGACGAATTCGTCGTTGACCGCGATTTCCAGCTTGATCTTTTCGAGCAAATTGACTTTAATCACTTTGCCGCGGTAGGATTCGGTATAGCCGCGCTGCTGACCGCAGCCGCGCACCTTATGGACGGTCATCTTGAAAATCTGGGCGTCGTACAAGGCCTCTTTGACGCGGTCGAGGGCGTCAGGCTGGATGATGGCTTCAATTTTTTTCATAATGGCATGACTCCGTGTTGACGGCTAGATGGTTTCTTCCGGATAAGCTTCGATGTTGTGAATGGAGCGGTCGGCGCCGATCAGTTCTTCATGCGGTTCGAGCCGCAGACCGAAGACCAGTTTGACCATGCCGAAGACGAGGAATCCGCACGCCAGCGCGAACAGCGCGCCGATCACGGTTCCGGTCAACTGCGACATGAAGCAGAGGTCCTGCCGGGCACCGAACAATTTGACGCTGCCGAAAATGCCGGCGGCAATCCCGCCCCAGCTGCCGACCAGTCCGTGCAGCGGCCAGACGCCCAGCACGTCGTCGATGTGGAACCGTTCGGTTTCCACCGTGAACATGAAGTAGAAAAGCAGCCCGCCGATGGCACCAATCACAAACGCCGCCAGCGGATGCACGACCGCGCTGCCCGCGCAGATGGCAATCAGTCCGGCCAGCGCGCCGTTATGCGTGAACCCGGCGTCGTTGCGGGACACCAGCACGCCGGCCAGCAGTCCGCCCACCATGGCCATCAGGCTGTTGACGGCCACCAGGCCGGACGCGTCGTTCAATTTGGCGGCGCTGACGACATTGAAGCCGAACCACCCGATACAGAGAATCCAGCTGCCCAGCACCAGAAACGGAATATTGGAAATCGGCGGCGCGGAGGTCCGCTGATAGCGTTTGGTCCGGGCGCCGAGCAGGATAATGGCCGGAAGCGCCAGCCAGCCGCCGAACGAATGGACCACCACGGAACCGGCAAAGTCGGTGAACGGTCCGCCGAAAACCGTGGTAAAGAATCTCTGGAGGCCGACCGGGTTGCCGGCGGCGTCGAAGCCGAAACGGAACCACATGGTGCCTTCGAACAGCGGATAGGCGAGACCGACCAGAAAGATATTGCCCAGCGCGATCGGCCAGAATTTGGCGCGTTCCGCGATTCCGCCGCTGATAATGGCCGGAATACAGGCGGCAAAGGTCAGGTAGAAGAAGAATTGAATCAGATTGAAACCGTTGTTGGCGTAGAGGTCATTGGCATTGGTCATGAAACTGATGCCGCGGGCCAGCGGAAAGCCGATCAGAAAATAGATCAGGGTGCTGATGCCCCAGTCGGTGATGATTTTCTGCAACGCGTTGACCTGGCTTTTCTTCCGGACGGTGCCGAGTTCCAGAAATGCGAACCCGGCGTGCATGCTGAAAACCATGACGGCGCCGATAAAGAAAAACAACATATTGCCGGCATTGGTCGTCATATTGATCTGCTGCTGCATGGCGGGCAGAACATTGCCGACGGCGGCCGTCTGCTCGGCGGCGGCGCCGGCAGTAGCCGGAGCGGTGATTGCGGTAATACCCAGAATTGCGACGAACCATTTCTGCCAACTGGACCGAAGCGGACTTGCCACAGCCGTCCGGTCTCCCTCACACTGCCACGTTTTCACTTTTTTCTCCTTGTCCTGGTCAGGAAAACATTTGTTACAATATTGCCACAAAAATTGTCAAAACGGGGAGTATTCAATTGCAGGAGTTATGCCAAAAATACACGATTACACGTAACATCATCCAATACATCAACTTGCATGTTTTACAATAAATGTAAGCAAGTTCAACATCGTAACAAAATAGTCATTTCAGGAAAGTAAAACGGCGAACGGAGACGAAAAAATGGTCCGAAGACGACAAAAAAGTCATTTCCGCCTCGCTCGATCCCGATATTCGAGGGAAAAAGGCGCCGATGCCATTCCGGCCCCTGCCCGGTTGCGCCGGAGGTCAGCGAGTCAGACTGTGGACGTTCTGAATACCGGTATAACGGCAAATTTCCAAGACGTCTTCGGCTTTGTTCAACGTATAGAAATGCAGACCGCTGACGCCCCGGTCCAGCAGGCCGCGGACTTGTTCCGTCACCCACTGGATGCCGACGTTGCGAACGTTTTCTTCGCTGTCGCCGGCGCGGTTGATGGATTTCAACAATCCGGCCGGAAAGCGGGCGCCGCCGGCGCATTCCGCCATCTTCTCCAGGCTTTTCCGGGAAGTAACCGGCATCAGACCGGCGACCATCGGAACGTGAATGCCCCGGAGCAGACAACGTTCGCGAAAATCGTAAAAATCGCGGTTGTCGAAAAAGAACTGGGTGCAGAGGTAGTCGACCCCGGCATCGACTTTGGCTTTCAGATAATCCATTTCGCGGAGTCGGTTGGGGGTGCCGGGATGTCCTTCCGGAAACCCGGCGGCGCCGACGGTCATGTCCGGAAATTCTTTCTTGATGAACGCCACCAGTTCGGCCGCATGTTCGAATCCGCCCGGCGTGACTTCGAAATAGGTCTTGCCCTGCGGCGGATCGCCGCGCAACGCCATGATATTGCGAATGCCGGAGGCGTGGTAGTTTGCCAGAACGTCGCCGAGTTCCGCCCGGGTGGCTCCGACGCAGGTCAGGTGGGAAACCACGCAAATCTGCAGATCCTGCTGGATTTTCACGACCAGATCATGAGTCAGTTCCCGGGTCGAACCGCCGGCGCCGTAGGTGACGCTGACAAACGACGGCTGCAACGTCCGCAGGGCCGCAATCGCCGCAAACAGATTTTCCGCGCCCTTCTCCGTTTTGGGCGGGAAAAATTCGAAGCTCAGCGTAGTTTGATGCTGCTGGAACAATTCGGAAACCGACAACATGCTCGTGTCCTTTTTTCTGGCGTTAAATCGAATTCTGATCGCCAGTCAATATAGTCGGTCGAGGCATCGAGGGCAACTGTCGGCAAGACGCAAATCGTGCTTCCGGGGAGAAACCCCGAAAACTTTGAGAAGTTTTCAAGGTTTCTCCCCGAACCCCTTTTCCTGACTTTCAAACTTTTTAAATTATTTATCTCTTTGCGAAGCAAAGAGATAAATGGAATAAAAGTTTTCCGGGGTCAAAAATGGGGTGCAGGGAAGAAATGGGCCGCTGTTTCAAAAGCACCCCGGGTCTTCCCCGCTACCCGCGATTTGAGACTGGCGTCCGAAGGCCCGCGCTGAGACGAGCGTCGAATCCGGGTCCGGCATTACTCTTTTCATGTTCACAACCTGTTCGCCTTATGGTTGTTGTGAAGTGCGGCCGGGAACACTCGAAAGTTGCCGATAACGGTTGAAAAATAGCAATGGACTGGTATATTCTTTAAGATTATCGTCCCGTCGAGTGGCGGCACTAGGGTAGTTCAGTGTAGCAGAAAGCAGTATAAAAACATGACGAGAGCATGACGGGTATAGATTTTAACGGAAACTTTGCAGCAAAAGCGGAAGATTGTTATATCCGCGTAATTGCCGGGTTGATCAAGGGTAAGATCATTTCCGTGCCCAACGGCGATTTCACGCTGGGACGTGCGGCGGAAGCCGATGTCCATATCAAGGATAAACTGATTTCCCGGAAACATTGCCGGCTGACGTTCGAGAGCGGCAAGTGGTATATTGAAGACCTCGGCAGTACCAACGGAACCTGGATCATCGGCCAGAAAGTCGACCGGAAAGTTCTGTTGCCCTATCGGACTTCGGCACGGATCGGTAAAACCATTTTCGAAATCGTGGTGCCGGGTTCGACGATCAATACCTCCCCGCTGGATGCCGCCCGGATTCTCCAGCAGATCCCGCTGGAAGAATTCAACGCGCTGCATGGGCCCGGAGAAAGTTCCGAAATCGTTCCCGCCGCCCTAGGCAACCGGATGGCCGCCATCTTTGCGTTCCAGAACATGATTTCGTTTATTCTGGAACCGCAGGAACTCTATAATAAGATCGTCGACGCCGTACACCAGATTATTCCGGCCACCAGCGTTTATCTGCTGGTGTTCGATCTGGAAAAAGGCGAATTTATCACGGCGGCCGGCTGGCAGGATGAATCCGTCAGTGTGGAAAATGATGAGATCGACAAGAATATTGTTGCTTATACCAAAGAAAACTATCATTCGGTGCTGGTTTCCGGCAGTCCGAAAGCGGCTTCCCGCATGATTATGTGCGTTCCGCTGCTGACCCGGGAACAATCCAACGGCATGCTGTATCTGTCGCGGGAAAATAGCGACCAGGCGTATACGCTCGACGACCTCTGGCTATTGACCGTGATCGGCCACAGCGCCGGAATGGCGATCCAGCATCGGCATATGCTGGAATTCAACTTCCGCAACGAACGATTGGTGGCCACCGGTACCACCGCCGCCGAAATTTCCCATTATATCAAGAACATTCTGGCCGCGATGGACGGCAGTTTCAATCTATTGCAGATGGGCTTCGCCAATCATGACTGGGATTTGTCTTCGGAAGCGTTCGGCATCTTTACCCGAAATCATCAGCGGTTGAGCAATACCGTGCTCAATTTGTTGAACCTTTCGAGCGAACAAAAACTGAACTTCCAGATCACCGACATCTCCAAAACCATTCGCGAAGTGGTCGACCTGATGAGTCCGACGCTGAAAGACGACGGGATCAAACTCGATGTGAACGACGACACCGTCAATTTGCCGCTCTATGTCGAAGCCGATGCCGTCGGCATTCATCGCGTTCTTCTCAACTTGCTCAACAACGCCGAACACGCGGTCATGCAGAAGAAAAATCGTATCGAACAACAAGATGTAGGATGTATCAAGTTGCGGGCCGGCTTTACGCCGCAGAAAGATCAAGTCTGCGTGACCGTAGAAGATGACGGCATCGGTCTGACGCCGGAACAATCCCAGAAACTGTTCAGTCTGTTCATTACCAACAAGGGATCCGCCGGAACCGGCTTGGGCCTGGCAGTATCCAAACGGATTATTGAAGCGCACGGCGGCAGGATTCAGGCGGAAGGATCACCCGGTACCGGATGTAAAATTTCGTTCTTTATTCCGGTGGCCCGCAGCGATATTTCCACCCAGACGTGTACCATCAACCTGTAGTCGAAACCAGTCGAAACAAAACAACGGCGGAGCCCGTCGAAACGAACTCCGCCGCAAGCTTCTTCCCTGATAAAATCTATTGCTGTTTGCGATAGAAAAACAGACGGCTGTCACGTTTCCGGGAGATTTCGACCGGCAGACCGTCTTCCCGCAATTGGCGTCCGCACCATTGGGTCACGGAGCCGTCATCGGCATTTTCTATTTCGTAAATAGCGGCATCGTCCAGGCCTTGCAGTGAAAACGTCATCTTCTCGATGTTGCTGGCCGATTTGCGGAAAACTTCCACCACTCCGGCGTTCAGGTCGGGACGGTCGAACTGATTGGCTGTCCAGTACTTGAAAGAGGCGGTCTGATCGCACAGCGGATAGAAGTCGCCGGAGAAGCAGACTTTGGCCCGATGGTATTCGGCAAGACGTTCGCGCAACCATTGATACGGGTAATCGGCTTTAATCGGACAGGCTTCGTAAGTGAACAGATGAGTGGCAATACCAGCCGCCATGGTACTGCGGAAATGATAGGTGTCGCCGGGGTGGTTCTGGGTGCCGAACGCAAACTGCGGCAACCAATAGGAGAGGCCCTGAACCTGTTGAAGATTCCGTTCGGCAAGATAATCGGGAGAACATTGCATATCGCTGCCCCAGAGCGGAATACTGTAACGCATCATTTCAAAGTCGAGACGACGTCCGCCGCTGGCGCAGTTGTCGATCAACAGGTCGGGAAAACGACGCCGCAACTCGCCGAGAAATCGATAGAGGCCCTCTACATATCGAATCTCATGCATGCCAACGCGATCCGGAGCGTCGGCATGTTGCCAATAAGGCAGCGGACTGATGTTGAAATCCTGCCGATAACAGTCGAGTCCCTCGTGTTCGATCAAGCCGGCAATCAGTTCAGTACACCATTCCCGGGCGGCCGGGTTGCCAAAATTGAGCAGTAGATTGGTCTTCGGCACACGGGGTTCAACCTCCAGAAACCATTCGGGATGTTCCTGCGTAATTGGGGTTCCACAGATGGCGCGTTCCGGCTCGACCCACAGCAGAAATTTTTTGCCGACCGCGTGGGCGGCATCGCTGACCTCTTTCACTCCATGCGGGAAGGTTTCGCGGTTGATGTTCCAGTCGCCGGCCTGACTGCCCCATTCCGGTGTAAATTCACTGGCATTGGGACCGGCTTTCCCGTACCACCCGGCATCAATCCAGTAATAATCGAGGGGGATTTTCTCTTTCGCCAGATTACGGATACGTTCCAGATGGCTGGCGGCAACCATCCCGCCCCAAGTAAGATTACAGGCCGGCGCCCGCAGCGAATGCCCCTGATGATCGCGAGGCAGAACATTTTCTTGAATAAAGCGCCGCAGCAAATTATGGCCGCGAATAGGATCGTCGCCCTGCCAGAAAACTATCAGAATTTCCGGCTGACGGATCGTCTCGCCTGGGTTCAGAATGGTATGGATAAATTCCATGCCGGCCTGAAAATGGACGGTGTCAGTACTGGCTTTGATTCGAGCTTGCCATTGGCCGGTCCAACCGATCCCGAACATCAGCCCGCCATGAGTACCTTCGAAATTGAAATACGGCATCCAGTCGACGGATGGCCGTCCGCCGGTACCAGCCATGAGCACTTCGGAATGACGAGTCAGGTCTTCCACGCCCATCATAAAATCGTCGCGGAACGCTTCCGGTCCGAAAGGGACATCCTCATAGTGGAACGCACCGTGAGCGCGATGCAAAATCTTCCTGTCCAGAGCCGGCCAGCACAAGTCAAGCGGGCAAATCGCGTCCAGAATCGGCGTTGGTTTCGTTCCGGTGTTGGTGAAGGAAACGTTCCAGAGTACTGCCGGCAGTCCGGCGTATTCCTGTAGTTCGATCCGGCATTCGAGTCCGGTGTCGGTATCCCGGGTAATAAAGTGATGCGTGATGAATCCATCCCCCGGGGTCTGCGATTTTTTTATGCCCCACTTCCGGAACCAGACTTCCGAACTCTGTCCGTGATATTGAAAGGATAATGGCAAGGAGCAAGGGCACCCGGCAGTGTCAGTGGTTCCGATTTTAAGAACTTGTCCATCGCACGTTACCGCCTCGCACTCCACCCAGTCGGCATGTGCCAGATGAATGGTGTTGGACGTTTTAATTTTTAAGGTAAATTCAGTGATTCCGTTCAGTTCCACCGTTATGGCTTCCGGCTGAGAATGAACGTTCAAACGACCGCTCTCCGCCAGACATTGGTCGTCGCGCCAAATGCTGAAAACACATTCCGCCACACCATTGCGACTGTCTCGATTGTCATCGATGCCAACTTGAGCCCGGAACGAACGCAACGGAATATTGGCGTGTAACACAATTTCGCTGTCGGCATGAGCCCCCAAGCCCCAAGCATATTCCCGACCGGCCAGGCATAAAGGCGCATTGAGGATCGAACGGGCAAAATGCAGCCGTCCCCAACCCTGTTGCCAGGATTTGATGCCGACAGTCGGCAGATCAAAATGTCCCCATTGCGAAAGCCATTTCTGTAATTCCGCCCGTTCTTCCGTTCGAATCGTAAAGCCGCTGTCCATAAATAAAAACTCCATCATGGTTGTAAAAGAAATTCACCATCCCCAGTCATTTTCATAATAAATATTGTAAATGGGGAAAGCTTTTTCGACAATGTCGAAATATATTAAATAAATGTATAAAATTACGATTGCAATCAAAATATGACGACACTTATCCCGGAAATTTCTTTTGAATACGATTGCGGTGCCACCACTGCGATTACAGTCGGACATTGTACTCGGCAGCGAGTGGTTCCGGCAACGGTCTGCGTCAGTCCGGTCGGATCACGATCACGAATCGAGCTGGATGGAAAAACTTTTTATGTAACTGCTCCGGACAGTTTTATTATTCCGCGTGATGCGCCGCACTGCATTACGGTGATTGAGGGGAAAGACCCGATTGAAAGCATCTGGTGCCATATTCGAATCAATGTTTTCCATGATCTTGATCTCTTGCGATTCTATCAGACCCCGCATTATTTTACCGGCGCCGTGGCAACGGCTTTCCGTCAAGCGATTCTCGACCTCAATGCCGCAGTTGAGGCTCCGCCATCGGTGGCCCAGGCATTTCAGCAGCAATACTGCGGAATGAAACTGGCAAATGTCATTGTTGAGGCATCCGAACTGAAAGATGAAACCGTTGCCCGACTGACGGACTTTCAGCGCCTCGCGCCGGTGTTGAAATTCATGCAGGAACGGCTTGGACAACCGGTTACGTTGACGGAACTTGCCTCCGTCCTCAATTTGTCGCCCTCCCGATTTTCCGGACTGTTTCAACAGATTGTCGGGCAAGCCCCAGTTGCCTATTTCAATCGGTTGCGAATTCGCCGGGCGCAGAATCTTTTATTGAATTCCGGACAAAGCATGAGCGAACTCGCCGAGCAATTGGGATTTTACGATGTCTATCATTTCAGTCATCGGTTCAAGCAGACCGTGGGCATCAGTCCGAAACAGTATCGAGCCCAAGTGATGGCTGGCTTATGGCCGGAAACCTGAAATCTGGCGTCAGCGGGGAACGGAAATCCGAAAGCGCACCTGTTCTCGCCAGAGAATTTGACGGTCGCGTCGTAGTTCCATGGACCAACAATATTGACCAAGAATTTCCGCCGGTGCAATCCGACTGGTCAAAATCAACACAGCTTGCCGATCTTCCCGGAATCGAAACAAGTCGTCCACTTGTTTTAAAACGCCGTCCGGCAATGAAACCAGGGTTGGATCACTGGTTACGAAGTCTTGACGGCAAATGATCGTACTGCCGGGCGCAAACTCCCGGAGCAAAGCGGGCGACAACGAAGTCGCCAGTAGGCGTTGTGCCGCCGCAACACTGAGACAGGACGCGGCCGGAACGTTGGCAACGATGGGCCCAGTCGGCGGATTGCCATCCGGCAATCGGGTTGCACATCCGTTGCCGAAAACGCAGATTGCCATGGCCAAACAACTCCAGCCGATAAGGTTTCGATCGTTCAATGTTTTACTCCGGATTGTTCGTCTTGAATCTTTCTGTTCACAAATTTACCCGTTCGGTATCATCTCCGCAAGATTGGATTTGAAAATAATAAAAACCGGGTTAATTTATGGGACTGCGGATCGCAAGGAACCGCCGAAGTGGCGAAATGGCAGACGCGCTAGACTCAAAATCTGGTGAGGGCAACCTCGTGAGGGTTCGACTCCCTCCTTCGGCACCATTTTTAAGCTCAAAATACCCTTAAAAGGTACCATTTGGTACCACTTTGGGGTTTCATTCGCCTAAAAACCGGCTATATTGGCCATATCCGATACTTTTAACGAAAAGGGTTGGATTATGGCTGGCAAAACGATCAAGTTGGGGACCGGAACCGTTTACAAGAAAACTGACGATGGCATCTATTTCTTCCGCTATCAGCTTAACGGACAGCGTAAAGCCGTCAGCCTACAGACGAAAAATCAGGAAGAAGCAATTGCCAAGGCACAAGAACTTATTCCGGTAGTCAAAGCCACTTCCACCGAAATTATTTCTGCCCACGTTAAATACGCACGTGGCTTGGCCCAAGCTCCGAAAACGTTGTTGTTGGCCGATGCCTGGAGTGTTTATTCGCAGCATCCGGATCGCGCCACGCCGGCAACGGTTAGTGAACAGTTATCCTATGAAGCAACCTTTAAAGAATTTGTGAACTTTCTGGGCAACAATATCATCAGCTTTGATAAAATCTTGCCTGAACATGCGGATCAGTTTGCCCAACACCTCCGCAAACAAGGTATTTCGGTAGATACGCACAACCGCAAACTACGCCGTCTGAGAAAAATTTTTGATACATTGCACGAATATCGTGAGAATAGTAATCCGTTTGCAGTAAAAACTTTTCGGCGCAAGGAACGCGAAGAACAAAATCATAATGTCAGACGTCTATCTTTTACCCGGGAACAGGAACAATCGTTGCTGAAAGTCCTGGATGATGCCCGGTTTAAAGTTCTGAACAAGCCGGAAATCCGCGTCATCTATTATCTGGGAATGTTTACTGGCCAACGCCTGAAGGACTGCGTCTTACTGCCGTGGGATAAAGTCGATCTGGACCGCAAGCGCATCTGGGTCAAGCAATTCAAAACCGGGAAGGAAGTAACGATTCCGATTGCCATGCCGTTGCATCGTGTATTAATGGACGCGTTGTCGTGGCGCACGAATAACTACGTCTGTCCCAATGTTGCGCTTCGCTATAACAACGTGGATCGAAACGGCAAAAACACCGGCAACAATCTGGTCAACATCGATGTGTTGCGGGTAATCCGCTGGATCGGGTTGGCGCCTTCCGTCGAAGTGGAAGGCAGGAACAAGAAAGTCACGGTTTACGGCTTTCACTCCCTGCGCCATAGCTTTGCTTCGCATTGCGCCGAAGCCGGAGTACCCAAGGCCGTCGTGCTGTCGATTCTGGGTACCGATTCAGACATCGTGGACAAGTATTATACCCACATCGGCGAAGAAGCCCAGGAGAAGGCCATTCAGGCGCTGACCGGTACGTTTACCAGTAAATCACCGCAGGAACGCATTAACGAAGCGGTGAAACTTATCGACGGTTGTAAAAAAATGTCGGTAATACTACAGAAGGTTAAAGCAATTCTCTGTGATAGTTAATCGTTAATCCGCAGAGGAATCCTTTTTAATCGTCGGATCCCTTCCGGGCATCCGGCGATTGGTTTTCATTCCTAACGATTTCATTCGTGAGTCCAGAGCTTGATAGCTTCTAAACCCCAATAATTCGGCCGCTGTTTGTTTATGGTTTTGGCCTTGCTGTAATGCACGGCGAATATAAGTACGTTGTAATTGGTCTATTTCCTGGTTCAAGTCGAATCCGGGTTGCAGTGGTTTGTCCCGAAGCATCCGTGCATCAAGGGATTCGGATATAATCGATAAATTATTTTCATCCACTAAATTAACTTTCCTCTATTCGCCGTATAAGACAAATGTGGCTAAGCGCCCCAGTTGAGCATCCATCTGGTTCATCCGCTCTTCTGGTCAGTAACAACGTAACCGCCGTTTTTACGAGCGCCCTGAAAGACCATTTGCCCTGCATCGGTTAATGTTTTGATCTGACGTTGCGCGGTTCGGAGTGAAATGCCGAGTCGTTCGGCAATTTGCGGTGTATTGATGTCCGGTTGGCTCTTAACCAGAGCCAGAATTTGCGGCACGATATCAGTGGCGGCTGATTGCTCTGTTCCTTTCATCGGCATCGGTCTGACGCCGAACAACCGCAGCAGATCTTTCTGGGTTTCGCTGACGCAATGCGCAATGAACGAACAAAAATCGCCGGTGTTCCGATGGGCTTTTTCAAGTGCGGCGATGTATTCTCCTCGAAGAATCGGAGGAATAATGGCAATGTTGTATCCGGCCCGCATCAAGGCAAGATTCATCAGCAGGCGGGAAACTCGGCCGTTGCCGTCGATAAAAGGATGAATAAAAACCAATTTTTGATGGCTCAAGGCGGCGAATTCGACCGGATGCAACCGCTTTTCATTGCCATGGAACCAGACAACAAACTTTTCCAGCAATTCAGGCAGGTCGGACGACTTGGGCAACCGGTAGCGACTGCCGCTGATAAAGACTTGCCCGGTCCTGATTTTGCCGGCCGATTCCGGACTGATTTTTCGATAAAAAAGCTCATGCAGTTTAAGAATGTCCGCCAACTCCAGCGGTTTTTCCTGCGCAATCTCGTAGAGGTGGTCATAGGCTTCGGCGTGCCCAATCGCTTCGTAAGTATCCCGAAGCGGCTTGCCTTCTACAGTCAGACCGTCTTCAATGACAATCTTCGTCTCGGATTCGGTCAGGCTGTTGCCTTCCAACGCATTACTGGAATAGGTCAATCCGACGCGATAGTACTCTTGCAGGGACTTGAGCGTTTCCGGCGGAAAAGGACGCATGGCATCAATTTTTGCCTTCAATTGGTCGCAATAAGCATATTCCCGTTTAATCGCCATGGGCAATAACCTCATTTATACCGCCACATTTTTATACCGCCATTCATAATTTACACCGCCAATCGCATTTTGTCGACTCGAAGGTACTGCTTTCAGTCCGTCTCACGATCTAACCATAACCATTCCAACCGGAGAAGTCCTATGATTACAATCAGGTTGACCGTTCAGCAAAACGATCCCGCTCGTCAACTCAAATGTAAAAGCAGTCAGAAAATCGAATTTCCGGAAGCCGTAACGCCCGAGGCATTAAGGCAGCAACTGCATGATGTTTTTGACGCGGTAACGGCTCCAATCCTCACGCCTCCAGGCAATTGTGCCAAGCGGGTTAATCCCTCTGCCGTATCGGATGTTCCGGCGCTACCGCCGCCGATTACATCGGTTCCCCCGGAAGGTGCTACCCCCCAGGTTAATTTCCCCGGCAAGAAATTAGCCACAGCAAAACAAATCGCTGCAATGAAAAGTATTTGTACCAGCCACGGCCTTGACTCTTGCCAAGTCGCCCAGCGCCATGGCGTTGAAATGCTTGAGCAGATGAGCAGCAAAGATTGCTGGGACTTTATCAATCAACAATCGCATCCGTAAATCAAACTCAAGCTGATTCGTTGTCGGCGGTACAGAATGGCAACGACGAGAATCGTCCGTTATTATGTGGCCCAACAACTGATGCGCGTATGCTTGAGTCCCGAGAGAATATGATTTGTCATGGTTGGGGGACATGCCAAGGCGAGTGATATGGTCGACCGTTTAAATCCCATATGCTCGACCATTTTTCTTTTTTCTCCCTCAAGTTCCAGTTCGGAGTTCCCTTGCATATCCACTTGTCCCAAAGGGATATACGGGACAGCCATTTTCCAGAGATTCTCAGCCGATCACCATAAATCCAGCCTTTTCTCTCTGTCCGGGGGCAAAGTCTCTAAACGAATAGGTCGCCGACCAGGAAATGGCGTTAACTCGCAAGGCATTAATCCCGTGATATTTAACCCATAAAATCGCCTTTGCAAACTTCCCGGCTTCGCAAAACCGGTCGTATGGACTGGGGCAAAGCACTCGTCTTTCGAACTTTTCCGGGAAATCGTTACAGGAGCCTATAGTCAAAAAGGAAGCGGGTTTTATTTTATTCTTTTCCCGTACGGAAATTTCGGCTTCCCGTTGGCCTGGATGGCTTGGGATAGGTTCGGTATTGGGTCCAACTGCACTACTTATTGCGAATGGGGAACTTGACTGGAATATGATGTTTTTCGGCAACCTGTTGCCAGAAACGGTTAATGCCGGCGGCATCATCATGGTCGAGCAGAACCATTATAACTGAAGACGGTAATTTTTCCGGCGGCAACTCCTCCGGATGATAGACGATCAGTCGTTGCGTCCTGCTTGATGAAACCGTTGACGCCAATACGATATCATTAGAAGATAGAATTGTTGGTGAAGTTTCCGGCAATGGTACGGCCAATGTATAATCGGGAAGAGTGATGACGACATCTTGCAAAATTTTCGTTACCTCGTACGGATCGGTCGATTTCGGATAAATCCGGATGATTTCTTTGGGTTTGTTACTGCCGGGCAGCAGCAGCCAGCCATGAGTATCAACCTCAACTCGCGGTCCAGATCCCTTTGCCGTCAGGTTTTCGGCAAAAAAACCCGAACAGAAAATTATTCCCGCTCCCAGCAGACAGCCGACGCCAAGCAACAATTTTATTTTGAAGCCGACCCAATTGGAATGCATACTCCACCAGAGCAGACCACCGACGAGCAATAGGAATGTAAACAATAATATTGATTGCATGAGGTTATTGGTTGTTTCCGCCGGCGCGGATAATAAGCTCAGATCGAAGCAGGTGGAAGACCAACCGGCCACGATTCCAGCCGTTACTGCGGCCAGAAGTCCGATCATGAACCATGGTTGTCCCTCGGAATTAGCATCGGCATGATTACGGTGTAGCATGATTATTGCCGCAATCACCGCCAGGGCGATTACTGCGGCCGTGATCCACGCAATGACCAATCCCTGTTCGACCGCCAGCGTCAGAAAGCTGTTGACCATGGTGCGATAACCGGTCAAGCCGTTGCCTTGATGCAGGGATACCGTATAGACATAGCCGGAATTTCCCGTACCGACGCCGGCAGGATTATCGGCCAATAACCGTAATGCGCCGTTCCATACTTTGAACCGATTGAGAATAGCATCGTCGGGATTGACCGTACCAACCAGCAAACGAGTCAGGCAAGCCCGCCCGGAAGGAAGAATAACCACCATAACCACGGCGATTATAGCAGGAGTCAGTTCAAGCAATACTTTGCGATAATCGGCAAAATCCGGACGCCAGGCCAAATACCGCCAGGCCAACATCCAGAAAATAATTCCAGCGGACAACAACGCCAGGATGCCGCTCCGGGAGCAGGTTGCCAGCAACGCCGCCAGCAACAATAATTCCCCGGCAACGCAAATTACTTTACCCCAAACCGGACAGTTCCGACTGCTCCGAATGCTCCATAATAGTGGAATCAGCATGGCGGACAGTGCCGCTGCGTGGTTCGGATTGTCGAACCCGAATCCATAACGTACCAAGCCCTGATAAGTGAATTCCATGAGCTCAGCGATTCCCCATTTGTTTCAGCCAACGTTTCTTAACGTCGTCACCCGGCAGATAACTGCGCAGTTCCTGATCGATCTTATCGGCATTATTCGATATTTTTCCGGTCTGGTCATCACCCCAGCAGATGGTTTTTTCTCCGGATAATACTGCCGTGAAAAAGGCATTGGCCAGCGCCAAGGCTTCCGGCGAAAGCTCATGTTCGCCGGGTAATTCACACCACATTCGCCGCCAGCCGAGTTCACCGGCACGTTGGACAAAGTTCCGGCTGATCTCCCAGCGTTCTTTATCCTGAATACCGCAAGTGATCAGGGCCGGGCACGAACGTTTGACCTTTTCCGGATCGCCCCAAACCCCGCAGGCATGCGATCCCCAGGCAAGAACTCGTTCCGGATGCCACATGTAAAACAGATTGGCACACTGGCCGCCGGCCGAATACCCGTAGTATAACAAGGTAAAATCTTTGACGTGACAACGTTTCGCCGACGCCTTCAAGGCATCATGAAGCGCTTGGCCCGACCACTTTTCCGGTTCCCAATAATCGTCGTCCTTGAAGCCGGGGGACAGCAGAGCCAGACCGAAACGGTCGGCCAACGCGGAAAAATCGAGTTGGCGCAGGGCATCAGCCCCATTCCAGTTGCGGCCGCCGAAAACCACCATGACGGTATTGATCTGCCCGGACGGCGTATGGGACGGCAGTCGATAGACAAATTCCACCGTCCGGTTGTGCGGCGCGGCGGTGTGGACAACAATCGTTCCGGCGGCCCGGGCGATTCCGGTGGTTAGCAGCAGCGCCAGAATGATGATCCGGCGGATCACGGCTGAACCGCCGCTTCGCCCCAGGCTTGGGCAATTTCTTTATCGGGCAAAATCACCCGATCTTCCTGATCAATATGTCGGACTTCTCGCGCATCGGCCGGCCAGAACCGGCATTCCTGATCGTCGCCGATAAATTCGACTTTTTCCCGGTTGCGGTTGATGCGTTCCCCGGCCACTTTCAGGTCGACCAGATTGCGCTGGTTGTAGTGGGCGAGAAACGCTTTGGCCAGCGTTACCGACTCCGGCGGCACCTCGTGCGGCGAGTTCGGAAACGACTTTCAGATAATCGGCACGCCGAGTTTGCGCGAGGTTTCGACAAAGTTCCGCGACAGCAGATAGCGCTGGATATCGGCATCGCCGCAGGTGACCAGGCCCGGCGACTGGGCCATCCGGCTGCTCGGGCGGTGCCAGACGCCGCAGGCATGCGACACCCACGCCACCGCCAGTTGCGGCTTCCAGGCCGGAAACAGGTTGGCGCACTGCGACCCGCCGGAAAAGCCGTAAAACAGCAGTCGGTTGTCGCAAATCCGGTATTTCTGTTTGAGTTGCGCCAGCGCTTCCAGCAACGCTTTGCCTGACCACTTTTCCGGATACCAGTAATCGTCATCTTTGAAACCGGGTGCGACGAGGAAAACTTTATTCTCATCGGCCCAGCGATCAAACCCGAGGCTGCCGCGCACTTCGCTTTCGCCGGTGGTATTGCGACCGCCGAAGTAAACCAGCACCCGATAGAGTTCCCGGCTGCTTGCGTCATAACCGGCGGGCACGCGATAATAGAACTTGGTCTTTTTATTGTGCGGCGCTTTGGTGGCGACCGTGACCGTAGCAACCTGCTGCGCAATAACAGTAAAGCTAATGCCGACCAGCAAAATCAACCACAGCAATGTTTTCGATTTGAACGTCATAATTTCTTTTTCATGTCTTCAACAAGATATTCTCTGCCAGTGACATCATTTCTGAGCATCTAGCCTAACTTATGGGAGGGTTGGCTATCTCACAGAGGGTTAATTTGCTATTAACTTGTACTCTCAGGTGTATTTTTTGCGATATCTTATCTCGTGCTGCACGGAACCTCATTTGAAGTAGCAGATTCTGTCTCTTCGACGAAAACTATCGGTAGCATAATGGTAAAAACAGTACCTTCCCCAAGCGCACTGTTAACCGTGATTGTACCGTGATGTCCCGTGATAATGTTATACGCAATATTCAGCCCAAGACCGGTCCCCTTGCCAACCGGCTTGGTCGTAAAGAAAGGATCAAAGATCTTGTCGACGATATTCTGGGGAATTCCGCACCCGGTATCGGCAATTGAACAGTAAACCCGGTCTGTCTCGCTCCAGGTTTTGATGGTAATCCGTCCCTGCTGGGGAATGGACTGGGCGGCGTTGACCAGAATATTCATGATAACCTGGCCGAGCTGTCCCGGAAATCCGGAAATCAGCGGAATATCGCCAAAATCACGAACGACTTCGGCCTTATATTTGAGTTCATGCCAGGCCACATTGATCGTCTGTTCAATTACGGTATTCAGATCAAATTCTTCCACTTCGTTGCGATTAACATGAGAGAAGTCTTTCAGATTGGAAATGATTTGGGAAATTCGTTTCATCCCGTCATGCGCATCATGGAGCAGGTCGCCAATATCGGCGCGGATCGTGGTGAGTCCGAGCCCCTCCAGTTCACCGGCAAGTTTCCGGGTCTGCGCTTCCGGAATAAAACCGGCAGACTGCCATTCCTGAACGGCGGTTTCATATTGCACAATTGCCGTTTTGAAGTCATGGACATATTCGGACAAGGTCTTCAGGTTACTGGCAACATAGCCGGCAGGATTGTTGATTTCATGGGCAATTCCCGCCGCGAGTTGCCCGATGGAGGCCATCTTCTCATTTTGTAAGAGCATGCCTTGAGTGTTCGCCAGTTTCTGAAGCGTATTTTGTAACTCCTGATTGGTACTTTCCAGTTCCCGGGTACGTTTTTTCACCCGATCCTCCAATTCTTCCTGAATTTTTTTCAATTCGTCCTCGGTTTTCAATTTTTCGTCGAGTTCATGGCGGAGTTCCGCGGTTCGGGCTGCGACTTGTTCTTCGAGTTGTGCCTTGGCCACTGTCAGGGCTTTTTCGCGGTCGATAATTTTATGGGCCATATCGTTAAAGGCCGCGGCCAATTGCCGGATTTCAGTAATCCGCTGTTCCGTCTCTACATTTCCGTGAAAGCGGTTTGTCGCCAAACTACCGATTGAATCCCGCAACCGGATGAGCGATTTGATAAAGCCCCAGCGCACGACCAGATAGGCCAGCAAAGCAACGACTATGAAGCTGATCATCAGGCCGGTAAAAAGTTTCAAAAGCAGAAGTTCCCGCTGATACTCCAGCCGCGATGGATCCAGCTGATAATACATGTCCAGATTAAGATGTCCCAACTGTCGAGTTTGACCGGGAGCGGAAATTTTGGACCCGAACGAGGCAAAGATCTGATTCTGGAACCGTAATTCGAGATATGCTCCATCCAGCGGGTAAGTTTTGCGGAACTGTTGTTTCCATTGGGACACGGGAAGTTCGGCAACCAGCACCCCCTCATTATGCTGAGCATAACGCACCGGGACTGCGATTCGGAAAAAAAAATGGTCCTTATCCGTACTGATGCCGGCATAATGACGCAGTTTTCCAGTCATGATATTGTGAATCCACGGGTCTCTGGTGTAGTCGAATTTCGGCGTCGCTCTGGTTGCATAAATGGTTTTGCCGCGATAATCCAGCAGCACCAGCAGGCATTTATGGCCCAGAATCGCGAGTCCATCCATAAAATCGGCAATGTTTGCCAACGCGAATTCCGGCTGCATGACGCCATGCGCAATCACCGGAAACGCAGCATAATCTTGAAGGATCAAATGACAATTCTCGGTAACGGAATCGATATTATTAACCAGAATCTGACTCTGATGATAAAGCGCATCCTGCCGGAGCTGGGCAAAAACCGTTTCGGTCCAGCGGTTGACGATTCGATTAACCCCGACGATGCTGAGCAGGCAGAACAACAATAAGGTTCCCAGCAGCAAAGAAGAAATCGGAAAGTTAACTTTGGACCGCATCATATATTTACCTCGCCGGTTCCGATGTCTTTTCCGGCAATAACCGGATGGTATTGTCCGGCGCATAATAACCCATGGTAAAATCATCCAGCCGGAGTGCTTCATGGGCGTTGGGACATGCCGGCGTAAATGGGCGAAAGGGCCCCCGATAGTCTTTAATGAGTCCGGTAACTGGTTGGCGCAAGTTTTCCAGGGCCTGCCGCAACCGGCGGCGATCGGCCTGGATGTCATCGGTTAAGCCGGCCTGATTGATCGCGGCCAGCAGGATTAGGGTCAAATCGCAGGCATTGATGAAGCCGCCGGGCACGGCGAGATCCTGCGCGGTGTGAATCGTTCGGGGATACAGACGACTGGCGGTTTCCAGAACCCGCAGGCCGAACGGCGATGGCGCAAAAAAAGAAAATCCGGTTTGGATGAAACTCAGATCCAGCCGCCGCCGTAATTCCGGCGTAACAATCGTCGGAAAGTTGCCGCCGGTAATCCCCCAATGGCTGAAAATCGGCCGTTGTTGTCCGTCCGGCAAAGAGGCCATGGCCTGGCAAAAAGCAACGCCTTCGGCAATGTTGGCAATCAAAATAATGGAGTCCGCCTTGGCTGCCACCAGATCGCGAAGGATGATGCGCGCCGAAGCCATCGTGATACCCCAGTTAAACCAGATGACGGCAACCGGCTGAATTCCCCGTTCTTTTAAACCGGCAATCAGAGTCTCATGATTGGACTTACCCCAGACGCTTTGTTCCAGCAGGAGCGCCGGATGACGATAGCCACGCCGATCGATCGCATGACGAAGGACCACTTCACCGGAAATAGAATCGTCGCAAGCCACCCGGAAAATACAATTGTCCGGCGACGGATAACGGGTTACGCCGGCCGCGGCGGCCCACGGAACCAGCGTAATGATCTGATGTTGATGAATAAAATCGATATTCGCCATGATAGGGGAAGAATGCAAACCGGAAAAAAGCGCCAGTGCTTGCGGGTCCTGGACAAAACGTTCAAGCTGTTCCAGAAAACGACCGGAATTGCCGCCGTAATCCAATTTAATCAGTTCTATATCACGTCCGGCGGCACGGTTCGAATTCATGGCCAGAGCGGTTGAAATGCCCTGCACAATTCCTTCGGAAGCCATTCCCGTATTGGTAAAATCGGCCAGCAGATAAAGTCGCAACGGCGCCGCCGCAACGGCGCCTAGAGACCATGCCGCCAACCAGAGTATACAGCTGCACATGAATACCGAGCGCATTATGTTCCCCCCCATCCTCATCCGATTCCCCTGTAGAAAATATATTAATGTTATTCCGGGCAAAATCAATAAAAATTCCGGATTAACCGAATTTTTGTTACTTGCCAGATTCTCGCTAATCATGTAAAGTTTGTATATCAAGGGGGCATAGCGAACTACTGATACGGGATACTATGGACGAAACCAAGGTTCAGAATACCGGCATTATGGGGGAAAAGTACCGCATTCTGATCGTCGATGACGAAGAACCGGTAGTCCGTGCTTTACAGCGGGCGTTGCGGAAAGAACCGTATTGCATTATTACGGTAAATACCGGCACGTCCGCGTTGGCGGCCTTAGCCGAACAGCCGATTCAGCTGGTGCTGGTCGATTTCCGAATGCCGGATATGAACGGCGTTGAACTGGTGGAGAAGATTCGGGAAAAATATCCCGAAGTGATCCGTATCGTGCTAAGCGGTTATTCCGAGTCATGGGCTGTGATCGACGCCATCAATCGAGGCAGTATTTATAAGTTTCTGACCAAACCATGGGACGACGAAGCCCTCAAACTCACTTTGAAAAGAGCTTTGGAATTTTATGAGTTGGAACAGAAAAATCGCAAGTTGACTGCTCATCTACAGGCCTTGAATCAGCAATTGCAAGAGGTCAATACCGCCCTGGAACAAAAAGTACAAGACCGGACTCGCGCGCTGGCGCTGGCCGGAGAAAACCGGGAAAAGACGCTGACTGGAATCGTGCTGGCGATGTCGATGCTCATGGACATTCACAACTCCGGTCTGGTCGGCCATGGACAGCGAACGGCTAAATACAGCCGGCTCCTGGCCATGGAGTTGACGTCCTCCCTGAATCTGGCGGACCTGGAAAGAGCGGCATTCCTCCATGATATCGGGAAGATTTATGTGGAAGATATGGATCGCCAACGACTTCAAACAGCGGGCGCCGGCCCGGCCGCCAGACGGGGGCATGCCGAAGCCGGATATCAGATTTTAAATCAGATTCCCGGGTTTGAGCCGATTGCCCGAATTGTTCGTCATCATCACGAGTCCTTTGACGGCAGCGGCTTTCCCGATGGATTAAAGGGCGAAATGATTCCCCTGCCGTCTCGGATTATCACCATCGCCGATGCGTTTGACCGTCTGCTTTTTCCCTGCCATAATGTTCTGGAACCGGTAAAAGAAGATTTGCTGGAACGCTTCAATACTTTGTGTTCTTTACGTCTGGACCCTTGGCTGGCAAATATTTTTCGCGAAAAAGTATATCCGCAACTGGATATTGCCGGCGAAGCGATTACCGTCCCCATGACTAAATTGTTGCCGGGGATGCTTGTCCTGGAAAATATTTATGATTCTGCAAAGCAAATAATCTGTCCAGCCATGACGTTGCTGGACTCGGAAAAAATTACCATGATTCGGCAGCGAAACGACGAGTTGGACTATTTGCGTAGTATTAAAGTCAAACTGGGATCATTGCGGCCTGAATCGGAACGTTAAGAGCCCATCGGGGATCGGGGCATCGGGGGGGCGGCATGAAGACAAAAAGCGGGGAGCTGGTCATTAAAATTGTCGGCGGGATGACGTTAATACTGATCGGCTGGCGGCTGGCGGGCATCATCGGCGATCCGGTCTTCATCGATTTTCTCGCCTATTATGATGTTTCCCATGCCATTATTCAGGGGCTTTCGCCATATGAGCTCGGGCATTTACAGGAATACAACTGGCCGGAAGCTCCGATTGTTTATCCCGGGTATGCCATCATTTTTCTGTTCTTGCTGAATTGGTCGTCGCTGGTTGCCGGGTACATGTTCTTGACCTTGAACATTATTCTGGGTTTCTGGCTGATAACGGCCACCTTCGTTCGTACGGGGTTGCTTACGCAACACCTTAGGCTGACGTGTGATCGGGCACATTGGGCTTATCTGGCTTCGCTGCTTCTGCTCTATTGTTCCTCGCCGTTTCTGATGGCCCTGCGTCACGGGCAATGTTCCATTCTGCTGGCGGGGTGCCTGTTCTGGGTGTTTTTTCCGGGGCGGGCATGGTCCAAAGCGATCGGTTTTGCGATTGCGGCGGTATTGAAATATTCGCTATTGCCGTTGTTGGGGCTGGCGTTGTTGGCAAAACGGCATTATTGGTTCTGTCTGGGCTCCTTTGCTATTTTTATAGTATTGTCGGTAATGCCCTGGTTCTGGGGACATGATCTCGCACGATTATACGCCGATTATACCCGGGAATTGACCGGACAAGCGGGTACGGGCTTCAATACTTTCCCAGTTAGCGGTTATAATATGGTTACCCTGAATTTTCTTTGTTATCCTACGGTGGTTGCAGTCTTGAAGGGGATTTTTTTGCTGATCGCCGTATGGGCCATCTGGCGGGACAGAATGACTTCCAGATTCGGTCTGAATTTTCTGCTGTTGCTCGGCTGCATAACATTGCTGGTGGTATACAACCGTCTTTACAATCTGGTCTTCATTGAGATTCTGTTGTTGACCAAAATCAATCTCTGCTGGCAACACCGGCGCTACCGCCGCATGGTCGTCCCCGGTCTTTTCCTGTTTTTGTTCCTGCTTCCGGCCTCAACGGTTTTTGCCGTTGCCAACCAGATCGGACGGATGACGGCGGGGACCAGAATCGTCTTTCTCAGTCGCTTTGGAATCTGGGAAAATCTTTTTCCGGTGTGGTCGTTATTGATGCTGGCCATAACCGGCTATGCCATTTACGAATATGTATTGCAGCGTGAAGATTATAACTTTGCTTTTACGCTTCCGAGCAAGGAGAAAAATGATGGAAAGAATCTTTAATCGCAAGAATCAGACGGTCTTCCTGTTTCTGCTGGGACTGGGACTCGGGTTCTGGGAGTATCACAATCTTACGGCGCTTTCGGAACAATGCGGGCCGTATTGGCTGCTGCCGGGGCTGGTTGTGGCGGCGTTACTTGGGATGGGGTTGCGGGGGTTGGCGCGGAAGGTGTTTTTCGGACGGCAGATTTCCGTTCATCAGTCATGGTCTTTCGATGCGCTGGTCGATGGGCTGGCGCGGCTGAACCCCTGGGGCAACTATTATGGATTCGAAAAATGGTTCACCATTCGGGAAACCGGTTGGTCGGAAACCGAAGTTGATCTGTGGCTTTATCTTCGTACCCGATGGTTATGGTTGTTCGGGGTCGGCGGATTGACCATGGTCCTGGCAATTCTGGGAAAAATCACGGCGGCAATAGTGATCGGCGGGGCGGGCATTCTGACGGCTGGCTGGTTCGTTATTGCGGCAAGGCAGTCTTGCTGCACGTTGTTTCAAATTGCCGTATTTTACCTTGTGGTATTCGGAGTGGAAGGCGGAATTTTCATCGGCTGTTCCGGCCCTTGGGTCGGCGGTTATCTCCCGGCGGCGGCGTTATACCTTTTGTTCAATCTTTGCTATTATTTCTCGCCGATTCCGTACGGAATCGGATTTGCCGAACTCCCGGTTCTGCTCCTGCCTGTCCACAATGTCTGGAATATTCTGCTGGTGTTCCATCTGACCAAAGTCGTTTTGCTGTTGCCAGTCCAGATGATCTACTGGGCGCGATATAAGTTTCAACTGGAAGATTTTTTTATTCCGTCGATCATGGAAAAAATCCGTGCGTCCATTCGGCCGGGTTCCGGCTGGTCGGATCCGACGACGACCACCCCGGATCGTCCGGAGGTGTCCGTGGTGATTCCGGCTTACAACGAAGAACTCCGGCTACCGGTGTACCTGAACAAAATCAGACAATACCTGGAAGAACGGTCCGCCCTGTCGATTGAGGTGATCATTGTCGATGACGGTTCGCGGGACGGCACGGCGGAGCTGGCGGAGGCCGAGGCGGTGCGCGACGGCCGATTCCGACTGGTTCGGCAGTTGCCGAATCAGGGCAAAGGAGCAGCGGTCCGGCGCGGCGTGATGGCTGCTCGCGGCCATTATGTTCTGTATGCGGATGCCGACGGCGCGACTCCAATTGAAGAACTCGACAAACTACTGGTTCCCGCCCGGCAGGGCGCGGAAGTGGTGATTGGGTCCCGTCGAATTGCGGCCGTGCAGGAAGCGCGGCAACGTAATCTGTTGCGAGCCATGATGGGCATGACTTTTTACAAAACCGTCAATTATTTTGCCGTTCCGGGGATCCGGGATTCCCAATGCGGGTTCAAATTGTTTCGTCATGATGCGGCAGTCCGGTTGTTTTCCGCCGCCAGGGAAAACGGCTGGGCGTTCGATGTTGAACTGCTGTATCTGGCGCAATTGTACGGCTATGGGATCGCGGAAACTCCGGTCAACTGGCAGGAGATCGCCGGCTCCAAAGTCCATCCGGTCAAAGACGCGTTGAAGATGTTGTTGGCGGTATTCCGGATTCGAAATCGGCACCGGGGTTTTTTTAATAAAAATTTTTTGACGGAGCAGGCCCAATGAAAGAACGTTTGATTCGAACCTTGAAACGCTGGGTGCTGGGCAACCGGCTTCCGGTTTATATTATCAGTCAGGAGCCTTTGATTTGCATTGCTTATTGGGAAGATTACGTGAAAAATGCCGCCGCGATCAGCGCGGTGTTGGCAACCCGTAAAACGGCTTATTTTCTGTTCCAACTGGGCTGGCACCGGGAAACGACGGAACGCGCTCGGGAACTGCGGGAAGAGGCCGAAAAATATGCCATTTCGTCCTGCCGTTTTATCTTTCTGACCAATTCGGAACGCGAAAGCGAATTACTGGCGGCGGAAAGATTGAATCCTGAATTTATCCATCAGAATGCGCTGGTGGACGAACGGCGGTATCGAATTATTCGGGCGGAAAAAAAGTATGACGCTATCTATATTGCCAGAATCACCCCGTTTAAACGGCATCAGTTAGCCGCGTTGATCCCTCGTTTGCGCTTGATCGGCGATCATTCGCAGCCGGAACTCTCATACTTTGAAAAAACCATGCAGCGATTGTCTCATGCGGACTGGACCAGAAAAATATGGGGCAGAAAAGTCAGCCAGGCCATTGCCCAGGCGCATACCGGCCTTTGCCTGTCGGCGGAGGAAGGCGCCATGTTTGTCAGCATTGAATACCTGCTTTCCGGCTGCCCGGTGGTTTCGACGGAGAATCTGGGCGGCCGCAACGCCTTTTTTCGGGACGACTATGCAGTGATGGTAAAAGATACTCCGGAAGCCGTGGCGGAAGGCGTACAGGCGATGATGCGCCGCCATCCGGACTCGACCATAATCCGCGAGGAAACGATTCGCCGGATGGAAACGTTTCGGCAACGGTTCAAAGTTTTAATCCAGAACATTTACGCGCAGGAACACGTATCCCGCCCGTTTGCCGAAGAATGGCCTCGGGTTTTTGTTCATAAATTCGGACTGCGTTGTCCCACCTGGACGATTCCCGGCCGGAAATTTCTCCATCCCAGTCCGGATTTTCAAGCAAAGGGTAAGTCATGAGGCCAATCACCAAAAATCGCAAACTGCTGGAATTGCAGCGGAAAGAGTTGTTCTTTTCCCGGAATGGGACCCGAAAATTCCATCTGGCCAATTTCGAACCGGCGGTATGGCTAGCCGCATCCGGCATCCGGCTTCTGCAGTTGTGGCAACGCGGCATGGCCAATGCCGCTGACTTGCAACTTACCCGCTACCGACTTTGCCTGCCGAATTTGCCGACGGCGTTCAACGGGTACCGGATTCTGTTCATGAGCGACTTGCATTTGGAAGGCCTGCCAGTCATTACCGACAATCTTATTCGCTTGTCACGCTCGGAACCCCATGACCTCTGCCTGCTGGGCGGCGACTACCGTTTTTATGATCGGGGAAATCCGGTTCCCGCCATGATTTATTTGGATAAACTGTTGCCGGCACTGACCAGCCAGAGCCGGGTAATCGGAATTCTCGGCAATCACGATGAATATGAAATCGGTCTCCGACTGGAAAATTTCGGCGCGGAAATTCTGGTGAATGAAAATCGTTATGTGGAAAAAGACGGGGAACGAATATACGTCTGCGGAGTCGATGACAGTAACTATTACGGTGCGCATAATCTCGAACAGGCGCAGGACGGCATTCCGTCTGCTTCCTGTAAAATTTTGCTTTCTCATTCGCCCGATATTTATCGGGAAGCCGAAGCCAGCGGAATCGCTCTTTATCTGGCGGGACATACGCATGGCGGACAGCTTTGCCTGCCGGGCCGCATTCCAATCATTACCGAAACCGCCGCCCCGCGCCGAATGGTTCGCGGTCATTGGCGTTATCGCACCATGCAGGGCGTCACCTGCGCCGGGGCGGGATGCAGCGCCATTCCCATCCGTTTCAATTGTCCTCCGGAGATGGTGCTTTTGACGCTGGTTGCCTCCGCATAAACTTTTGTCGGATTCGAGTTAGAACCTGCTTGCGTTCCGCAGTGGAAAGATAACACCGGAATCCCAGCAGCGTATAAAACGTTCCCCCGGTTGCCGCGGCCATTCCCAGCCACCACAGATTCCAGCGTGTCGGCGGCAGCCAGTGGGTCATTGCCAGCAGGACGACGATCGGTGGCAGTAACATCAGCGGCAACGGCATAAAGACATGACGCAAATAGAAAAACAACGGCAGATGGAATTCCTGGCTGAGCAGCGGCAGCGTGACGAAAAAAGTAATGACCAGCGTTGGCAACAGCGGAGCCCAGACGATACCGCGAACGCCGAAAACATAAACCAGCGGAATACTCAACCCCAGACAGACCAGACTTTCAACCAGTGCCACCGTCGCAATTTTTTTATGCTGTCCGCTCATCAGTAACAGTTTTTCCGGCGCACTGCGAAACAGAATATTGAACCCCAGAATCAGCAGGGCGACGCGAGTGATAAAAACGGTGCTCCCGCCCTGAACTTTAAGCCAGATCTGCAGAATCGGCGGTGCCAGCAGAAAAAGAATCATCACCGCGCCGCAGGTGATGAACGCCGTAACTTTGCCGGATTTGAGCATCACCCATTTCAAGGCTTCCCAGTTGTTCTGTTTGTAATAACTTGCGGCCATACTGCCGAGCGTGTCCTGAAATTGGGTAGTAAGTTTCTCCATCAATTCGGATAACCGGGTCCCGATCTGGTAGACCGATACCGCATTCATCCCCAATATGATGCCGAGTACGATCTTGTCACACCGTCCCATCATCAAGCGGGAAAGATTGAGCAGATAGGCAAAAGTGCTGAAGGCGGAAATTTCCTGAAACGCCTGGTATTTTATCAAACGGAACGAAAGATGAAATCCCGGCAACAGCCGGTATACTCCCACCGCCATGATAAAGTTGGTGGTCAGATTCAGCAACGCGCAGAAAACCGCCAGCGCCATCAACGAAAACCCACATTTCAGCAACAGATAAATGCCAACCAGTTGCAGGGTTATATTGAACAGCAGTGCGTAATTTTTTATATCATACCGCTTCAGGCCTGCCAGAATTTCCGGAAAAATACCGGTCGGGAAAACCAGCGCCGCCCCGGTGCCGAAAAGGATGAAGACGGAACGCAGATAGGCAAGCTGTTCCGGACTGGCGGCAGTGAACGTGAAAATCTTCTGTAATACCGGGGCAATCGCAAGCGTTCCGAGCAGAATCAGCACCCCCATCAACGCATAGACGGCAACAATCGAGGAAAAAATGCGATTGAGCCTTGTCAGGTCATGGTCGATCACGGTTTCCGCAGTAATTTTCTGAATCGTCTGGCCGAATCCGAAGTCCAGCATCAGCGAATAGCCGAAAACCACCCATAGCAACGTCCAGAAACCGTAGTTTTCGCTGCCCAGACCAATAAAAAGGAAACGCACCAGGAAAATGGCGGCGAACATCCGCCAAAGCAGCGAAACATAATTGGCGGCGGTATTGCGTATTACGGTGAAGGTATATTGTCCCATAACCTATTTCCCCTCTCGATTGATGCCAAGAAAATCGGAAAGATGCCGATCCTGAAAAAGATCGATTCCCATATCCGATTTGGCGACATATAAAATTCCGAACACCAGGAAAAGAAGAACGATCAACAGCACGAAAAAGACGGCCATTCTCATGGCGATTAACAGTAGTTCCCGCTGAAATCCGACCGGTTCCCGCCGCCGTCGATCAAGCCCGAGAAATACCACCAGATAAAATCTTTTGATGAACCAGAATGTAGTCCGAAAGTCGACGATCTTCGTGGACGGAACCCGGGCGATCCGTTTGAGAACGTTGCGCAGTTCCTGACGTTGTTCGAAGTTAAGGGTCTTTTCGATATCCGGCCGAATCATGGAATAATAATATTCCTCGCCGGGTTCCTGCTGGCGTTGTTTGACCAGCAAATTTTCAGGACTGGACTTCATCGCGGTTCTGAGTCTCCGTGGTTTTGATCCGGTTAAAATTGGCGATCAACGCAAAAACCAGCATCAGTTCGTAGAAATTGTTCGTCTGCTTCAACACCCATTCCAGCGTCGATTCCAGATAAATCGCCAGCAGCCCGCCGATCAGGCCCAATGCGAGAAAGCGTAACGGATGCTTTTTCCCCCTCCAATAATTATATATATTCCGCAGATAAAAGTATAGTATAAAAATCAGGAAGATCACCAGATTATGCCATCCGGTTTCCGCCGCAATCATCAGATAGGTTGTTTCCACCAAGCCTTCCTTGAAATCCGATGTCGCACGGGGAATGTGGTCTCCATACGGATAAGGATCATTGATCTTCAACCCGAAATTATTGAGTCCGATGCCCAACGTTTTGTCTTTTGCCATCCGCACGGCGCCGTGAGCCAGTTCGATCCGGCTGTTCTTCGACGATTCCGGGGCACTTTTGATACGCGTGATAATGGAGTTCAGCGACATGGCCAGCACGGCAGCGCCAAGCGCACCCATGACCATCAACAAAACGACATTTTTCAATTCCACTTTACGGAGGAACGCCAACGTCATGATAACGGCAATGCTGAGAGCGTAACACGTCAAGCCACCCCGGGAAAGCGTGGCGATAATACACATGCTGCCCAGCCCGAAACAGATCAGCGTCTTGCCGATGTCCCGCAGCTTATGGTCGAACTGCAACAACTTGGCCAACATCATACTGTTGATAACGATCATGTACATCACCAGCGAGTTCTGATGCGGAAACGGTCCGTTGGTTTGGTAGATATGAAGACGATATTTCTGATCGATCACGACCAGAAAGATATAAACAATCATGATCGCGAAATATCGGAACAACAGCAAAACTTTTTCTTCGCTGTCAAGATAATGGTAAAGAACCCAGAAAAAGAAATACATTCGGATCATTTTCCATATTTCAAAACCGGAATAAAGCGGTTCTCCGGCATTGATGATCGAGATGGCGCTGAACCCGAAATAAAGCAGATATAAAAACGTTCCCGGCGGAAAAAACCGGATCTTGACCGTCCGCCGGGTCAGTACCAGCAGAAAAATAATGATTCCGGCCAAATCCACCAGGGTAACTTCGAATCCCCGCGAAGTTCCGCGGTAAGTCTCGTGCGAAACAAAATTGATGGATTCTCCCAGCCGGCAGGTGAAAAAGATCATCAGAAAGAAAACGATCTTTTCCACCAGCGGTTTCTTCAGCGCCAGCAAATATCCGGCCGGAACGCCAACCAGAAGCACCGCAAAAAAGACCAGATATTTCAGCTCAAACATTCCATCTCCCCCCGCCACGCAAAAAATATCTAGTTGTTATTGCTCGGTTGCATAAAGGTAGAATGTCCGAACGGCCCGGCAATCAGGTTAAGTACTTCTAAGGTCGGGATCAGTTTTTTGATAAAAACGTTATATTCGGAAAAATCGCCTTTGGGCACATAGACAATATCATTGGGTTCGAGCAGCACGTCTTGACTCCGTCCGCAGAGAATGTCTTCCGTATAAATCTTATAGACCTTGGGAGTGGCCAGGCCACCTCGGATAATCAGTGCATTGAAGTCACTGGTATCGATTGTCCCGCCGACATAGGTCAGCGCCTGCATCAGCGTCAGATTTTCTTTGTACCCGATGTATCCCGGCGCTTTGACGTCGCCCAGAATAAACACTTCGCGGTTCATCGTTGACGGAATATAAATGTAATCGCCGTCCCGCAAAGGAATATTATGGAGGCGGTTGCCTTTGCGAATGGCTTCCACAAAGTTTACCGGCAGGACGACGCCGTTACGAGCGATAAAGGCGTGGCGCAAGTCCGCCATTTCAATGGTATCGCCCTTAAACTCGCCGACGGCAAAACCTTTAGCCATGGCAACGGCATCCGTCAGCCGGGTATTGTTCCGAATCAGATATGAACCGGGATTTCCGACCTTGCCGACAATTGAAAACGTGGAACTGTGAATTTCCGTCGGAATCAAAGTCACTCTGGGATTGGTAATATATTCTTTCAACGCTTTCTGGATTGTCGCAGTCGCCTGCTGAAGCGACAGCCCGCCGATTTTAAGCGGCCCGACCAGCCCGATGGAGACCAACCCGTCCGGGGTGACTTGCAGTCCGGTGGCGTTAAGTTCTTCATTGTCATATACTTTAAAATCGAATTTATCCCCGGAGGCAATGGTGTAAACGGCCGATGGCTCCTGCTGTAATTTCAGCAGTTCTTTCTGCACCTCTTCCGGCTTGCGGTCGACGACATTCAGCTCCTGTAACGCCGAGGTCGGCGGGGCCGGCGTCAAGGGGCGGATATCCTTTCCCGGACATCCGGTCAGAACCAATACGCTTAGCATGACCAGCAACGCACCGAATTTCTCAGCTTGGGTTATCATAGTAGGGCAACTCCACCCGGTTAACTACCCCGGCCAGGTTATTGATCTGTTTGGCGTGCAAAAAATCGATACATTTTTTTAGCTTGAACTTATTGGAGTGACGAAACCGTCCGACAATGATCGTCAGATCCGCCGAACCGGCAAAAGCCGCAAATAACTGCAAGTTATGATACGGCGTCGGCAGCTCGAAAAAGACAATTTCATAGCCGTGGAACGACTCAAACAGCGCCTTGACCCTCCGGCTGTCCAGCGGACGCATATAAGTCTGTTGGTTAAAATCGAAATAGGCTTTATCCCAGTATGCATTGATGGGATTGACGGCCGGCCGGTCATCGGTCTCGTCATAGAGGAAGCGATTGATCAGAAACGGCGCGATTTCCGCCGGCGGCTGCATGACCGTGTCGATCGCCAGCACCCGCCGTTTTTGGGTACAGGCGAACTCGCATAATCCGTTGATAATAAAACTTTTCCCCGCCTCCGGATCGCTTCCTCCACAGGAAACATAAGGCGTGGGATGGCCCTGGCAGCGGCTGAGGATCTGGTCGTAAAGCATTTGCAGCGCCGCAAAGTAACGGCTGGGTTCCACCGCATCCTTATCCGGCAATTCGCCAATAACCGGAATTCCGGCAAGATGGACAAAATCGTATTTGCTCTTAACCGTGAAGTCGAGGAATTCCAGCAAGGCAAACAGCAACGTTCCCAGAATCAGACCGAAAATTCCGCCGGCGATGGCAATGATTTTTTTCCGTCCGGCGATATGGGAAGGCGGCGGCACGGCCCGTTCCAGAACTTCAACATCAATCGTCGTTGCTTTGATTGCCGCTTGGGACAACGTCAAAATATTTTCGACGCTTTTCAACAGTTCGCGATCGATCGCCAGTTTCCGGAGGATCTCCATATATTCGGTTTCCAGAGCGGAAAGTTTACTTAATTCGCCTTTCAGCCGAGTAATTTCATTTCGCAGTTCCTCGGAGTTCCGGTGCGTCGATTTCAAACTGGTTTCCGCCGCGAGTTTTTCCTGTTCCTGAACCCGGCGCAACTCATTGTCGCCGTAGACGATTTTTTCTGGAACCGGAGTTGTGGTCTGCGGCGCTTTCCGCGCGGCTTCCAGTTCCGCTTCAACCCGCTGAACCCGGGGGTTTCTGGCGGTAAACTTCTGCTTGAGCTGGGCCAGTTCCGCTTCCATCGCCTGAATGTTTTTCTGGGCGTCGGCGCTGACGACATAAGAGAGTTGGACTTCTTTTTTCATGGTGCCGATATTGCGTCCGGTATCATCGATTTTAATTCTCAACGCTTCTTCGAGCATGGTGTTTTCCATCAACTTGACCTCGGCGGTCTTGAGCTGTTCAAACTGTACGGCAGTCTGCGACTCCATGGAGATAATCCGATGCCGGGCTTTGAAGTCCGATAGCTTTTTCTCCTGTTCGGTGATTCTCCGGGTGATTTCGTCGCGGTTCACTTGATAATACTCATAAACTTTTTTGGCGGAGGAACTTAAAATCTCGACATATTGCTGGAGAAAAACATCGGTCAGCGTATTGGCAATATCGGCAGCCAGATGCGGGGAGTTGGCCGTTGCGACAATCCGGATAATACTGGTGTTCTTATCCTTAAGAATGGCCGTCTGCCCGTAGAGCGCCTGAACGCTGCTCGATAATTTTAATTTTTTGATGACCGCTTCAACATTTTGCCGGGTCCGAATCGTTTCCACCATGGTATTGAGGTCCAGCGGCTTGTAGAGTTGCGGCAAATCTTTTTGCTCGAAGGCCTGACTGGTATTACGCAGCAAGGTACATTGGGCCGACCATCTCGTTTTGATCGTCAACTTGGCGGTGACGGTCGCAATCGCCAGACCGGCCAGCGCAATGCCCAAAATATAGATGATCCGTCGCTTTAAAGTGATCAGAAAAAACCGGTAATCGATTTTCAGAAAATCGATACCCAAATCCGATTCATGGTTGTCAGGCGCGGTTGAATTACCCATTTAATACAGCTCAGTTGAATCTTTGCCACAAGGTCATAAAACGTTTATATAAAACGTCCGGTTCCGGTTCGTTTAAGCCCAATACTTCATATTCCCACGGTTCCGGCAGATGGTTCACCAGCAGGAGTTGCGGCAAGGCAAGATAGAGCCGGAAGCGAGGATAACGTACAAACAAAAACCATGGAGAAAACTGCGGCCCGACATAGTAGAGATTCAATAAAATGTTTTTGGCACGAGTTTTCACCCCGGCCTGATCATGCCAGTTCCGCATGGCCAGATAGAAATCCCACTCATACCCGAAATCACGCGGAATATCGTAGACTGCGCTCAAAACAAAACTGTAAAAATAACGGAAAACCGGTAACATTCGCTCATAAAGTTCCTGCAATTCCGCCTTATTGCGATGATGAGTCGGCTGGAGTTTGTAGTCGATCGCTTGTTCGTAAAGCGGCAACAATTCAGTATCTTGCAGTTCCCGCGCTCCCTGAAATTCGGCCAACAGACTGCGACGGCGGCAATAAGACGAATCAAACCGGCCGTACAGCATCAAAAACGCATCGCCGCAGGCCATGACGGCTTTAAAAATATTGCGGGTAACGAATTCCTGATCTTCTGCGGCGTCCAGACTTTTCGCCAGTTTTTCCCGGCTGAGCAGCAATCCCACGCCGCGGTTGAGCATCAATTGCATGGCATTGTCCGGGGGGAGCCGGTTGCCGTCAAAGTCCGGAACCGCATTGAGAATGTCCGCCGGTCCAAAGATCACCCGATGTCCGTGTTTAAGTTCAAACCACATCATCGTCGGCGGCAATTTCGGCAGTTCCGAAACATTTTTCAACGGCCCGAAGTCAACCTCCAATCCCATTGTTTCGCTCAAGTGCACGGACGTCTGACGCAGGTCGGTAGAATAACGTTTTTGGGCTGATCTTGACAGCTTTCTGGTAATGACGAACAAGTCATAATCATTGAACAGTTTCATTTCGGTATCGGCCAGAATTTCGACCCCGCCTTCGCCGCGACCGTATCCGCCGCCCAGAATGACGGCGGCCAGATGCGGGGCCGGAATGATGCGTGCGACCGTTTCCGCGATTACGGTCATATCGCGGTCGATCCGGCGGTCAAGCGCCTCATTGCCGTAAACGGTGTACGTTGACGCCATTTCATCGTGCTCCCAAGTCGTTGTGCCGTCCGCATAATCTACTGAACATAAAGCGGATGACGACTTTTATTTCAGTTATAAGCCCGGCCTTGCTGCTGTAGTAAAATTCGTGAAGATTATCTTCTTCCGGATCGTTCTCCTCCGAGTGGACGGACGCCGCAAACGGAAAGACTGCCGGACGATAGATTCTCAGCAGCTTCACGGTTTCCGCAGCTGTCGTGTTGGCTTTCAAGGGGCGGTTTCCGGCCAGAAACAATCGCCCCGCAATTACCTGTGGCAATAGGGAAAATTTATCCAGCGAGAGACGGTACCAGAACCGAGTGAAAAAGCGGTCGTTGATCCCGCTGATTACGGTCAACTCGCAAGTCTCCAATTGTTTATTCCGATATATCGTTTCGGTCCGGCGCTGTCGCGGAACCAGTCCGGACAACATAAAATACGGAATCGCGCCCATCAGCAACAGCCCCAATCCGCTCAGGCGATGGACTACGGATACCAGCCATTGCGACATGCCGCCCGGAGAAATGTCAGCCAGCAGAAAGCGATCGACCACTGCCGTATGATTGCCGGTCTCCGGATCAATCAGACTGTTGTGATAAATGATTTTATTCTCGATTTCCAGATCGACGCCCACATAGGACCCGCTGCAGACAATAGACCGGGTAATCGAAGTTGCCTTATCGATCAGGACGTGCGAGGCAATGATCGCTCCCGGCCCGACTACCGTAATTTCCTGAAGTTTGACATGATCGGCGACCGCCACCGGAGAGTGAATGTTACAACTGTCGGCCAGCTCGACATTCTGCCCCAGCCAGATTCCCTCCTCGTTATTGTATCCGGGCAGGAAATAATGGAATGAATCATGTCCCAATATCCTCATATTCAAGTCGAAATAACTTTTTATCGTATCGAGCGGACTCACCGGGAAATCGGTATTGGCGAGAGGAACAGCTTCCGCATTGCTGAGATGCCGGGCATCGGATGCCCAGGCAAAGACCAGATGCTTGCCGTCTTTCACTGCCAGTCCGTCCGGAGAACCCGGACGCAGCCATTCGGAACGTTGTTTGTCATAAGCCACCCAGTAGAGTCCGCGGAACAACAGCAATTCTTCATCTCCGAGAAACGCCTGATTCTGCTGTAGAATCTGCGCCAACGAATCTTCCGGCCGGGCGGTGGCATAAGTCACCTCCATCCCCCAGCGTTCTCCGTGCTGAAAATATTTTTCCACTTCCGGAACCGGTTCCCGCTGAACGATCCGGATCGCCGAAACATGCAGGAGGGTGCACAGGTCGAAATAATATTCCAGCAACGGCTTATTAACAATTTCCAGCATAAACGGCGAAAGTTCCGGCATAATTTGCGCCGGCCAGACAAAATCCCCGATACGGCAGTCAATCAACCCTCTCATGGCTGCACCTCTTAGCGGTATGACTTTATTGCCGTATCCAGATCATCAAAAATTTCGAAAATTTTATAGGCGCGGGTAATTTCAAAAACCATTCGGGGTTTTTCCTGCAGATGCAACAGTTTGATGTTGCCATCGGATTCAACTGCGGATTTTAAACAACCGACGATACTGCCTAAGCCGGTGCTGTCGACAAAATCCATGCCGGCCATGTCAAACACAAAATGTCGGTTGTCTTTCAGCAAATTCGTGAATTCTTTTTTCAGCAAAGGAGCGCTGACGGCATCCAGCCGGCCGGAAATGGATAAGACCGCCACTCCCGTATTGGATTTTACGGTAATATTCATAGTTTTCCCCCTTATACAGTTTAATACGCACCGCGTCCTGATAGTACTGCCGGTATGGTCTGGAGCAAAATTTTCAAATCCCCTAACAGACTCTTGCATCGGATATATTTTTTGTCAAGCGCCACTTGTTGTTTAAACGGAATATTGCTGCGTCCGGAAACCTGCCAGATACAGGTGATTCCCGGCTTGACATGCAATCGTTTACGGTCCTCCATCGTATACAGCGCCACCTCCTTCGGCACGGGCGGACGGGGTCCGACCATACTCATATCGCCCTTCAGCACATTGAATAACTGGGGAAGTTCATCGATGCTGAACTTGCGGATGAACCAGCCCACCCGGGTCACCCGGGGATCTTTTTTCATTTTGAAAATCACGCCGTCGCCCGACTCGTTGCTCGCGGCGAGTTGAGCTTTCAGCGCTTCGGCATTCACGACCATCGAGCGGAATTTGAAAAAACGGAAATGCCGCCCGTTCAATCCCACTCTGGTCTGCGCAAAGAAAATGGGTCCCGGCGATTCTCCAAAAATGGCAATCGCAGTGATCGCAAAAATCGGCGACAACACCGCCATCGCCATCAGCGACAGAACCATATCCAAGGTTCGTTTCAAGGCGCACGTCCCCTTCAAAGTCAGATTCCAAAGCAGGATTTTAGTCCGGATCCGCCAGCCGATATAAATGCGGCCGCGATGAATCTGGCGCTCTATCAATGCCATGAGGTTGTCATGATTGGGTCCGGTCGACATCTTCCCCCCGCTTTTGTACCGCAAACATTTTCCATTTGATCACCCGGAAAATAAATACCGGATTGCCGATCAGATAACGTTGCCACATCCGTCGCGGTTCCTGCCACATCCGGTACAGCCATTCCATGCCCAGTTCGCGCATCCAGACCGGCGCGCGAGGAATGGTTCCGGAATAAAAATCAAACAGTCCGCCGACGGCCATGGCGATCCGCACCTGAAGCCGGCGACTATGTTCTACCAGCCATTTCTCCTGTTTCGGTACCCCGAACGCCACCAGCAAAATATCCGGGGCCGCCCGATTAATGGCGGCAAAAACTTGTTCGGTTTCTTCCCCCTCGTGAAAGTATCCGTGTTGTTCTCCTATAATTTTAATGCCGGAAAATTGTTTTTCCAGATTTTTTTTCATCTGAGCGGCAATTCCCGGTTTGGCACCCAGCAGAAAAATCGTAAAATGGTTTTTAACAGCTATTTGACAAATAAATGGCAGCATATCTGTTCCGTTGACGTTTTCTCTTAAGGGTGTGCCGATGATCCGGCAGGCCAGATTGACCCCGATTCCATCGGGGAAAATGGCATCGGCCTGTTGCAACGCCTGATAATAGTCCGGATCTTCCGTCAACGTATTCAAACAGTAGGGATTGACGAAGAATATCATTTTCCGGACGCCGTTCTTCAAGGCGTCGGCTAGCATCTCCACCGCGCCATCCATGCGGAGGTTCATGAATTCGATGCCAAAAAGATTGATCTTGTCATGGTATGCTTCGGCTTCCTGGTGAAACAGGGCGGCGGGAATGCTTTTCAAGATCAGCAACAGATCGCCCAGGGGGCTTTTGTGATGCAGGTATTCCATCTCAATCCGGTAGCGCCCGCCATGGGCAATCCGGGTGGCGTTCCGAATATACCAGAGGTTGAAGACGCCGGGAGTTGACGCCAGCAGTCCAGCATCGCCGGCCGCCGGGCGATCGTGGTTATAGCGCCGAATACTGATTCCGATCAAATCAAGACGGTTCAACAAAACATCGACAAATAGAGAAGCATTACGCAGATAGTAACGGTGAAAATTGAAATAGTGCACCCGCAGAGGTCGCCCCCAGCGGCCATAGACGACCACTGCCCGAAAAATCGGCTTTCCGGTCGCCAGACGGCGTCCCCCGAGAAACAGAAATAACGGCAGCGTTACGGTCAGGCAAAACATCAATGCCCCGGTCCAACTGAGCAACTTCCCGCTTAAAAACGTGACATACCAGAGCAGTTTGCAACTGCCATGCGCCAATTTCGCCGCCAGACGACGGCGAGACGACGAGGTTAACCGCTTTTCCAGCAAAACAATTTTTTCAAATTCGGTATTGTTCATAGGCCTCAATCAGGGTTTGTACATGTTTTTCCCAGGAAAACAAAGCGACCCGCCGAATTCCGGCTTCGCTCATGGTTTGCCGGAGTTCGGGCGAACTTAACACCCGTTCCATCGCGGCGGCGATGGCGCCCGGGTCTTCCGGGTCAAACGTCAATACGGCCTCTCCGCCCACTTCCGGAAGCGACGAACGGTTCGAACAGACAACAGGAACTCCGCAAGCCATCGCTTCCACCACCGGCAATCCGAATCCCTCATAGAGTGAAGGGAATACATAGAGCGAGGCGCCGTGATAGAAATCCGGCAACGCGTCGGCACCGACAAAACCGGGAAACTTGATCTGCCCGGCGTACTTCGACTTGCGGGCCGCCGCCACCACCTGTTCCGCTCCTGACCACGGACTGCCGGCCAGAACCAGTTCATAACGTTGCGCCAGTTCCGGAGGAAGCAATTCATACGCTTTAATCAGATTCAAATGATTTTTGCCGGGATGCTCGATCCGGGCAATATAGAGCAAGTACGCTCCCGACAATTGGTACTGTTCGGCCAACCGGCGGTGGTCGAAATGGGGACCGACATGAAAAGCTTGCGCGTCATACCCGTTGTAGTCCACCGTGATTTGATCGGCGGCGATCCGGCAGAACTTGATCGTATCGCGCTTGGTCGATTCGCTGACCGTCAGCAGATGATGCGCCCGGCGCAGAAAAAACGGAATGATTTTCTTGATGTAAAACATTCGGAAAAGATCGTATTTCCCCGGAATATAGTGTTGCGAAAAATCATGCACAGTCACGATGGTGAAACGGGGATAGCGGCACATCACCCGGCGATTCCCGGCCGGAAGAAAAATAAAGTCGTAGGCGGAGAAATCATATCGCCACGGCATGATGAAAAGGTGCCACAGCATATTGCGCAGCGGCGAAGCCCAGCGCATGGAAACCGGGATAAAACTCGCACCGGGCGCCAGTTGACGCAGTGCCGGCAGATCATTCTCCAACGCCAGCACAGTCACCTGATGCGTTGCGGACAGACGTTTGAGCACGTTGGCAAGATAGACGGAGATCCCGGATCGGCCACCGTCGAAAGCCATGGCGCTGATGAATATTTTATACATGTTCGTGCCCCCCTGCCGAAATTTTTTCGAACCGTTGCAAAAAGGTTTCCGCCGAAAACTCTTTCCGAACCTTTTCAGCGCCGTTCCGACCGTAGCCGACGGCTAATTCCGGATTCCCCAGTAAAGTCCGCAATGCCTCCCGCAAAGCGTGCACATTCCGTTCCGGGACCAGAAGACCATTTTCTCGATCCGTCAGCCACTCCCGAATGCCGCCGACATCGAACCCGACGACTGGCGTCTGACAGGCCAATGCTTCAATGCCGACCAGCCCGAACGGTTCCTGCCATCGGGAAGGGACCGCCGCTACGGCTGCCTGTTGCAGATAGCGCTCCGGCTCATCCACCCAGCCGGTGAAAGTAACCCGGTTTTCCCATTGCTTCCGCTTCACCAGTTGCCGCAGTTCCGGTTCCTGATTCCCGCAGCCGACAATCGTAAGCTTGACGTTGTCCGGCAACCCGGCAAACGCCGCCAATAGCAGATCGATTCCTTTGCCCCGAATCAGCTGTCCAATATAGACGACCGAGCCCGGTTGCCGTTCGGACGCCGCACCGGATATCGGTTCCTGTACCGGATAGATTTTATGGATTTTAGCGGCGGGATACCCGTTAAGCAGCAAGTTATTGCGCATATATTCCGACATCACCAGATAGCCATGGCAGCTCCGGATTTCCGTAATCAACCGGTGTTGCCGCCACAGATTTACCAGATGTATCCGCCCATTCCGTTTTTCCAGCAACGCGGTACAAAGGGCACAGCCGAGAAGACTGAATGGCCGATGACAATTACCGTGCAGAAACGGAAAGTATTTATGGTGTCGGGGACAGTAATAATCATGATCGTGAAAAAAGACCATGGTCTTGAAACGCTGTCGCAAATCGCGGATCAATTCCGGGGAAGCGGTTTTATTGAGGATTGCCAGATCAATCTGCAATCTGGTCCGCCAGGATTGGTCGTGATCCGCAAGCATGAATACATCCGTGAAGTTCCGGGCAAACCCGTCCGCTCCGCTCACCCGGTCTTCGAATAAGCCGTAGACTTGATGTCCGGCATGAATCAGGAGCTTGGCAATCGCGGCAATATAGCGTTCCACGCCGCCGACATATCCGCAATGGGTATTGACCAGTAGAAGCTTCATGATTTCTGCCCCTTGCGTCCGGATTGCGATAGCACCAGGTCATAAAAATCCAGCAATTTACGGGTGATGATCGGCCACGAATATTCCTGACGAACCGTATGCCCGGCATGGGCAATCAGGTTTTCCCGTAATGACGGTTCTTCGATCATTCTCTGATAACAGAACTCCAGATCCGCAAGGGAGTCATGATCGAACAGCAGACCGGTTTTTTCAGGTTCGATCAATTTTTTCAGTCCGCCGGTTGACGCGGCAATCACCGGCACGCCGGCCGCCCAGGCCTCCAGCACGACAATCCCGAACGGTTCATGGATGGACGGCAGAATGAAAAGATCGGCGGCATGGTACGCGGCCGCCAACTCCGGCGAGTCCGGCGGCAACCCCGGAATAACCGTCAGCAACTGCTGCAACTGCCGGGCGGCAATGAAAGATTGCATTTCGGCATAGTAATCCGGGGCGGTAACCGGGCCGATCAGAACCAGATGGATATTTTCGGATTTTTCCTTCAGTCGTTCCAGCAACTGCAACAGCATTTGCTGGTTTTTCTGGTAATCGATCCGGGATACGCAGAGAATGAGCTGGGCGGCCGGATCGATCTGCCATTGCCGGCGAAAATCGACTTCCGGAACTTTCTCGAACCGTTCGACTTCCACGCCGTTGGGCAAATAGACTACGGGGCGGTCAGGATAGCGGTCGCAGGTCATTTCATACTCGTTGTACCCGACGCATATGATCCCGGCCGCCGCGTTGAGAAAGCGATTGCGGCCCAGAAGCAAGTCGAGCAATCTGCCGTAATGGAAACATCCCCGGGTAGGCTTTCGCATGGCCGCCAGTTCCTGGGGCGGAACATCGAAGCAACCGCCGTGAAAAGATACGACATAAGGAATATTCCGGCTGCCGCAGGCGTTGCGGACCGTTTCTCCCAGCCGGGCCATGGTATGACAATGAACCAGCGTGGCATCGGTTCGGTGGAGCGCCTGCCACAATCCACGGGAAAAGGGATTGCCTCCTTTTTTATCCAGCGCCAGACGGCGGGCGGCGGTCAACGGCCAATAAGGGTAAAAATAGGGGAATCGGCGGATTGCAATTCCGTCCACCGTTTCCTCTGGCGTCGAACAGAGGGCGCGCGTCGCCAGAATTTCCGGATGGTGACCGTTTTTCTGTAATTCGCGGGCCGTGTTCCAGACGACGGTTTCAGTTCCGCCCCATTCGGCAAAAGTGAATCGTCTCACCACATTGGCGATTTTCAGTTTGTCAGCCATGTTTCACCTCGGACTCCGTTGGCGGCCGGTAATCCCGACGTCCCCGGTAAACGGCATATTTCTGCCGGAAGCGGTAAATCAGGCCATACGGCAGATGAACCAGTTGTCCATGTTTAAGCAAATAGACCCAATCGCGCAGAACTTCACCCAGCCAGGGCCGTAGAAAACCGTTCCAGAATCCGGGTTTGCCGCCATAGATCCGTCCCTCCGCCAGTCCCTCGTTGTAAAATCGCTTCCATACTTCCCGCAGCGTATAATTGTGGGAATGTTCCACCATTGCCTCCGGCACATAAACAATGGTATGGCCCAGTTGCTTCATCCGATACGACCACTCGACATCTTCCGAATAGCGGATCTCGGGATCAAACGGATAGCGGAGTAGCAAGTCCCGACGGGCTGCGCTGGTGGCTAGGGAAAAGAAATGATGCCAGCGCCGGCTGACGCGCCCGTCGCCATAGGCCCGTTCGCCGTCTTTGCACACCAGCGGCCGGGCATCCGGACGGCAGAGCTGTTGGCCGAAAACAGCGGCAACGTCAGCGTTTTCCTGTAACGGTTTGAGCAGATTTTGCAACCATTGACGATGCATCGGAATACAGTCGGAATTGTTAAAGACAATGTATTCGCCATGACAACGGGCAATGGCATCATTCAAGACCCGTCCGGGGATGTAACTGCCCGGAGGAATCTGCCAGGCGTCGGGATTGTATTTTTTGACTACTTCGAACGTACCGTCGGTGGATCCGGAATCGACGTTGATTAACTCAAAATCCTGAAAGTCCTGATTCCGAATCATCTCCATGGTCCGTTCGATGTAGCGAAGGTCGTTCATGGAACGAATAACAATGCTGGCGGCGGGCATGATCTTATCCTCCGCTGGTGATTTTGATGGAGGTTCGGTTCAACCCGCCGTGGCGGATCCGGGTCACGGTGGCGGCGAGCGTACGGATGATATTTATCCCCCGGCCGGAGGTCACAAAGGGTTCCGGCTGGAGATCGATCGTCGCCGGTTCCGGCAACTGCCATTCACACCCGCGGTCATAAAAATCCAGAATGAGGCGGTTGTCGGGATCGAAATGCAGATGCAGGTAGATTGTATTGTCGCTTTTTGCCTCCGGTTCCGTGGTTTCCCGATAGCCATGGAGAATGATATTGTTCAGAAATTCGGTGACGATCAGTTCACAACTTGACGACAGACGACGATTATGGGTGAAATCATCGACAAACTTTTCCGCCTGGCGTGAACTTATGCCGACCTCCGGCAGGCGGGGCAGAATTTTCAGTACCGTGGCGTGCTTATCGCTCTTTCGACCCCATGCAAGCAAAGTACAATCATCCGACTCCAGCTGAAACCCCTGTTGAACCAGGCGTTCTTTCAGAACTTCCGGCAACATCAGCATATCGGATTCCATCGTTAAGGCATCGGCCAGGAGTTGGGCCAATCCGGAAACTCCGGGGGAATGACCATTGGCATCGGTGCATTCCAACAGCCCGTCCGTGTAAAAAAACAGGGTCGATCCCGACTCCAGAACCAGACGATTGCTCTGGTACGGCTCGGCTGGGGAACCGAGGTGCCACCCGATGGGTTGTTCTCCGTTATTGGTAAGCGCAAGGGGACATGCGGCGGCAGCCTCAAGCAGCAAAAGCGGCGGATGGCCGCAATTGATGTATTCAAAAGTATTTTCCGCCGTGTCAAAACAGCCCAGCAGAAAGGTCATGTATTGATGCAGGAAAAGAGTATCCAGCTCCCGCGTGATCTGAACGGCCAGACCGGAAAAGGAAAATCCGTTTCGTGCGGTACTGACCAGCATCCGGATGATGGAACGAACGGCGGAAGTCAGCAATGCCGCCTGAATGCCGTGTCCTGAAATATCGCCAATGTAGATCAGAGTCCGATGCTCGTCAATCGGATCGATATCCAGAATGTCCCCGCTGACCTGACTGGCCGGACGATAAAAGATGGCGGAGGAAAAACCGTTGATGGAATCGATTCGGTCCGGCAACATCAACGCTTGAATTTCCGCCGCCGCAGTCAGATCTTCCAGAATCTTGTCGTACAGCGCTTTCAACCGTGTTTCCGCCCGGTTGCTGGTGATCAGATTGTGAATCCGCAGAATCAGTTCGGTGGAATTGATCGGTTTGCGCAGATAGTCGGCGGCGCCATTGCGGAACGCCTGTTGAATGGCATCATCGTCGATTACTGCGGTCATCATGATAATCGGCAGATCCGGCTTGCCTTGATGAATTTTCCGGCATGCTTCCAGCCCGGTCATTCCGGGCATCAGAATATCCATCAAAATCAGATCGTAATCGTTCGTTTCGGTCAGGGCAACGGCATCCGTCCCGGACCCGCAGGTTTCCAGGGTCAGGTCCTCATGCCGCAAAATACGTTGCATCGCTTTCAGGTTCGCCGGTTCGTCATCCGCCATCAACAACCGGATGGGCGGCTCGAACGATATCTGCCGGTTGAGCTCAGAAAACATGGTCTTGCGCCTCCATCCTGGACAGCATGACGGTGTGGTAATCGCTGACTCTCCGGGGCGGCTCCGCAAGCGGTTCGGACGACAGAAAACTGGCCATGGAATCCAGATGTTCCGGGGCGAACCCGTGCATTCCCGGCAACGCCTTTACCCCCATATCGGAGGGCTCGATCTGCCATCCCGGATCCATCAGCAGGTACGTCTCGCCATACATATGATCGGCAAAATCAATCCGGTATCGCCGGAGTTCTTCCGGCGAGAGCACATGCGCATGCTCGACGGTTTCCAGTTCGGCCAGAATGGCGGCTTTCGCTTCGTGGTTGAAGAACCAGAACCGTGCCATGGTCGAATCATATACTCCGGCATAATCCGCGCCGAAACGGAATCCCATCCGGTTGATTCGTCTGGACACATCGATCGTTCCGACCAGCGTGGTCATGCCGTGATCGGACATGATATGAAGCGTATATTCCTTATAATGCTGTTTTGTTTCCCGGACGATTCGGCGAATCTGCTGTTCGTACCATTGCAATTTATCGGAAATATGCGGTCCGTCTTTGGTTTCCATATGCAACAGTGCATCCATTGCCGCAGTGTAAAGAAAGGCAAAGCGGATTTTGCCCCGGTTAATATCCTGAATCAACGCGTCGATGTTCTCCTTTTCGCTCAGCCTCCAGTTGGAAATATGATAGGGACTCCGGCGTTCAATTAATTCGTCGGCAATATTTTTAACCGGGGCTAGCCCGCCCGGAACAAAAATGTCATGCTTTTCAATATAGTCGAAATACTTCAACTTCCAGAACGGCATCGCATACATCTCAAAGTACCCGGTGTACCCGTACCAGCGGGCAACGAGCTTGGATAGAATATGGCGGACCCGCCACCGATCCACCACCCGGCCAGGCAGATATTCCAGTAACAGCAGCCGGAGAATTCCGAACGGCGACAGGTGCGGAGCATAATAATAAAAACTTAAATGCTTGTGAACCGTGGGCGGCTGGCCGGTCAAAATAGTGGGAATGGCCGTCGAAGAGTACCCGAATTGCATGGATACAGGATACCTGTAGGGTAAAAGGTCCTCCAAAAAACTTCTTCCTTTGATGACCTCCCACCCCAAAGCATCAATGAAAATGAAAATATGAAGGTTTTTTTCCATCCTAATCAAGATTATATCTTACCGGTTGATTTTTGCAATCGGTGATTACTTTTTATTTCCCCCAATACACACATAATAAACTAACTTTTTACTGTATTTATTAATCAATACCAAGCACACGGATAGCACCTAGAGTCTTGGAACCAATCAGATTACCCAACAATTTTTACCGGCGGCTTTGGCCTGGTTGAGATTCAAATCGGCCAGGCGAATAAGTTCGGACAGTGTTCTCAAGGCCGGATTAATAATTTTGCCATGGCTAACGCCCAAGCTGATGGTAAAATGGATTCCTGAAAGTTTTTCTGAACACATATCAATGACTTTCCTGATTCTTTCACATACGCTGGATAACTCATTAGAAGTTTGTGCTTC